>Ga0272441_10008816_pt1 | contig 15820 bp, 16 predicted proteins | sample SSMProp6N_FD_193582 | JGI IMG/M metagenome (GOLD analysis project Ga0272441, IMG submission 193582) | Marine sediment archaeal communities from Little Sippewissett salt marsh, Falmouth, MA, United States - SSM-Prop-6N | ecosystem: Environmental > Aquatic > Marine > Wetlands > Sediment ... | reverse complement strand
AAAGCAGTGAATAAATTATTGTATGTCAATCGCAATTAAGGAGTGAAGATAGATGAAAAAGACCCGGGGTGAGGTTGAAGCCCAGATCAGCGAAGCCATTATCCGTTTTGAAAAGGAATATATGGGCCGCGGCCCCAGGGAGACCAAGACTTATATCATTGACGATATGATCTTTGTGCGCCTGAAAGGGGTCTTGACTCCGGCTGAAGAACAGCTGGCCAAGACCGATGCGGGATCCGAGCTGATCAAGAAAACAAGGGTCAATCTTCTGGAAGGCGCATGGGTACTCCTGGAAAAGATTGTCTATGATATCACCGGCTGCAAGATTCAGAGCTTACATTCGGATATCAGTACCAAGACCGGCGAACGTATCATTGTTTTTACTTTGGACAAGGTTTTTGAACAGAAATTTTGAAAACAAGTTTAAATCAATACAATTTGACTAAATTTGGTTTTGTGCTATTTTATTAAAGATATTGATAGGAAGACTGAGCAAGCGCCTCATGCCTTTGGGGCTGTTGTCCGGTAAGCCAACATCAGGAATCCCCGGCCGGTATTTTGGCGGAAAGCGATGTTGGTTTTTTTGTCAGGTTTATTAAAACGGGAGAAAAGCAATGGCAAATGATTACATGGATTTATTGAAGAAAAAATGCCTTCAGGACGGCCTGCAGAGGTTGACGGCGCTGAATAATTCAAAATTGATTGATTTTATCGGCGAATATGTCAAACATTGCAATCCCGATACGGTCTATGTCTGCAATGATTCCGATGAAGATAAAAAGTACATACGCAACAAGGCGATCGAGAGCGGGGAAGAAAAACCGCTGGCCATGGCCGGTCATACCATCCATTTTGACGGGCCTAAAGACCAGGCGCGGGATAAGGCGAATACCAAATACCTTCTTTCTCCCGACATGGATTTGGGGGCATCGCTGAATTCGACTGACCGCGAAGAGGGATTAAAAGAGGTCCATGGCTTTCTGAAGGATTCCATGAAGGGCAAAGACATGATGGTTTTATTCTTTTGCCTCGGTCCGACCGATTCCGAATTTTCTTTGCCGTGCGTTCAGATAACCGATTCTTATTATGTCGCCCATTCGGAATATATTTTATACCGACGTGGGTATGAGCAGTTTCGGAAGATCGGCAGTTCCGATGAGTTCTTCAGATTTATTCATTCGGCGGGCGTCCTGGAGAACGGCGTCAGCAAGAATGTTGACAAACGCCGGGTCTATATTGACCTCGAGGATGAAATTGTTTATAGCTCTAACACTCAATATGCCGGAAACACGGTAGGCCTGAAAAAACTGGCGTTAAGGCTTGCGATCAATAAGGCCTCCAGGGAAGGCTGGCTGGCCGAGCACATGATGCTGACGGGCATTCACGGCCCGAACGGGCGCAAGTCGTATTTTACCGGGGCTTTCCCCAGCGCTTGCGGCAAGACTTCCACCGCCATGTTGCCCGGCGAGACCATCATCGGGGACGATATCGCTTATCTCAAAAAGATCGGAGGCAAAGTTAATTCGGTCAACGTGGAATGCGGGATCTTCGGGATCATCCGCGATGTGAATTCCAAAGACGATCCTGTTATCTGGAATGCCCTGAATACCGAAGGCGAGGTCATTGTTTCCAATATCTTAATCGACGAACAAAATAAACCGCATTGGCTGGGCGATGGACGGGAGGCTCCTACAAAGGGGGTTAATTACGCCGGGGCTTGGGCTGATGGCAAAGGGCCGGACGGAAAAGAAATCCCGTTTTCGCATAAGAATGCGCGTTACACCGTGAGCCTATATGCCCTGGAGAATCTGGACAAGGAATTGGATAATCCCAAAGGAGTAGAATTAACAGGGATTATTTACGGCGGCAGGGATTCCAGCATCTGGCCTCCGGTGCAGCAGGCGTTTGACTGGACGCATGGCGTTATCACCATGGGCGCTGCGTTGGAATCGGAAACCACAGCCGCCACATTGGGCCAGGAAGGCGTACGCCAGTTCAGCCCGATGGCCAACCTGGATTTCGTCGCGATCCCGTTGGGGCAATACATTGTCAATTACCTGAAGTTTGCCGAAGGGGTCAAGACGCTTCCATCGATTTTTGCGGTCAATTATTTCCTTAAAAACGAACAGGGCAATTATCTGACCGGGATGGATGCCAAGCGTGTCTGGGTTAAATGGATGGAACTGCGGGCCAACAAAGATGTTGAAGCCATCGAAACGCCCACTGGGTATATCCCGTTGTATACTGATTTAAAGAAATTATTCACGGATGTTTTGGGCCAGGATTATACCGAGGCGGAATATGAACAACAGTTTTCCGTAAAGATTCCTTCGAATCTCGAAAAGATCGAAAGAATCAAACAGATCTATACGACAAAAGTTACTGATACTCCGGATGTGCTTTTTAAGGTCTTGGCCGAGCAGGGGCAGAGATTAAACAGTGCTAGGGCTGTTTACGGGGATTATATTTCTCCCAAGCAGATCATGGAATCAAAAGTCTCTTAGAGTTCGTTTAAATAGCGACAGAGACTATTTTTCGGTTTGTATACCTCAAGCAATCGTGAACGCTTTAAATAGTCTCTGTCATTATTTATCATAGTCAAATCGGCACATGGTTTTCACAGACATGTGCCTTTTTTCATGGCCCAGGCGCATTGTATCCCGGCGTGTTTTAAAAACAATCCATTTTGATTGGATTTTTTCGCCGACCGGCGTAAAATAGGCAAAGAGTGGACCTTTTTCCCGTTCTATTCAAAACATTCAAAAAGGAGATGAGATGTTCGACAATGAACTTGCCAGCCGGTGGCTGAGACTCGCCGGTGCCGTGTTGGATGGGATCATTATGATGATTATCCAGCTCCCCGTCATATTTCTCGTCATGGGGGGGCTTGAACAGCTATCCCAGGGTGGAGGATTGACATTGGGGCAGACGGTCGGTTTCTTTTTATTTCATCTGGTGGTATTTGCAGCGGTTAATGGCTGGTTGCTTTTTAAGCGCGGGCAGACGGTCGGTAAGATGGTGGCGGGAACCCGGATTGTGGATTTGAGCGGCAATCTGAGACCGTTTTCGATCGTATTTTTTGTCCGGTATGCCTTGGTCGGTGCCGTTGCCAACATACCTATCGCGGGGGGTCTTTTTTCCTTAATCGATGTTCTTTTTATCTTTCGCAACGACAAGCGCTGCATCCATGATTTATTGGCCGGTACCAAGGTCGTGCGGGCTTAAATTTCCAAGGCACAACGTCATTCGCAATGAAAAGAGACGAGATCCTCATGATCGTCCGGACATTGGGCGCTGTCCAAGCGGTGATCGTTATGTTTTTATGTCTGGGATTGTTGGCCGCGATCGCATGGTGGGGACAAACGGAGATAAGGTGTTATTGCACAGAAAGGGAGTCTTATATCGGGGATGGTTTTCAGCAGGAAATGATCAGTTATGACGAATGCTTGACCCACCCGGCCTGTCAGCCCAAACCGGCGATTTATTATTGGAAGAGAAACTCCCGCTTCATTCCTTATGGAATTTTTATAATAGCCTCCATCGCGACAACGGTTTTTTATTTCATGATGAAGAACTGGGCCAGAATTATGTCGCAGGCGTTCTTTGTTTTCGTCAGCGGAATTTATGTCGTCCGGTATTTTAAGAGCATGCCGTTTAATTGGGGCATCCCCTGGAAATTGATCGGCGTGACCTGCGCTTTGATCGTTTATACGGGATTCATGATTTTGTTTCTTAATCGTTCCGAGGTCAAAGGATTGTTTCATAAATAGTGACAGAGACTATTTTTCGGTTTATATGCCCGGAGTTATCATGAACGATTAAAAAATAGTTTTTGTCACTATTTATTCTTGTTTCCAGCCGAAGAGAGCAGTAATCCCGATCGTGATCGCGCAGAGCGGTAGAAAATGATTGCTCAGGACATCAGGCCTCAATAAACAGGCGGTTAATCCGCTTGTGGCCACGAAACAGGTCCCCCGGCATACTCCTTTGAGAATCCACATTTCATACTCCTTTCAGATGGTTGTGCGAATATTATAACATAGTACGTGACCGAAAGAATGAACCTTGTCTTACCCAACCATTGACAATTTCTTATAAAAAACTTATTCTAAAATAATACAAAAGGGCTTAAAATGCCATAAAGGCATGTCTTAGACGGCTTTTTGTCCCGACCGGGGGAAAATAATGCCGGAGAAAACAGAACAGTGGAGGAAAGGCATGGAAAAGAAGAAAATTCTGATCATTGATGACTCGGGAGTTTTATGTGAAACCATGCAGTCTGTGATCGAAGGCAACGGGCCGTTTGAAGTGGAGACCGAAACGGATTCCATCAAGGCCCTGGAAAAGATCAGGGGATATAGACCTGATCTGATTATGCTGGATATCCTCATGCCCAATATCGACGGAGTCACCATTGCCGTTCATTTAAAAAATGATCAGGAGCTGAAAGATATCCCGGTGATGTTCCTGACCGCCTTGGCCGACGAAAAAGATTTAATTTTCGGCAATACCATCGCCGGGTACCATGTGGCCACCAAAGACTCGTCCAAAGATAAACTTTTTGAATTGATTCATAAATTTCTGCCGGCGGATTAGGAACAAAGGCCTTCTTTTCAAGCTTTCCCGAGTACATCTCTAAAGTATTTCCTTTTCAGATGCCCTTCTTTATTGGCTGCGGGGCAAACATATATTGAATATTTTTTTTGAATGGACAAAACCTTCAGAATTCATCTGAAAGAAATTGTGACTCCTCCGAATAGATCAATCATTGTTTATGACGGTTATTGCCGTCTCTGCGACGGATCGGTCAGCTTTGTGATCAAACGCGACCCGCGCAACCGGTTTTGTTTTGCCGCCAATCAGTCGGAACAAGGGCAGGCGGTCCTGAAGAAATTCGGGATCGAGGCCGATGAGCACCAAACCGTGTATCTGATCGAAGACGGGCAGGTTTACCGGTATTCCGGGGCGGCCTTAAGGATCGCGCGGCATCTGACTTTTCCCTGGCCGCTATTTTATATTTTTATTATTATCCCCCCCGTTATCCGGGATGCGGTTTACCGCTTTATCGCGCGGCGGCGCACCCAATGGTTCGGCCGTAACCAGACGTGCCGTTTGCCCAAGCCCGAAGAACGCGAGCGGTTCCTGGATGCGTAAAACGGCGCTGTTTTTCAAAAGGAGAGACGATCATGATGGATGAAAAAGAATTATTTGAGGCAATTCAGGCCTTGTTGAGTTCGCAGCATTTTGCGGTTTTGGCCACCCAGGGGGATGAGTACCCCTACTGCACCTTGGTCGGTTATGTTGCCGGGGCTGATGCCCGTGAGCTGTTTTTTGCCACGATCCGCGCCACCCGCAAATATAAAAATCTCCAAAAGAATCCGAATGTCTCGTTGATGATCGATAGCCAAAAAAATAATGTGAATGATTTTGAGCAGGCCCAGGCCCTGACCGTTCTGGGCCGGGCCCAAGAGGTAAAAGAGGCCCCGCGATCCGAAGCCATGACCGCATTTTTAAAAAGGCATCCTTATCTGCATGATTTTGTCACTTCGGCCGATTGCGCGTTGATCAGGGTCCATGTCACCAAATATGTCCTGGTGCGCAATTTTCAAAACGTTTTGGAGTATAGCTTTGTTTGACGCGATCGCGTGCCGTTATGATTTTTTAAACAGTTTATTTTCGCTCGGTATCCATCATTATTGGAAGGCGGTCTTGATCCATCAGCCCGATGCCATGTCGGATGGCCGGGTCCTGGACCTGTGCACCGGGACCGCGGATATCGGCATTGCCTATGCCCAAAGAGAACCGTCGTGCCGTTTGATCGGGTTGGATACCAGTGCCCGGATGCTGAGCATAGGTCATCAGAAGATCGCTCGGCGTCAGTTAATTGGCCGTTTTTCTCTGTTGCGCGCCGACGGGCTCAGGATGCCGTTTAAAAACCGCACCTTTGACAGGATATTTAATAGTTTCGGATTGCGGAACGAGGCGCAATTTGAGCAGGCCCTGCGCGAAATGGCGCGGGTGTTGAGACCAGCGGGCAGCGTTCATATCCTGGAATTCGGATTGCCCCGCAACGGTTTTTTCAGGAGCGTTTACGTTTTTTATCTGTCGAGAATCATGCCGTTCATCAGCCGCTGGTTTCTCAAAGACCGCGACGCCTTTGATTATCTGGCCCGCACGATCGGTCAATTCCCGCAACCGCAGCGGATCGCGGAAATTATGGATAACTGCGGTTTTCGAAACATTACGTTTCAGCCGTTGACCGGCGGCCTGGTTTGGATTTACCGCGGCTGTGTAAAAACATAACAAAGGAGCGTTAAATGAGTCTCAAAAAATTGCAAAGTTTTATGAAATCCGTGCGCTGGGGCGATCTGGCTACGGGTGACGGCAAAGTCGTGGGCGTTCGGCCCATGGCCGGATGGGCCTGGGTCGGGAAAGAACTGTGGACCGCGGCCGGCCGGTCGCAGGATAAGGTCAAGCATCTCAAAAAAGTCCCGTATGCGGAATACAGCTTTGCCAAACGCAGCGGAGAACATGTCCGGATCGCCGGACGTTGTGTGGTTAGCCAGGAGAAAAAACATAAAGAGCATCTGTATCAACTTTTACCCGGGCTTAAGCATTACATGGACGGTCCGGCTGATCGGGATTATGTGGTGCTGCGCATGCGGCCGACCAAGATCCGTTGGATGAAGTTAACGGATTATTCTTATCGCAAAGTGAAGATATAATAGAGGGATCAGAGGTTAAGGTAAATTTTATGCTCTATTGGCTGGGCAAAATAACCGTTATTTGTTTTTTGAAGCTTTTCTTCCGGGTTGAGCTGCAGGGCAGCGATGTTTTCCCGACCACAGGCCCGTTTATTTTGGCTTCCAACCATCCGAGTTATTTCGATCCCCCGCTGTTGGCGGCCATGGTGAAGCGCAGGATTTATTTCTTGGCGAAAGAGGAGCTTTTTCGCAACCGTTGCGCCCGGATCTTCTTTGGGCAGCTGGGCGCCATCCCGCTTAAACGTCAGACCAATGATTTCCGGGCCATGCGTCTGGCCCTCGGGATACTGAAAGACAAACCGCTTCTGATGTTCCCGCAGGGTTTAGTGGGTGCGCCCTGGGACCAGGTGAATCCCGGGGTCGGATTTCTGGCTCGAAAATCAGGTGTCCCGGTGATCGCGGCCCGGATCGAAGGATCCCAACAGGTCCGGTTCACGTTCAAATCATTGAGCGCGCGCAGTCAAATCCGGGTCGCTCTTGCCCGCGTGGATACAATGGAGCCGGGCGACAGCAACCGGGCCATTGCCGCCAAGGTCATGGATCAAATCAGGAGCCTTTAGCCCCAGCGGCCGGGATAAAAAAATAATTGCTGTCAATTCGGTCAAGGCGGTGTACAATCTTCACAAAAAAATATCAACAATACCCCGTGACCCGGGGTTGATTCAAACGGCATGAAAATCACATTTGTCTATCCGCGTTTTGAGAAATTTTTAAGCAAAAATACCGAGCTGGATCAGGGCTTGGTTGATTATTTCCTGGGCAATTTTACGACCCCGCCTTCGCTGGGGATCCCGATCCTGGCTTCGTGGACGCCGCCGGATATAGACATCGAGCTCATCGATGATAACAAGGGCGATTCGGTTGATTTTAACGCCCCGACCGATCTGGTGGCGATCAATTGCTTCACCCCGCAGGCCACGCGCGCGTTTGAGATCGCAGACGGTTTCCGCGCCGCCTGCAAAAAGGTTATTATGGGCGGGTTTTTCCCTTCGTTTATGGTAGAGGAATGTTTAAAGCACGCGGATTCGGTCTGCGTGGGGGAGGCGGAACCGGTCTGGGAAACGGTGGTGGAGGATGCCCGCCAAGGCACGTTAAAGCCGAAATATGTCGGGGGGTGCAGTTTTGATCTTTCCAAGATGCGCATCCCCCGGCGTGACATCTTTTATAACAAAGAAAATTATGATTGGGACGAAGATCTGGTCCAGATCACCCGCGGCTGCGCTTATAACTGTGCGATGTGCGCGATCCCGGCCCACATGGGCCCCCGGATCCGTTTTAGGCCGATCGACAAGGTTATCGAGGAAATGAAAACCCTCAAATATGATAATGTCTATCTTGCGGACGACGTACTTTTTTTCCCGCAACGCCGGATCTATGAATATGTCACGGAGTTGCTGAAACAGCTGGTCCCTTTGAAGAAAAAATATTTTGTTTCATCAACCATGGCTCTGCGCACGGATCCTGATTTCCTTGATTTGGCCGCTAAGGCGGGTGTGCGGAATTTTTACTGCACCATGAACGTGGATCCCATATCGATCAAGGCCATCCAGGGCAGCCAGAAGGAACAGCAGATGCTCTGCGATCTGGTCAAGCAAATCGAAGGCCGCGGCATGGCCTTTTTCGGTTCGTTTGCCATCGGCCGGGACTGGGATGATACGACTATTGCCGACCGTATCATCGAATTGAGTGACAAAGCCAATATCCGCACGTCGGAATTCTTTCTTTTCACGCCTTATCCCGGAACGGTGCATTGGGACCGGCTTGAGCGACAGGGCCGCATCTTTGACCGCAATTGGAGTCATTATAACGGGGCGCATATCGTGGCCCATCATCCCACCTTGAGCGATGATGAGCTCTACGGTCAGTTTATCAAGGTCTGGAAGGAATTTTTCAAAAAAAACAAAGACCAGCACGCCGTGCGCATGGCGCCCATCGAATACGAAGGCGATAAGGTTGTGGCAGGCAAGCAGCTGCGTAAAAAGGGCATCCGCGGACAAGCCGGCATCACCGGGATCGGATTCTTGAGCCCGATCGGCAATGACAAAGAAACCCTGATCGATTCTTTGAAACAAGGCCGGCACGGCATTGCGCCCATCACCAAGTTTGACACGTCTCATTTTTGTACTCCTTTCGGGGCGGAGATCAAAAACTTTCATCCGGGGGAATATTGCACTGATTCCGAACTCCGGGATTTGGATGATCTTTATATTCAATACGGTATCACGGCCGCCAGAAAAGCGCTTAAGGATTCGGGCTTGGAATTAACACCCGGAAATGTGCATCGGGATATTGCTTTGGTGTTGGGGACCTGCAACGGCGGGCTTTTATCGGGCGAGAAAGAATACAAATGGATTCACGGCCAGTCGGATATTCCTTTTGACGAGAAAATGAATCTGCTGGTTAAATATTACGGATTCGGCAAGGCCTTGGCGCACGCGTTGAATATCGGCGGGGAAACCTGGATGGTGACAACCGCCTGTTCATCAACGACTGCGGCCTTAGGCCTGGCTCACACTTTGATCCAACGCGGGTATTACAAAAAAGTCCTGGTCGGCGGTTCGGACAGCCTGAGTCTGGCCAGCATGTCCGGGTTTAACGGTTTGAAGGCCCTGTCGCATGCGCAAACCGCGCCGTTTTCCATGCCGGTCGGTCTCAATATCGGGGAAGCGGCCTGTTTCTGGGTGGTTGAGGAGATGGAGCACGCGTTTTTGCGTCATGCCCGTTTTTACGGCAAGATTATCGGGCACGCCACCACGTCGGATGCGTATCATCCGACCGCGCCGGATCCGCGCGGGGACGGGGTTTTCAGAACTTTATCCTGCGCACTCCAGAATTCCGGCCTGGATTTGAAGGATATCGCCTACATTAATGCCCACGGGACCGGGACCGAGGCTAATGATCGCGCGGAAAGCAAGGGCATTGCTAAATTTTTAAACGAGAAAGAAATTCCGGCGGTATCCCTGAAATCATTTTTTGCCCATTGCATGGGCGCCACCGGGATACTGGAAACAACCTGCAGCCTGCTGGCCATGAATGAGGGTTTTATCCCGCCTACGATCAATTTTTCACAGGCGCGGCCGGGATGCGTGTTGGATTATGTTCCGAATCAATATCGGGAGCAAAAGCATCAGGCCTTTATTTCGGCCAATTATGCTTTCGGCGGCAATAATGCTGCGGCGGTGATCAGCGCATGGGATTTTAAGGCGCCTACCCTGCCAACCAACAATCAGCGGGTCTGCATCACCGGTACGGGTGCGGTTTCTTCGCTCGGCTTATCCACCGCGGAAACCCTGGAAGCGTTGCGCGCGGAAAGATGCGGCATCGGCTCGATTGAACGGTTGAAATTAAAAAATATGAAGTCCGATCTGGCCGGGTTGGTACCGGAATTCACCGCGGCCCAGATTGATCGACGGTTGGATTTTAATCATATGAACCCGATCAGCAAATTCGCAACCGTTGCGGCCAAACGCGCCCTGGACGCGTCCGGGATACGGATTAACCGGGGCAATGCTGACCGGGCGGGAATCGCCATGGGTGTTTGCAACGGGCCGAACGAGGCCGGGCATATGAACAGCATCTATACCAGCGAGACATACCAGGCGGACATCAGCTCATTTTCCAATATTACGGCCAACTCGACCGCCGGCTGGGTCTCGAACGCCCTGTATTTGAAAGGGGTTAATATTTCCCTGGCTCCCGGGCATCATGCCGGGTTGCAGGCCCTGGCTTATGCCTTTGACGCCCTAGCGCAAGGTGAGGCGGACCAGATGATCGCCGGGGCCGCGGATGAGGTGTATCCGAATGATTACTGGAAATATGACTTAATCGATTATTTATATACCGGGGAAGAGGAAGAAGATTACCGGCTGCGTCTGGACCATCACAAACAAAAAGTGTTGGGCGAAGGCGCGGCCGCGCTTTTGATGGAACCGTTGGAGGCGGCGCAAAACCGGGGTGCCAATATTCTGGGCGAGGTGCTGGGGTATGGCATGGCGATGGACAGCGGCCCGTTTCTTGAACAAAATCTCGCAACCGAGGGTTTGCAGCACGCCTGCTCCCTGGCCCTGCAACGATCCGAAGTGGACATCTCCGAAATTGATTTGGTGCTATGGGCGCCGCAGGGCAATGTCCAGGATAAAAAGGTGCTGGATGTGTGCCGCAGGCTTTTTCATGAACGCTATGAACAGGTCCCGCTGGTTACCACGACCTTTAATACCGGATATATTGAAAGCGCGTCCATTATGGTCACTTTGGCCTGCGTGCTGACCGCGTTACAAGACGGGCAGGGCCTTTGGCCGCAACGGACCGGTTTGAGCGAGATCGACAGCAAAATCTTAAACCGGCATCCCCGGAATATCCTGGCCCTGGGCAGCAGCGACGTGGGTTATAATTTTGCGGTTATCCTTCAACCGTCTCCGGCCGACCGTGCTGGATCGGCGGCATGAGGATTAATAATTGACTTTTTGGGGCTCGCAGTATAACCTAAATACTATTATTAAAGCTTGATTATGGAGGCGAAAGGAGAAGACAAGGGTTATGGACAGTGTCATGCAATCGACCATTGATAAACGCACGGCGGTGATCAATCCGATCAAGGCCGAGCTCATCAAACGGCTGAACCTGCCGTATCAACCTGAAGACCTGCATGAAGATATTTCGCTTTTTGGAGCCGGTCTGGGGCTTGATTCGCTGGATGCCCTGGAAGTGGTATTAACGGTCGAGCATTGTTTCGGCATCAAGATCCCTGATAATAACGTTTCGATCCTGCGTTCGATCAATACTCTGGCGGATTATGTTCTGGAACAGAAAGACAGAAGGGAGTCCGAAGATGCGAAAACTCCCGCTGCGTGATCTGCTGGCCTCACAGGGCGCGACCTTTCGGGAACGCTACGGCGTTGAGGTCCCGGTGTCTGTCAGTGATCTGAAAAAAGAATATGGTCTGATCCGGGATGCGGTCGGCATCACGGACTTTTCTTTTATGCAGAAATACCGGGTCTCCGGGGACGCGGGCGTGGATCTGCTCGACCGTCTGTTTGCGGGGAATGTGGCCAAGATCCGGTTTTACCGGGTGCTGCACACTTTCCTGGCTGATGACCAGGGCCGGTTGGTCGCGGATGCGTATATTGCCAATAATGACGAAGATTTCATCGTCCTGTGCGAAAGCATTGCGGATGACGCTGACCTTAAAAAACTTTTCAGCTTCGACGGCCAACCGAAGACGGAAGAGGCGGGGACAGCCGGCATCGACGATCTGACAGAGAGTCATGTGGTTATCGGTATCGACGGGTATCATGCCTGGAAAGTGGCCAAAGATTTATTCGGAGCGGACGTCCTGGGCTTGCCGTACCTTTCGGTCGAATCCTATCCCTTTGAAGATGGTTCCGTTTTATTGTTCCGCGCGGGTAAGACCTCGGAGTTCGGATATCTGGTCATGGCGCCTAAGGAGGCCGGCCCGAAATTAATGCAGGCCTTGCTGCAGTCGGCCCAGCAACACGGCGGCGGACTCTGCGGCAGCCAGATCCATAATGAGCTGCGCCTGGAAGGCCGGTTTTTTAATATCTTCGCCGAAGGGGCGCGGGTCAACGACCCCTTGCCATTGGGATTGCAATGGATGATCGACTTTGATAAAGAAGCCTTCTTGGGCAGCCAGGCCATCCTTGCCCGCCGGGAAAAAGGTTATGATCAAAAGATCATCGGGATCAAGGCCGACGCCGCGGTTCCCGAACTCAAGATCGGCGACGCCCTTTTTTACGAGGGTCAACCGGTGGCTTCCATTCAGGCAACCTGTTTTTCGCATACCCTTAATGCCCATGTCGGGCTGGCCTTGTTCCCAGTTGATATGGCCTACGCGGGTCTGCGTTTTGAACTGGGCCAAGCCGGCGGACCCGCCGTCGAGACCATCTCCATGCCTCCGATCATCCCCAAGAGTTTAAGCGTTAAACTGGATGAGCAGTGAGGATTCCATAGAGCATGCATCAATCCGAAGGCCGCTTAATCAAACGCAAAACAAGGATCACGCCCAAGCTTTATGAGCTGGACATGCAGGGCGTGGTTTACAACGGCCATTATTTTAAATGGTTCGACCAGGCGCGGTTTGAGATCATCCTGGAAATGATCTCTGTGCCTGAGATCCTGGAGACCGGGTTGACATTCATGATCGCCGAGAACCACTGCGAGTATAAAAACTATGTCAGTTACGGCGAGCCGTTGATTTTATACACGTCGCACCGGATCCAGCCGGTGTACCAGGGCCGGCTGCTGTTCGAGCACACGATCATCCATGAAAAAAAGAAGACCGAGATCGCCAACGGGTATTCCAGTTTGGTGGTGGTGAATCAAAAGACCAAACAGCTGATCAAGGACATGCCGGATTTCATCTGGCAGCGGTATATCAACCTCACTTCTCAATGACACCGGGCAACACAATCCTGAAAGATAAAGTCGCCTTGGTAACGGGCGGATCCCGGGGGATCGGCAAGGCCATCGTCGAGGCCTTCACGGATCAGGGCGCCCGCGTGTATTTTACCTATCACAAGAACGACGCCGCGGCAGAAGCGTTGCGTGATAGCTGCGGCGCGATCCCGGTCAAATGCTCACAGCTTGATAACGAGGGGATTGAAAAGGCCGTGGCTGCCATCGTCGATCAGCATCACAAGATCGATATCCTGGTCAATAACGCGGGCATCACCTCGGATCAATTTTTGATGATGATGCCGTTTGAGCAATGGGAAAAAGTCATCAATGTCAATCTGCACGGGGCCTTCCGTTGGGCCAAGGTTGTCAGCCGTTGCATGATCGCCGCGCATCAAGGCGCGATTGTCAATGTGGCCTCCATTGCCGGGATGGTCGGGACACCCGGCCAAACAAATTATGCCGCCTCCAAAGGCGGTCTTTTGGCATTCACGCGTTCCCTGGCCGCCGAGGTAGGAGCCAAGGGGGTACGGGTCAATGCCGTGGTGCCCGGTTTCATTGATACGGATATGACCGCGGTGATGCCGCGGCCGATCAAGCGCCAGAATCTGGAACGGATCCTGTTGAAGCGTTTCGGCACCCCGGCCGAAGTCGCGCAAGCCGTTTTGTTTTTATCCTCGGACAGGGCCTCCTACATCGTCGGGCAGACGATCGTTGTGGACGGGGGCTTATCATCAACCGTTGTCTCATCATGAACAAAACCGTTTTTTTATTTCCCGGCCAGGGTTCGCAGGAAGTCGGCATGGGGCGGGACCTGTTTGGTCAGGATGAATATTTTCAATCCCTGGTTGAACAGGCCAGCCAATGCACGGGTGAAGACCTCGGAAGAATTTGTTTAAAAGGCCCGGAGAAGAAATTGGCGCGGGCCTTTTATCTCCAACCCTTGTTGGTTGCTGTTTCGCTCGGATACCTGCGGCATGTGACCGAAAAAAAGATCAAGGCCGATTATGTCTTGGGACATTCGTTGGGGGAGATAACCGCTTTGGCCGCCGCCGGGGTTATTGACAGCGGCACCGCGGTCAGGATCGCGGCCGAACGCGGCCGGCTCATGGATGAGGCCGCGGCTGCCTGTCAGGGCGGGATGATGGCGGTTTTGTCCGTGGGCCCTGACCGGGTTCAAGCCCTGATTGACGAATGCCGGCTTCGAAACGATGTTTTCATCGCGAACCTGAATTCTCCGGATCAAACGGTGGTCTCGGGAACGCGATCATGTCTCGACCGGCTGGCCGCTGTGGTCGGCAAGGCCGGCGGCACATGCAAGAAACTAAATGTTGCCGGGCCGTGGCACAGCCCGTATCTGAAAAAGGCGTATGAACAATTTCAAGCCTGGGTCCGACCGATTGATTTTAAGCCTCCGCGTATTTCGCTGATCCTCAACCGCAACGGACAACCCGAATCGGATCCGCAAACGATCAAAGACCTCATTACGGAAAGCCTGATCCATCCGGTCCATTTTACACAATGTATGCAGTATTGCCGGATGCAAGGAGTGGATGCTTTTCTGGAAATCGGGCCGGGCCGGATATTATCCGGTCTTGTGCGCGCCAACGGTTTTATGCAGGCAACCCGGATTTACAAAGTGAATAATCTGCGGGGAGTGGAGCTGGCCGTAGCCGATTGGCCGTCTTAACCCGGTATGGTTTGATCTAATCGAAGGGCAGAGGGAAATATTTATCCAGCCGCGTAAAAAGAGATTTATCTCCCTGCACCAGGAGTTTCTTTTCCCTCAGCGCGTTGAGCGCGTTGATCTCACCTAAAAATATTTGAGCCCAGACTTCGCTGGTGGTCGTAATCTTCAAGTCACAGGTATCTCCAGCAATTTCTTCCAAAACAGCTTTGCCTTTATTGACCGTGATCGTGAAACAGGTATCTCGGTCCGTGAAGTCGAACTGAATCGCGACGCGCACCCGGGCCGTGACCTTAGGATCGACATGGCGTACCATTTCACTCAGCAAGATCCTGGGATTCTTGACCACAACCTCAGCGACCCGGTCGGGCTCCTGAGCCTGGATGCCGAGCGCCTGCGCTTCCTGCCAGTAGATATTAGAATCCTCGATAAAATGTTCGGTGTTTTCCGTCAAGGCCGCGCTAGCTTTGGCAGCGGTGGCTTCACTAATTTTGCCCTGGGTTGCCAGTTCCAATCCGGCGGTTTTAAATGCGGCCATCACGGTCCGCACGGTCTTGGGTTTCAGGTAAGTAAAAGGCAGAAGATAGGATTCGGGCCGGACCAGCGCCCCGCATAAAGGCAGGTTCAATCCTTCCGAGAAAAGCTGCAGGGTCTTTTGGGCACCTTCAAACGGGATGTGCCCCCGAAAGGCCCCGACCAGGATATAGGCCATCTTTTGGGGCCATTGACCGGGAATGCGGATGGCGTTACGAATGACATCATGGGATGTCAGATGTTCATTTTTCATATACGGCAACAAACGGTCAAAAAATACTTTCAGGGTTCCGCTGATATTGTAGATGTACAGCGGCGTGGCAAAGACAACAACGTCCGCGCCGGTGAAGACCTGCATAACAGCGGCCATGTCGTCATTGTGCACGCACTTTCCGGGCGTGACCAGCCAGCAGTGGTAGCAGCC
>Ga0272441_10008815_pt1 | contig 15822 bp, 16 predicted proteins | sample SSMProp6N_FD_193582 | JGI IMG/M metagenome (GOLD analysis project Ga0272441, IMG submission 193582) | Marine sediment archaeal communities from Little Sippewissett salt marsh, Falmouth, MA, United States - SSM-Prop-6N | ecosystem: Environmental > Aquatic > Marine > Wetlands > Sediment ... | reverse complement strand
TAATTTAGTTAAAATGGAGGGGGTTGAGCGGTTTATGAGCGGATGCTACCTTATGTTGGGGACGAATATTTGGAATACATATCAGAAAATTTATTATGTTAGATCGAGGACATGTATTATAAAATCTAATATTAAATTTGTTACCGTAAAAAACTGTGAAATCATAATTGTAGCTATTATTATACTATTCCATAGAGGCATTCGGCACAATAACGTTAGCTACTGAGGCTATTACACGATAAAGCTGATTATCCCTTCCCGCCGTGACGACTATAAGATGAAAGCCCTACGACTGACATCCTGATCAAAATGGACACATCTGAGATCGGATCCATAAGAAAAGAGGTATCTGCGACTCGCAACGAAGTGAGCCGCGGAAGTGACGAGATCGTATCGACCATAAAAGCCACATTTCGTTAGACTGGCGCGCCTTTTTTTCATTCTCTTTTCAAGCCAGCTTCGGCCACGGCGATGTAGAAGAGCGCGCCGCAGCCAGGCAAGTGGCCTTCTAGGAAAATAGCGGCGCCAAGCGGCCAAGGCGACACCAAAAACGTCGCAGCCAGCACCAGCTGGCGCCTCCTTTTGCTAGCCCATCACATTACATCGATCCGGAAGCAGCCCAAAGGACGCTTTGAAGAGTGTAACGCCTTTATCTTAGGTCAGCCAATTGTGTGCCCCATGAAGTTCAAGCAATGTATAGTGATCCGCGAAGACCTGAAGCTCTCGCCTGGAAAGCTGGCGGTGCAGACGGCTCACGCAGCGATTATGGCGATGGAACTTTCTGACAAAAACGTGGTCAAGAACTGGAAAGGTGAAGGCCAAAGAAAGATCGTCCTCAAAGTTCCGACCCTCCAGGACCTCTTCAAGGTGAGAGAAGACGCCGACCGGGCCGGAGTACCGGCAGCAGTTGTGATCGATGCAGGCCTCACCGAAATCCCTGCCGGAACCGTGACCGCTCTTGGTCTGGGTCCAGCTTCTGCAAGTCAACTTGACAAAGTCACAGGCGAAATCAAACTGCTTTAGACGGTTCTGGGCAAAGTAAAAGGATTGGACAGGTGAAACATATCCATGATCGACGCACCGAAATCTGACAAGTTCATCGGGATGGAATACTATGCGACCGATTCGCCAGGTTGCGGCGGCCAGTTGCGCCAGAACACAAAGGACTTTCTGGTACGCGAACTCTACGAAGAAAAAGATTACGAAGGCGGCAGATTCCTTGTGGTGGAGGTCGAAAAAGAAAACTGGGATAACCACCACCTGGTACGAGACCTATCTCGCCAACTAAAGATTAGCCAACGAAGGATCAGCTGGGCCGGGACCAAAGACAAAAACGCCATCACTACCCAGCGAATGTGCATCATGAACCTGGACGAGGCCGAGCTTGAACGAGTCACTCTTCCACGAGTCAAGATAAAAGTGCTCGGAAGAACTAACAAAGGCGTCTCTTTGGGCGACCTTCTCGGAAACGAGTTTCAGATCAGGATAAAAAACCTCGCAGTCGATCGAAACGAAGCTGCCCGCTGCGTCGAGGCGATCACAAAAGAGATCCACGATCAAATGGGCCTTCCAAACTACTTTGGCGTCCAGAGGTTTGGCGACACAAGGCCCGTGACCCACCAAGTGGGCGAATTCCTGGTCAAAGGCGACATCAAAAAAGCGGTCCTGACTTATCTCGCCTTGCCTTTTCCAGGCGAGCCCGAATCCATAAAAGCGGCAAGATCGTCCTTATGGGAAGAAGGAGACCTTGCAAAAGCCCTAAAAGAATATCCAACGAGACTTCGCTACGAAAGGGCTATTCTAAATCACCTGATCGAAAAGGATGGCGACTACGCACACGCGTTCGACGGCCTTTCCGCCAACCTGAAAAAACTATTCGTTCACGCCTACCAGTCTTACATATTCAACAAGATCTTGAGCAACAGGATGACGCTTGGCCTACCTCTCGACAAAGCCGTTTTGGGCGACGTGGTCTGCTTTACGTCCAAGGTTAAGGGCAAGGAGGGACTTCCCGACACAAGTCGAATCCAGGCCGCAGACGACGACGCGAGCCTGAAGGCTGTAAACAGGCTCATGAGCCGCCAGAGGGCTCACCTCACATTGCCCCTCTTTGGCTACGAGTCCAAGTTTTCCGAGGGCCTTCCTGGCAGAATAGAAAGAGAAGTTCTGGGTGACGAAGATGTTCGGTTCGAAGACTTCAGGGTGGCGCAAAATCCCGATCTTGGCTCGCCTGGGCTTCGACGGCCAGCCCTCCTCCGAGTCGAGCCAAAATGGGAAATCGAGGATGAAGTCGAAGGCGGAAATGAAAGCAACGACGGAAACGAAGGCGGCGAATCCGTCCTGATCCAGTTCTCTTTGCCGCCGGGATCTTACGCAACTGTGGTCTTGAGAGAATACATGAAGACTTGAGTTATATCACTTAAATTATAACGACCTTGTTGCAGACGCCGCAGGCCTCGATGAGGTCGTTTGTCTCCATCCCTGGAAACGGATCTATCAGGCAAAGGCCCGAAGGGCGGGCTTTTTCAAACAGCCTTTTTGCATCGCCGTGATAAACCTCAAACTCGCATACCCCGCTTGCCAACCCCACCAACTTTGGCTCTGTGCCCACATCCACATCCTCGCCCACATCCTTGCCCTCATCAGAAAACCCAAAGTGCTCGATCTCTTCTATCCCCAAAAGAGTGCGATTCGCTTCAAGGTTGATCATCACGTTCTTTATGGCAGGAAGCCAGACGTCGTTTAAGACCACTCTTTTGGCACCTTCAAGGGCTGCCATGAGCCCCAAAGTGCCAGGGCCACACATACAATCTGCTACATCTTCCAACCGACCTTGAAAATACAAGTTTTCCAGGATCTTCATCTTGGGCGCGTTCTCTTTTGAAAACTCAACGTGAATCTGGGACTGATTTTTGTATATCACAAGCTCGCCAAGCAGGCTTTGAACGACATCGCACCGAAGGTCACAGCCGCGAAGAAGCTCCCAACGATGAGCCTTTTTGTTCAGATCTGAAACTCCAGGAACCCCGCCACCCAAAATGACGCCCTTGATCTCAGGGATCTTGACTAGCCTCTTTGCTGCAGTTCTGTCAAGACCTTCGCCCACTATTATGAGTTCGTTTTCGCCAAGTCGTGGCGGATACGCCAGAGGATACCCGATCTCGACCATCGGCCATCCGACGCTTCGCAAATTCGCTGACTCGTCTCTTAATCCCTCTTCAATCAATATCCCAAGAGCTTCAAACATCACCAAATCCAATGGTGCCTTCTTGCAGGAACTGCACCTTTGAACCCGAGGCTTCAGGCCGGAATATGGCACGTTCTTATCGAGATTTGGCTCAAGAGGACAATCTCGACAGGCCATGTAAAGGCTGCCTGCCAAAGATAGAACTTCCTCGGCTGGCTTAATTTTTTTGCCACAGCAGGGACAATCCATAAACAAGTCTCGTAACTCCTTGATATTTCCGATTTTCCTGGCTCATCACAGAATGCTTATTATTCGGATCCAAACCTTCCACCATCAGTCGCTTGATATTTCACTTTTTCCTTCGCTTGCCATAGAAAGTTATCTAAACTAAAAAGTCATTTCTGACCGGAAGGAGGGTTATAAATGGCACAAAGAGGGATACGGGAATACGATGCAAAAAGAATGTTATGCGAGCATATTCCTATTTATATAGATGATTTTGATTACAACTGTGAAATCGCTCTCGTAAACCCTAAAACCGATCTAGAGGTTTTGGTCGCAGAGAACCCGTGGTTAAAGGAGAAACGGTTGGTGATCAAACCCGACCAGCTTTTCGGAAAAAGGGGTGCTCATGGCCTAGTCCTCCTAGACGCTGACTGGGATCAGGTGAAAGAATATCTTCAAGATAAGATGGAAAAAGAGGTCCTGGTGGGCACAGTAGTAGGTCCTCTGACTCACTTCCTGATAGAGCCTTTCATACCTCATGAGCAAAAAGGGGAGCTCTACGTCGCCATAAAGTCGGATTATGATGGTGACACAATCTACTTCTCAGCCGAAGGCGGGGTTGACATCGAAGCCAACTGGGACAAAGTGGTCTCAATTCCAGTCAACATCCTCTCCGATGTCGAAGACGTAGACTTCAAAGCCGAACTGCCGCAAGATCTGGGAGATTGGCTCGACCCAACCGAGAAGTTCATCCGCGGACTTTTCGAGTTTTACAAAGACTTGGGTTTCACTTACTTTGAGATCAACCCCTTCGTTTTGCATGAGGGCAAGGTCGTGCCTTTGGACTTGGTAGCAAGGCTTGACGACACCGAAGCTTTTTGGCAGAGGAAACGGTGGATGGGCCTTGAGTTTCCAGAGCCTTTTGGCAGGACCCTGACCAAAGAGGAAAGTTACATCAAAGAGATCGATTCGAGGACCGGCGCATCTCTCAAGCTCACAATCTTGAATCCCAAAGGCAGAGTCTGGACAATGGTTGCAGGCGGCGGTGCGAGCGTGATCTACGCTGACACTATATGCGACCTGGGATTTGGATCTGAGCTTGCAAACTACGGCGAATACAGCGGCGATCCATCTACCGAAGACACCTACGAATACACAAAAACGATATTGGACCTTATGACGAGAGAAAAAGATCCCGAAGGCCGGACCAAGTATCTCCTCATCGGCGGCGGTATTGCCAACTTCACCGACGTTGCTAAAACTTTCAAGGGTATTGTGGCAGCCCTTGAGGACTACAAGGATCGACTAAAAGAGACGGGGGTTAAGATCTACGTCAGGAGAGGCGGACCAAACTATGAAGAGGGACTTAGAATCATGCGTAATCTAGGTGAGAGATTGGGCGTGCCAATCGAGGTATTCGGCCCTGAAACCCACATGACCAGGATCGTCCCAATAGCTCTTGGCGAAGAGGAGTGATTGATACAGTCAACTACCACGGCCTAAAGGCCGTGGCTTGCGAACGGCTAAGCGAGACTAAACAGTTAGACTAGAGGGCAACAAAATGCAGCAGCGTTGTGGGCTATTAAGAATGGCAGAGTACCTCCCTAGCTCATGCCCACTTCTGGACACGCCGAATCCGATGGGATTTATCCCTAAGCCTGCCTCGCCACCTCGAAGGGACATTTTACCCAGACTCGATCTGGAGAGCATAATATGCGCATACCTGTCATGGACGCCGAGATGCGTCAATTGATGCCAACTACCCCAACAAGGGCCAGATTACTTCTAAAAAATGGTCAAGCTAGTCCCTACTGGAACAAATTAGGTGTATTTTGCATCATCTTGAAAAAAGAAGTTGAACCAGATAACCAACCCCTCGCATTAGGTATCGATCCTGGCAGTAAGTTCGAAGGATGGTCTATAGTTGGCACACAAGAAGTTGTGTTGAATGGAATGTCAGAGGCACCACACCACGTCAAGAAATCGTTGGAAGTTAGACGTGATATGCGGCGATCCAGACGATTCCGTAACTGTTGGAGACGACCCGCCAGGTTCCACAACCGACTTCGAAACAAAAAATCGTTACCACCTTCTACTCATGCTAGGTGGAACGCTAAACTGAGAATACTCGATCTGCTCAGGCAGATCATACCTATAACAGATGTAGTCGTTGAAGATGTCAAAGCTATGACTAAGAAAGGTACAAAACGGTGGAACAAAAACTTTTCACCATTGGAACAAGGCAAAACGTGGTTTTATGCAGAGATCATGGATCGCGATCTAAGGTTGCACCTGAAACAAGGATTCGAGACGAAAGGTTTTAGAGACGAACTGCGTTTGAAAAAGACTTCACAAAAATCCAAAAAAACGTTTAGTTCACATTGTGTAGATGCGTTTGTTCTGGCCAGATCTGTGGTTGGTGGTGCCTTGACTGAACGTGGTTTGTATTATTGGACCCCTATTATGTTACATAGGAGACAGTTACACAGATTCCAACCGAAAAAAGGCGGTATTAGATCGCCATACGGTGGAACTAGATCGATGGGATTAACAAGAGGGACATTAGTAAGACATCCCAAACATGGTTTGAGTTATGTAGGTGGATCCTCGAAAGGGAATGTCAGTTTACATAACATCATATCTGGGAAACGGATCACACAAAATGCAAAAGTGTTGGATTTGACCATATTGACCGTCATAAGATGGAGGGCGCAATTCCTCCCCGCCCTGAAGGGCGGGGTCTCCTTGCGCATTTAAGATGAATAGGTCAAATCTCAAACTCTTGCGAGTTCGAGATTTGTCTGAAAGATATCGTTAAGCACTATAGACGGAAGAATCGCGATCCATGGCCTCAAATGACGTGTAAACTTCAATCTGTGATCGAAGGCTGTATATAAGGGATTTACACCCACAACTTCTTTAATGCTCACGCAAATAACCTTCGGGAGGACGTGTCTGATGAATAACTTATCTTTCGATCAGTTGGAGATGTACAGAGCAAAGCTCTCAGAAGCTCTTGAGTGCATGTACGTGGCCTCTGCAATCCTTGCAGATGCCGGGATTGAAGAGAGCAAGGTCCAAGAGGACCTGGAGCGAGCGCGCCGAACATTGTGGGACCTAGAGGATGCTGCGCGCCTCGCCTTGGAGGGAAAGGAAGGACAAAGCGAGCGCTGAAATTCTGAACGGCTCTTGTGGAGATGGGGGTTTCGCGATTTCGGGGGGGACGTCTCTTATATCAGCGCTCGGATCTTTTTTTTGTCGATTCATCATTATGGGAATATGAATCCTTTAGAGCTGCCCGGAATACATCAAGAAGAAATTACTTATCTTTGAAGCGCTAAATGGTTAACAGAGGCCTCCTCTGAAACAGCGTGTCAATCATACCGGCTTTGACGGTGGTACCGAACATGACGGAATTCGAGATAATACAGGGTTTTCAATGTCCGAGATGTGGCTGGATGTCCATAGCCAAAGGAAAGTTTCACAAAAAGGTCATTTTTCCCACTGAAGGCGACCCCTCGGTCGTCAAAGAGCTCAATACAATATATAAATACAGATGTTTACATTGTGGCTGCTTATTCTGTAAAATCGAAAACTTCTTCAGCGATCCCTTCGGCGAGGGGGACGACGAAGAGTGTTGAACTCGAACGAATGGCAAAGCTCCCAATTGATTCAGTGCCATTGGGAAAATACGTTCTGACCATGTCAACGCCGATCGTATCTCTTCTTAGAAATTCTGCAGTTCAGGGCGAGAGGCGACAGCTTAAAAAGCCTCTGAATACCAAAACGAGTTAGATGTCTGTGCGATTGCAGCTTGAGAACGGCGAAGTGAGGGAATACCCAACCTGGTACCCCGGTGACGATGACGACTCCGAGGCATTCTATACCGATTGTGGAATGACCTGGAACAGCCAGCCCTATCTGGATGATGGATGCAACCATATCGACTGTGCAATAGCGGCCGCAGAAAGGCCGAGCAAAGATGCCGTGAAACTAACTCAAATTCTCTCAGCCGTTGGAATGTTCTGGCTAGTCGCAGGGATCGTTGGATTGTGGATAAGCGATACGCTCCGAAACGTTGGGTTCGCACTCTTTGCCATATATGTACTTGGCAGAACATATTTCAAATCGGCATACTTAGAAGGAACGAGCAAAGAGCTCAAGGAATTCAAAGAACACGGCACCGTCAACAAGATCAAAGCCGAGCAGATATAATAATGCTATATGATTACATAAATACATGCAGAAGTGGATGTGCCAAAATCACTCTATCAAAATCCTCTGAAACTCAGCCAGGAATTTCGAACTTCACTCCGATCTTGAAGACTTGAATCGTGGGCAAAATTAGGGCCACAAGGCCAGTCTTAGCTTCAATCTCGCTCAATATCTCTTCGATCCGTTCTTCTGAGGCAGATATGGTGAACCACATGTTGTAATCAGTAGGGTTTGGCCGAAGATAGTTGTGCGAAATCTCCCCGTAAAAGTTCACAATTTCCGCAACCTCGTCGATCCTGTCAGAAGGGACTGAAAGCGCCACGAGAACGCCACTGCACCCAAACCGCTTCAGATCCAGAACAGGTCCGATCCTCCGGATTATCCCGATCTTCATAAGCCGATCCACCCTTTGAATCGCGTCATTCTCGCCAATGCCCAAAATATCCCCCAAAACCTGAAAGGGCCTTGGAACCAATGGAAAGCTCTCCTGAACTTGCTCAAGCAACTTTCGATCCAGATCGTCGAGACGAATATCTCCTGCCACCTCAAAGCCCCCTATTTCGCCCTATTCTGCCCTATCCGATCTTTCTGGCTCTTGATAAGCACAGAGCGGATCTGATTCGAGATAATCACCGGTGTAAGCGTAAGCCCTAGCCCTGCAACCTCCGCAAACCTTGCGGTACCGACAATTGCCACACCGACCTTTGAGATTGCGCTCTCTTAGATCCTTTAAGACGGGGGAATTTTCCCAAATCTCAATAAAACTCCGTTCTCTTATGTCTCCGACAAGAATCGGCATGTAACCACAAGGGTACACTTCTCCCTTCTTTGAGACAAAGACAAAACCAGTGCCAGCAAGACAACTGCTTCCCATCAACTTTCCGCGATCTGAAGCGGAGAGCTCTTCGCTTGCTAACCTTGCGAACTGAGGCGCACAGGTGACCTTAACCTCAATCGATCGCGCCTTGCATTGACGAGCAACATTTCGGAGCAGCTCATCTTGCTCCTCTGGTGTGACCAAATCCTCTTTGGAACCCCGACCGGTCGGCACCAGGAAAAAAATGTGCAAAGCTGCTGCGTTGAGGTCCTCGGCCAGATCCATCATGGCATCGAGCTGGTCCACATTATCCCTGGTTATGGTCATGTTGATCTGGAACGGGACCTTACCCTTAAGATTCGAAATTCCCTTCATTGACAGATCGAACGATCCCTCGCCCCGATGACGATCATGGGCCTTGGACGATGCGCCGTCCAGGCTGATGCTGACCCGTTTAATCCCAGACTCAGCTATCTTATCTGCAATCTCGGGAGACAAGAGGGTGCCGTTGGTGGCCAAAGCCACCCGGACCCCGCACTCAGTGGCATGTTTCGCCAGGAGGAACAGGTCGGGCCGGAGCAGCGGCTCGCCTCCGCTCAAGATGATCATGGGTTTAAGCGGCGCCACTTCCTCTATTAACCGAAACGCGTCCTTTGTGCTAAGCTCGTCTTCATCCGGCTTTTCGGTGGCCGAGGCGCGACAATATTCGCAACAAAGGTTGCATGCGGAAGTGACCTCCCAAGCGATGATCAGCATCTAAAGCAATCCTTTCTTGTGGAGCAGCTCTGCGTTCAGAACGCTGGCTCCCGCAGCTCCACGAATTGTGTTATGACCGGTCACGATGTAGCGGATGCCTTCTCTGATCCGTCCCACCGAGACTGCCATGCCGTTCCCTGAGTTTCTGTCAAGCCTCGGCTGGGGCCTGTCTACTTCGTCTCGGACTCTGATTGGATTTTTGGGCTCTGTGGGCAGGTCGCCAAGGCCCGGATCGAAGTTGAGGAACGCTTCACGAACCTCTCCTGGTGTCGGGTTTGATGCCATATCGACCCAGAGGGCCTCGGTGTGGCCATCCATCACCGGAACTCTATGACAGCTCGCGCTCAGCTCGAAATCAGCAGGCACCACCTTTTCACCATCGAAAGTTCCCAGGATCTTCTGGGCCTCTTTCTCGACTTTCTCTTCCTCCTGGGCGATGTAAGGTACAACATTGTCCAGAATGGCCATAGAGGGGATGCCGTCGTAACCAGCGCCGCTTATCGCCTGCATTGATGCGAGTATGATCCTTTGGATGCCCATCGGCATCAGCGGCTTAAGGGTCAAGGCGAACATTATGGTAGTACAGTTGGGGTTGGTGACTATGTAGCCGTCCCATCCTCTTTTCTCTTTTTGAACTTCTATGAGGCCCAGATGTTCAGGGTTACATTCTGGGATCATGAGTGGGACGTCTTCATCAAACCGGTACGAACTGGCGTTGCTCGCCACCACGAACCCGGCCTTTGCAAACTCGGCCTCGATAGATCTTGCCTCTCCCGCCGGAAGGGCCGAGAAGACCACATCGGCGTCCACCTTTTTGGGGTCGACATTCACAACTTCGATCTCGCCCACTTCAGAGGGAAGTTCACTTTCGAGCCGCCATCCAGCTGCATCAGAATACTTTTTGCCAGCACTCCGCTTAGATGCTGCAACACTGGTCAGATCGAACCAAGGATGGTCCCACAACTGCTCAATGAAACGCTGTCCTACTGCGCCAGTAGCTCCAAGAACTCCTGCTTTAATTTTGGCCATTCAAAATCACCTGGACTGTAGCGGTCCTAGGACTGGACTTGAGATATATATGTCTTCGCCGGAAAACGCTAGTCAGCCCACGGCTTTTGTCACTACAGGGCTGCAAAATGACGAAAAAAATGCTCACCTTCTACTCGAAATTAGGCAGTGTAACTTCAAAACCGCAAAGATAGAAAGGGGCTATTCGCGCGAACGAATTATAGTCAAGAACCAATTAGATGAGACGACTTGATTCTCGCAAGGTTAGTGCTTAACGATACGAGTAGGTCAAATCTCAAACTCATGAGAGCTCGACACTTGTCCGAAAGATATCGTTAAACACTAGTTACAGAAAACCCTCTATTCGGATCTGGGGCCAATTTCTCGCGAGCGATGAAGTCACTTGCTAGCGTATTCTGAGATCTTAGTCTGGGACATGAGGCACTTTTCTCCTGGGATCTCCAGTGGATATTCGCCTGTAAGACATCCCATGCAGAGCCGTTCCCTCGGAATCCCGATAGCTCGGATCAACCCTTCGTGGCTAATGTAGCCCAAAGAGTCCGCATTGATCACCGCTTCGACGCCAGGAACGGTCTTATGGGCCGCGATCAGCTCATCTCTTGTGGCCATGTCTATTCCCATGTAACAGGGCGCAATGATTGGGGGGCTTCCTATCCTCACGTGGACCTCTTTTGCCCCAGCATTTCTGACCATATCCACAATCCGCCTGCTGGTGGTGCCTCGGACTATGCTGTCGTCCACCATGATGATTTTGTTTCCCTCGATGTTGGGCCGGATCGTGTTCATCTTGAGCCTGACCGCAGACTCTCTCATCACCTGGTCAGGCATGATAAAGGTCCTGCCGATGTACCTATTCTTGAGAAGACACTCACGATAGGCAATTCCCGAACGCTGGTGAAAACCTATGGCCGAAGTGATCCCAGAATCGGGAATTGGAGTGACCACGTCTGCATTGGCAGGGTGCTCGTCGGCCAGGGTGGTTCCAATCTTCATCCTGACGTCGTAGATCAATCTTCCGTCCATGACGCTGTCAGGTCTTGCGAAATAAATGTACTCAAAAACGCAATGTGCTGGACGTGACAGATGAGTAATTTGGTGAGTCCAAAATTCGCCGTCCTTGACCACCACCATTTCGCCAGGCTTAACATCTCGAATCAATCTTCCATTTAAGGTATCTATGGCTGCGCTCTCTGATGCGATCACGATATCGAAATCGGTCTCGCCAATGCAAAGCGGCTTGATCCCCAATGGGTCTCTTATCCCTATCACAGTATCGCCCATGAGGATCACAAGCGAATAGGAACCTTCGAGCTTCCTCATGAGAGATCGGACCGCTTCTGCCAGGTCCTGGAGCTTTGCAAGTTCCCTTATAAAGAAGCGGGCTATAACCTCAGTATCAGTGGTGGAATAAAAGACTGCACCTTCGGCCTCTAGAGCCTCTTTGAGCTTGTTTGAGTTGACCAGATTGCCATTATGAGCTATCGCCACCGCGCCATCTTTGTGCCTCACCAGGGTTGGTTGGCTGTTCTCAGGCGTCGATTCGCCAGTGGTAGAATACCTGACGTGCCCGATCCCAACAGACCCTTCGAGTCTGTCTATGTGGTGACCTTTGAAGACCTCTGGGACCAAGCCCATGGCCTTGTGAGTGCGGACGGCTTTTCCATCATAGACGGATATGCCGGCTGACTCCTGGCCTCTATGTTGCAGCGCGTAGAGGGCATAATAAACAGATTTGGCCACATCGCGGCAAGGATCCCTTGATGAGATCCCCACCACGCCGCACTTGTCGTGCAACCCGGACCGCCACCCTTAGCGACTCTTGTCTCTCCGCCAAGTATAATTTCGAAGCCTTTTAGATTTGCCAAATCCACAATACGCACAGGCTTTAGTGTGGTAGTTAAACGAGACTCTGCCACACCGACGGCATTTTATGTGCGTCTTTTTTTGGCGTTTGCCCATTGAAGGGGTACCTTTACTCATTTAAAGAACCTCACGGCGAAATGTAAACAACGTTGTCTCCGCGGACGACCACAGTTCCAAGCTGGTGTGAGACCTCGCCTTCCGAGATCACCTCTGTGTTATCGAGAACAAGGTTCATGTGTATATCATAGCCTTGAAGCTCGCCTCGAAACGCCCTGCCGTCCTTGAGCTTAACTATTACGGATCCATTCAGTGATTCGTTCAAAATATCAAGCGGTCTTTGAGCCATCGACCTCTCCCCAGTAGTAAATACAAAAGCTACGGGCAGACTCTCTCGTTGCGTATTTAAACCTATCGGGAAACATTGATACCATGAAGATCAAATCCCGGCATCACCTCAAGGGAAGTGAGTCCAAAAAGATAATGAACGCCATCGGACCCTTGATGGAAGACCCTTCACGCTTGACGGGTGCCTCTCTGGAAATTGCCGAGACCGAAGCTGAGTTCGACTTGATTTTCGTGAAGGATAAGCCGCTTCTCATGTCCTTTGAAGGCGAGCCATTCTTCACTGTGCGTGGCGCACTTCTCCTATCGCCCAACAAGAAGTTAGTGGTGGTGGACTCTGGCGCTGTGAAATTTGTCGTGAACGGGGCAGATGTGATGTCTCCAGGAATAGTGGAGGCAGACCCCGAGATCGAGCCTGGAGATATGGTGGTGGTTGTAGAAGAGAGGCACAGAAAACCCCTCGCCATAGGCCGGGCCCTCGTTTCCGGCGCTGAGATGAAGGGCAAGAAGGGAAAGGCCGTCAAGTCCATTCACTATGTGGGCGACGAATTATGGAACATGGGCGAGATATAGTCAAAGTCAAAGACCAATTAGATAAATCACATCGACTCCAGCGCTGGAATCCCCAGTGTCTCCAGTGTTTCTTTGAGGGCGTTTCTTGCCGCCGCAACTAGGACTAGCCTCGCCTCCTTGACACCGGGATCTGCATCGAGAACAGGGCTGCACCTGTAGAACTGGTTAAAGGTCTCAGCAATCTCACGAGCGTAAGTTGCAAGATGATGGGGCTTTAGCTCACTAGCTGCCCGTTCCACCACCATATCGAACTGGGATATCTTCTTGATGAGGGCGACTTCTTCGGGACTTCTGAGATTTGCAGGATCGAACTCGCCCCCAAATTCCGCCTTGCTCAGTATGCTACAGGCTCTGGCATGCGAGTACTGGATGAATGGCGCGCTCAGTTTCTCAAAATCCAGAGCCTTCTTCCAGTCAAAGGTTGTCGCCTTGTCTGGAGAAACTTTTACGATATCATATCTCACGGCGCCAAGACCTACGTCTTTGGCCACAGCCCGCCTGAACTCTTCGCTCTCTTCGGGCCTCCTGGTCGTAACCTCTTTGTAAGCCTGGGCTTCAACCTCGTCCAAAAGTTCGTCTGCGGTGATGAATTTACCTTTCCTCGTGCTCATGGAACCTGTGGGAAGGGAGACGAACTCGAAGATCACGATCTCAGGCTCTCGAACACCGATCAGCTTCAAGGTGGCGCTGAGCTGTCCAGATATCAACTTGTGATCGGCACCCAGAATGTCGACCATCCTGTCTGAATTTTGGGCTTTCCACTTGTGATATGCAAGGTCTCTTGTGGTGTAGAGCGAAGTTCCATCAGACCTTTTCAAAACGAGCTTCTTTTCAAAGCCCTGTTCGCCGAGGTCCAGCTGGAAGGCGCCGTCGTCCCATTCTGTAAGGCCGGTGGCCTCTAGAGATTCGATAACTTTGGAGACTGAGCCATCTATGACAAACTCGCTCTCCCAGTGATAATTGTCGTGAGATATGTTGAGCCCGGTCAAGGTCTCTTCGATCCCTGATAGGGCAAACTCGACAGCCGACTTGAACTTCTCTGCGGTCTTGGAGTTGCCAGACTCATAGAGCCTCATCAGCTCGTCTACTTGGGATACGAGATCGGGATCTGCTTCAAGGTCCCTGTTCGCCTGTATGTAGACTTTGGCTGTTGCGTGATCTGGCTTTGAGTCATCAACTTCGTACCGTTCTCTGCCCCAGACTACGATTGCGATCTGCCGGCCCATGTCGTTGACGTAATACTGAGAATCGACATCATACCCGGCCTTTTTGAGGATTCGGACCAATGTGTCGCCTATGACGGAGTTTCTGATGTGACCCACGTGCAATGGACCGTTGGGGTTTGCCGATGTGTGTTCCACTATCGCCTTTCCGGTCATAGACCCATACCACGCCTCTTTGCCCTGAGCTTCGAGGAGGACTGCATCCAAAAATCGACTGTTGGCGTAGAAGTTGAGGTAGGGGCCGCTCACTTCGACCCGCTCGACGGTGGCGTCTTTTTCCGGGACGAAAGCATCGCTCAGCTCTTGAGCGATCGATACGGGGCTGCGCCTGAGGACGGGCGCGAGCCTGAACGATATGGTCGAGGCTAGATCTGCATGAGGGGTGAGCTCCAAAGCAAGCTCGTTCTCTTTGACCTTGGAATCGGCCAAAGGAAGCTCAAATCCACATCTATCTAGCGCATCGCGCAAAAGCGACTCAACATCTCTCCAAAAATCGAGGAACATGAAAACACCGCCGTGAACAAATCCAGGAGGGTGAATTTGATATTACAGATATAAGCGTTGCGACGACGTCGTTTGGGATTCATCTTTTCACCTCGGCGGCAAAGACCCCCACCCTTTAGGGGCCCCAGATCGGAAGATCGGAAGACCTGAAGCTCTTCAGCGTAAGCTGAAGTGTGGGGAGGGGCCGCGTACATGCAGAAACTGATATGTCTGCTCAACGTCAACGCCGCGTTACTCAAGAGCTATGCTCCGCTGGCACGCCTTAGTTAATGAGATCTGGGCGCTCTTACAAATATTGTAAGAGAAATACGGCGTTAAGCGGCTGGCGTTCTGAGTCCTACAGTATGACACTGCCCCAGGAGGCATGGTGGGAGTGATCCCTGGCTGGATATTGCCTATGATGGCACATCTTGGAGGTGGAGGGGGGTGAGGAAAAGGAGTAGGCTACCGGGGGTTCTTACCACCGTTGAGCGCTGGCAGGCACGAAGGCAACCAGCCAAATGTAGCAACGTGGAAACATGTTATAGTCGAGAATCAATTCGTCACATATAATTAGCTCGTGACTATGCACGAATTCGGTGACCAAAACATTGAAATATTAACCAGGAACTACCCTCACGCAGTTAGCTTTGGGAGGGCAGAGTTCTTCTTTTGTCCTCTTTGATAGCTGCACTATTTGTAAGCATTGACTGGAAAAAGAGGTGGGAACAGAATGAAGAGAGAACTAGCAGTTTTATTGGTTATCGGCATCGCCCTGGTGGGCATGGCCGGTGCAGCCAATTACATGTACGAGAAAGCCACCGTCAAGGGCGTCGGCTACAAGAACGTTGAATCAATCATTCAGACCCAATCTGGACTTGCTGGCAACAAGCTTGTCGAGAAAGAGTCTGGAAGCGGTAACGTCATCATCGAGAAGACCGAGATCGAAGCCAGCAGGGTAGATGATCCAGCATTTGGACGCAAAAACTGCTGTAACGATTACATCAACTTCACCAAGGAAGCTGAGTTCGAGTACATGCCTGTGAGCTATCAGACAGGTACCTACGACCAGAAGTGGATCGAGAAACTCTGTGTCCAGAACTACTACA
>Ga0272441_10008813_pt1 | contig 15823 bp, 14 predicted proteins | sample SSMProp6N_FD_193582 | JGI IMG/M metagenome (GOLD analysis project Ga0272441, IMG submission 193582) | Marine sediment archaeal communities from Little Sippewissett salt marsh, Falmouth, MA, United States - SSM-Prop-6N | ecosystem: Environmental > Aquatic > Marine > Wetlands > Sediment ... | reverse complement strand
GCTTCCTCGTGACGGCCAAGCTCTTCCAGGCGTGGCCCCTGCTGCCTCACCCCCCAGTTCGCCCTCACCGCGTGCGCGACAAGAGGGAACGACGCGGCCGCGAGGGCAACGAGAGCCAGGCATACGAGCTTCCCTCGACGGATCATGGCCGGCTCCCCAACTTGTGGTACTCTCGAAGCAGAACCGTTGCTGCCTGGCGGATCCGCGCATCCCGGTGTTCCTTCAGGCCCTCGAGGACCCAGCGCCCTTCGAGGCCAGAGCGGATGACCTTGTCGCGGTGCAGGCGGATCAGCGCCACCGTGTCCCTGCGGAAGAAGTCGAAAAGCAGCTTGACGTGCGGCTCCAGGCCCGGCACCGACCGGACGGCCCTCCAGAACGCCGCCTCCTTCTGGAGCTCGGCCAGGGCGTCGCGGTAGGCGCGCATCAGGCCCCGCCCGCCCTTGCCTCCGTGCTGCTTCTTGAGCATCTCTTCCAGGAGGCGGATGGCCTCCTCGCTGCCGACCTCGCGCAGCGCGTGTACGTGAAGCGCCCATGCATAGGACCGCGTGGCGATCCGGGGATTCCCATACCGATCCCCACCCCCGAAGTCCATCGGCCTCCCGTGGATCGTGAGCAGCCACTTGCCGATGATCGGCACCGCCTCCTCGACCCCCATCCGGCCCAGGTGGCGGCAGATCCACGCGCGGGCCATCACATCGGGCTCGCGCTCCAGGATGCGGAGCAGAAGGCGGATGGCGTCCCGGCTCCCGATGCGCGCGACGATGTTGATCGCGTATCGCCGGCCTGGCGCATAGCTTGGCGAGGCGGCCAATCGCTCGAGAGCAGGCAACGCACGATTGCCTGCCGCCTCGAGCTTCTCCTCAGCAAGGAACCGGGCCACCGCGTCGTCGCCACTCAAGGCCTCGACCAGGCGCTCCGACGGCTGATCCGCCCCCTCTGCGCGCACCCCATCTCGAGAGACGGCGCACGAGAGCAGCAGCGCCATAGTCCACACGGGAAACCAGCCCAAACGGCTCACGCGAGCGCTCCTGGCCTCACCCGACCGCCTCCCATGGAAGCCCTGTCCTGATACTCCCCACTCGATCCCGGCCGCCACTCTAGCGCCGGCCTCCCTTCAGGGTCAAGTGGCTCCGGGTGAGTTCCTGGAACTCGCGATCGGGTTAGGTTCCCCGGGCGCGGCGCCATGCGCTCAGGAAGCTGTACTTCTTGTGCCATCAAATGGTGGCACAATCCGCGCAGGACATGAAGCCTCACACAGACCGCCCCGGCTCGATGGGGTACACGCCCCACTCGTCGCGGCAGCGCTTCATCTCCAGTATGTTCGCCTTCTTCGCGTCCACGGCCAGGGAGTAGCCTGGAAAGCGGCGAACGTGGCGGACAAGGCCCCCGGCTTCAGCGAGAGACGAACTTGACAGCCGCCAGGACAGCGCCGACAATGGACCGGCAAGGAGGGTCTGAACCCACGCAGACACTACTGATGGGACCCAATCGTGGCTGAGTCGCCCATGCCGCCACTGATGCTGCCGGCGCTGCTCGCGGAGGCCGAGCGCTTCGCCGAGATCGAGTCCCAGCACCGTGAGCCGAAACTCTACAGCGTTACGGACGGCAAAGCAGTGGGCACGTACTTCGAGCACAAGTTCCAGGCATACTTGCGCCAGCGGTACGCCTACCGGGAGGGCAGCTCGGCGAAGGGCGTCGACTTCCCGGCTCTGAAGGTGGACATGAAGGTCACGAGCATCAGGCAGCCACAGTCGTCGTGCCCCTTCAGGGACGCCAGGCAGAAGGTCTACGGCTTGGGGTACTCGCTCCTGGTCTTCGTCTACGACAAGACGGACGATCCCAAGAGCCGGACAGGGACGCTCAGGATCGTCCATGCGGTCTTCATCGAGGCGAGCAGGACGGCCGACTACCAGACGACGACGGGGCTCTTGGCGATCCTTGAGAACGATGGCAACGAGGACGACCTGTTAGCCTTCATGGGCGAGCGCATGCTGCCTCTGGACGACATTGGCGCGACAGACCTGGCGCGGGAGGTCATGGAGAGCCCACCGGCTGTGGGGTACCTGACCATCTCCAATGCCCTTCAGTGGCGGCTCCAGTACCGCCGCGTCATCGAGAAGGCAGGGGACGTGGATGGCGTCCTCAAACTCCGGTGAATGCCCGATGGCAAGCAAGCATAGCCGCCGTAAAGCCGAATTCGGGGACTACCAGACTCCCCTGCCTCTCGCGCGCAGGATCTGCGCGGTGCTTCGTGACCGGGGGGCCATGCCCCGCTCGATCGTCGAGCCGACCTGCGGCACAGGGAGCTTCCTGGTCGCAGGGATCGAGGCCTTCCAAGACGTTACGGACGTTGTTGGGATGGACGTGAACAGCCAACACGTCGCGGCTACCGAATCGGCCATGGCCACGCTCCGTGGGCGCCGCCGCGTGCGACTGCTCGTCGAGGACTTCTTCGCCGCACGGTGGGGCCGACTCCTCGGTGATCTCAGTGACCCTCTCCTCGTGCTTGGGAACCCCCCCTGGGTGACGAACGCCGACCTCGGCAGCATTGGGAGCACCAACCTGCCAGCGAAGTCCAACTTCCAGCATCTCCGCGGCCTGGACGCAATCACCGGCAAGGGGAATTTCGACATCTCCGAGTGGATGATGATCCGCCTCATCGAGCTCATCCACACCCGCGATGCCACCCTGGCGATGCTCTGCAAAACCGCCGTCGCCAGGAAGGTCCTGCTCCACTGCTGGACGAGCCACTGGCAACTGACGGCGGATACCTACCCGATCGACGCGACGAGGCACTTCGGCGCGGCCGCCGACGCGTGCCTGCTTGTCGTTCAGTTCTCGCAGCCTGTTCGGCCAGCGGACTGCCGTGTGCACGGTGAACTCAAGCACGGGCCAGCAACATCGTTGTTCGGCTACCGTGATGGCCAGCTCCTCGCGGACCTCGAGCTCTACGAGACATGGCGTCATCTGGGTGGCAAGGAGCGCTACAAGTGGCGCTCGGGGATCAAGCACGACTGCGCGAAGGTGATGGAACTCCACACAGAGGGCCGCCTGTACCGCAACGGTCTCGGTGAGCGTGTGGACCTCGAAGAGCGTTACCTGTTCCCGCTGCTCAAGAGCTCCGACATCGCCCGCGATCGCGAGCCTGAGCCCTCCCGCTGGATGCTCGTCCCCCAGCGGCGAGTAGGCGAGGACACTTCCCAGATTCGCGAACTGGCGCCCAAGACGTGGGCCTACCTGACACGACACAGCAGTCTACTCGACGCGCGCACCAGTTCCATCTATAGACGCCAGCCGCCGTTCTCCATCTTCGGCGTCGGCGACTACTCCTTTGCTCAGTGGAAGGTCGCCATCTCGGGGCTGTACAAGACCCTGCGCTTCCACGCCGTCGGTCCCAGGAATGGAAGGCCCGCCGTCCTCGACGACACTTGCTATTTCATCGCGTGCAACGAGGAGCGAGAGGCTCGGCTGATCGCGCGCCTCCTCAGCTCGCCGCCCGCGCGAGGTTTCTTTTCAGCATTCGTTTTCTGGGACGCGAAGCGGCCGGTCACGGCCGAGCTCCTCCGGCGACTGGACATCCTGAGGCTCGCCAGGGAGGTCGCCGCGGAGACAGAGCTCGGCGAGCATCTCGCGGCGGTCGACCGCCAGGAGCAGCAGCTTCTGCCGTTCGCATAGCTCAGCCCTCCCCCACATCGTCTGTCGTCCGTCCCGCCTCTTCACACCCACCGCCCCGGCTCGATGGGGTACACACCCCACTCGTCGCGGCAGCGCTTCATCTCCAGGATGTTCGCCTTCTTCGCGTCCACGGCCAGGGAATGGCTGGAGCCCATGATGAAGCCGCCGCCGGGGGCCGTGTGCTCGAAGGCGTAGCGGGCGTCCGCGCGAATGTCCTCCACACTGCCCAGGATGATGTGCTCGTGCCAGATGCCGCCCCAGAGGGTCATGCGGTCGCCCACGCGGGGCTTGAGATCCCTGAGGTCCATGCCCCCGCTGTGCTGGATGCCCTCGTAGGCGTCGTAGCCCGCCTCGGGGAAGAGCTCCACCACGGCGTTGACGTTGCCGCAACAGTGTTTGAGCACGTGGAAGCCCATGGCGTGGGCCTTCTCGCAGTAGGCCCGGTGCCACGGCCACACGTGCTCGCGATACCACTGGGGGCTGGCCATCAGGCCGGTGGACGAGCCGAGGTCGCCGCACGGCATGATCCCGTCGACTCGGCCCACCAGGTGCTTGTAGAGGTCGAGCCCCTTGACCAGGCGGGTGCCGGCGATCTTCGTGATGAGCGCACACCGCTCGGGATAGAGCGCCAGGTTCATATAGCGCTCCTCGTCCGTGTGGCCGAACGAGGGGAACTCGATGTCGCCCGTGAGGAGCATGATGTAGTGGGTGTCGCCCAGGGTCTCGATGCAGTGGTCGACGAATTCCCACACGGAGGGGTCGGGCGGCTCGAGTTCCTCGCCCCTGATCCGCTCGAGTCGTTCCGCGAGGTCGTCGAGGCTCGGCGGCTCGGCGGGCGGGCGGTTGAGCTGGTAGCGCATCAGGTCGTGGGTAGTGGCCGAGATGCGGAAGATGTCACCCGCCGCGTTGCGGTAGGTCACGTCGTCGACCTTCTCGAGCGGCTCGGGATGGTAGCCCTTCGGCGCGACGCGGTTGCAGAAGCAGATGTCCATCTCCAGCGCCCGGATGAGGTCCACACGATCGCGCTTGTAGGACTCCACGATCTCGTCGCGCCGACCGTCCCAATAGGCCTGGGTCTGGCGGAACTTCGCCTGCACGAGCGTCGGCCGCCCCAGGATGTCCTCGTACACGTTGTAGTCGATCGAGTGCTCGCCCCAGGGGATGCGGTCGGGTTCGCGATGGTCGAGGGTCGTCAGCACGCGTTCCTTCGGAGTCAAGTCGATACTCCTATGTCCCGGGCGGAACGCCGCCACTGTGGCGACGGCGCCACCAGTGTAGCGCCCGCTGCACGCGACGCAAGGCGGGTTGAACGGCATCGCGCCGCCTGATAGAATCCGACGGGGCCGACCTACGCCACACGCAACCTCTGGAGCCGCAATGAACCTCACCAAACGATTCATCGTCGAGCCGAAGAGCAAGGTCGACCTCAAGAAACGCGACCCCGGGGACACGGCGGGCATCAAGAGTAAGCGGGACGCCGCCGCGCAACTGGCGAAGAACGTGGCGCGGCTGCGCGAGCTCCAGTACCTGCTCTACGCCGAGAGCCGACGCGCCCTGCTCATCGTGCTCCAGGCCATGGACGCCGGCGGCAAGGACGGCACGATCCGCCACGTGATGTCGGGCGTGAACCCCCAGGGCTGCCGCGTCGCCTCCTTCAAGGCACCCACCAGCGAGGAACTCGCCCACGACTTCCTGTGGCGCGTCCACAAGGCCGTGCCAGGGCGCGGCGAGATCGGCATCTTCAACCGCTCCCACTACGAGGACGTGCTCGTCGTCCGCGTCCACGACCTCGTGCCCAGGAAGGTCTGGAGCAAGCGCTATCGTCAGATCAACGCCTTCGAGCGCATCCTCGCCGACAACGACGTCCATATCCTCAAGTTCTTCCTCCACATCAGCAAGGACGAGCAACGCGAGCGCTTCCAGGACCGCCTGGACGAACCTGATAAGAACTGGAAGGTGAACCCGAAGGACTTCGAGGAACGCAAGCACTGGGACGACTACACGGCGGCCTACGAAGCAGCGCTCAGCCGATGCAGCACCCGCCACGGCCCCTGGTTCGTCATCCCAGCCAACCGCAAGTGGTTCCGCAACCTCGCCGTCTCGCAGATCATCGTCGAGACCCTCGAGGGCCTCGACATGAAGTTCCCCGAGCCCGAGTGCGACCTCTCGAAGATCGTCCTCGAATAGCGAGGCCCCGCCATGAAGGTCGCCCTCATCGGCGACGTCCACGGCAACCTGCCCGCCCTCGAGGCTGTGCTGGCCGACATCGCCCGCCGCCGCATCGCAACGGTGTGGAATATCGGCGACTTCGTGGGCTACGGCGCCTTCCCCGACGAGGTGGTCCGCCGCCTCCGCCAGCCCCACATCGTGAGCATCGCCGGCAACTACGACCTCAAGGCCCTCAAGTTCCCCAAGAAGCGCAAGAAGTGGAAGAAGAAGAAACGCGCCGAGAAGTGGCTCGCCTTCAAGTGGGCCTACGAGCATCTTTCCGAGGAGAGCCGCCGCTTCCTCCGCTCGCTGCCCGAGGACGTGCGCCTCGAGGCCGAGGGACGCCGCATCCTGCTCACCCACGCCAGCCCCGCCGCCAACGACGAGCATCTCGGCCCCGACACCCCCGACGAGCGTCTCCGCGAGCTTGCCGCCATGGCCGGGGCGGACGTGGTGGTCTTCGGCCACTCCCACCGCCCCTTCGTCCGCCAGATCGGCGACGTGTGGTTCATCAACACGGGCAGCGTGGGGCGGCCCGAGGACGGCGATCCCCGAGCCTGCTACGCCACGCTCGCGATCACGCCCCGATCCCTTCGTGTCGCGCACCACCGCGTGGCCTTCGACGTCGACCGTGCGGCCAACGCCCTCCGCGAGCACGGCCTCCCCGAAGCCTTCGCCCAGATGGTCCTCCAGGGGCGCAACCTCGACACGATCCTCGACGGCCAGTGAGCCCGCCGGGGGCGCACCATACGCCGCGGCTAGCCGGGCATTCCACCCTCTTGCAGGCGAGCCGAATATGGGCAAGAAGAGAACGAGAACAAGACCGACCGACACCTTCGTGAAGCGGGCCGTGGAACTCGGCGCGAGAGAGGCGAAGGCAGTACCCACGAGCCAGGTGTTCACCGGCGAGTGGGTGCGCCAGAAGTGCCGCTACGGATGCGGAGACTACGCCTCCAGCCACAACTGCCCGCCCCACTCCCCCACCCCATCGCAGACCCGCAAGGTGCTCGATGAGTACGACGCCGCCATTCTCATCCACGGCGACAGGACGACCGACATCCGTTCGGTGGTCGTCAAGCTCGAGCGCGAAGTGTTCCTGGCCGGCCACTACAAGGCATTCGGCTACTCCTGCGGGCCGTGCCACCTGTGCGAGGAATGCAGTATCGACGGGGCGTGTCTCCAGCCCCACGAAGCACGTCCCGCCATGGAGGCCTGCGGCATCGACGTCTTCGCCACCGCCCGCGCCACCGGCTTCCCCATCCAGGTGGTCACCGACCACGACTGCGAGCAGAACTACTACGGACTCGTGCTGGTGGAATGAAGTCGCGCCCTGCGCTCCCCAGCGGCCCACACGGCGGACCGACACGCAACCGACCCCAGGCTGGCGCTACTTTGCGAGCCGCTCGAGCCAGCGGCGTGCGCCGCTTTGGACGCCCTTGTTCGGGTGGTCGAGTGCCTTCATGAGGATGGGAATCGCGTCCTTGCCGCCGCAGTACGCCACAGCGTAGGTCACCCCCTGCCACGCATCAGGCCGGTTGAGAGCCTTCTCGAGGAGTGGCAGGAACGCCCTGTTGCGGAGCATCCCCATGCGGTTGGCCATCCGGTTCGCCTCGACGCCGTCGCGGGTCTCGATGATCGATGCGATGATGGTGAACCCCGACGTGTCGCCGAGATTCATCAACAAGGCCGCCGCCGCGCCCCGGCCCATGAGGTTGAGCTTGGGGTCTTTCATGGCCGCCTTGAGGGTCGGGCGGGCCACCTCGCCATAGGCGATGAGCGCCTCGAAGGCCTTCGTGCACTCGTAGTCGCCCTTGCTGGCGACCACGTCGATGAGGGGGCGGATGGCCTCGGGCGGCCTCAGCAGTCCCAGGGCGCGTGCGGCGCCGGCCTTCGTCATCGGATCGGGGCCTTCGAGTGCGGCGAGGAGGGGCACGATGGCCGGCTTGCCGATCTTCACAAGGGCGTCCCTGGCCTTCTCCTCGAGGGGACCCCAGCCGAACTCGGTGGCGCGGATCAGGTCGTCGGCGGCGGGCTCGCCAAGGGCGATGAGGGCCTGCTGGAGGGCATCGAGGTCGGCCGCATACTGGGTGTGGTCGGCGTAGACGGCCTTCGCGTTGCGTTTCCCGCCGCGGCGGTTGACGAAACGCTCGAAGAGCGGGGGCACGGCCGCGGGATCGCCGAGCGTGCCAAGCGCCCAGAAGACCTTGCGCCGCACCTCCGTGCGGGGATCGTCGAGGCGGGCGAGGAGCTTCGGCACCGCGCTCCGGTCGCCGATACGGCCGAGCGCCCCGGCAGCGGCGGCCCGGAGCAGGAAGTCGCCGCTGTCGAGGAGCTTGAGCCAGATGGGGAGGAGCGAGGGATCAGGCGTCCTGGCAAGTGCCTCGGCGGCGCGGCGCGCGAGGAGGGCATCGGGGGATCTCAGCACCGCCACGAGTGCATCGCGTGCCTGGGTGCGGCGGGCGGCGTCGCCTGCGCCAAGCTGCTCGATGAGCCCAGCCATGCGGTCCGGCACAGCCGCGTGTGCCGGCTTGCCCACCACGCGGAAGCGTTGCTCTCCGGGCAGGGCTTCGAGCTTGCAGCCGAGCCTGGCTAGGGCGCTCTTCGCACCCTGTCGGACATTGGGCGAGGGGTCGTCGAGGGCCCGGCTCAGCGGCTCGACCGCCGCTTGGGCCTCGAGGCCGCCCAGGATGTGTGCCGCCGAGCAGCGGGTGCTCTCGTCCGCGTCGGCCAGGAGAGCCATGGCCGCGGCGATGGCCCTGCGGCGGGTCTCTTCGCCCGTGAGCTTCCTGTGGTTGGCCAGGGCGTTGAGCGCCCACGCGACGGCGCGGCGCACGGCGGGGCTTTCGTCGCGCGCCGCCTCGATGAGCGGGGCCGCGGCCCGCGCGTCGGCGAGCTGCCCGAGCGCGCTGGCGGCCGCCTCGCGAACGTCGGCCTCGCGGTCCTCGAGCATCCGGATGATCTGGGGCGCGCGCCCGTCCTGTGTGCGGTTGATGGGGGGCCAGCCGCCCGATGCCTTCCACTCCATGAGCTTGTAGACGGCCCACTGGCGCCGCGAGGTGTCCGGCGAATCGAGCTGCCCCAGGATGTGGGCCATGGCCTCGTCGTCCTTGACGACGGCAGGCAGCAGTGCCGAGGCGCGGTCACGGACCGCCTTGTCCGCGTCCGCAAGGAGCTCTCGCACCACCGCCACGCGGCGCGGGTCAGCCGCCTTCCCGAGGCCGTGGAGGGCTGCCTCACGGGTGCGCGGGCTGGAGGCTCGGGCCGCGAGCAGCAGAGCATCGATGCCTCGGCCGCCGATCGCGGCCAGCACCTCGGCGGCGTCGAACCCCGGCTGCCAGTGGGGACTCCTGAGAACCCTCGAGACGGATTCGACGGCGGGCTCGCCGATGGCCGCAAGAACCCGCTTGGCCGACCTCCTGAAGCGCGAGCGGGGCGTGCTGCCATCGGCCTGGCCGTGGGCAAGCAGCCCGACCATGGCCGGCACGGCGGGGGCGCCGATGGCGGCAATCTGGCGCTCGGCGTTGCCCAAGACCTGCCACAGCTCCGTGGCCAGGCGGGGCACGAGCTGCGCGGCGCGGCGAGCCGGCTCGTCGCTCAGCGGCTCGCGGTCGAGGCGGTTCTTCGCAGGGAGCGCGACGGCCACGCGCCGGACGATCGTCGCCTTGCCCAGGAGCAGGAGCGTGGGGCCTGGCGCGCGGTCGACGCTGATGATCGAGCCGCTGTGGATCCGGGCCACGAGGTCGGGCACGCGAATCAGGTCCATCGCGTCCGTCTGTGGCAGGATGAGCTGGAACTGGGCAGCGCGCGTGCGCACGAAGGTGCCGTGGTCGGCTTCGAGCAGCGCCGCCGCATCCGCGGGCCGCAGCTCGGGAGCCGCCCCGCCTCGGCGGGTCGAGACGCCCTTCGGCACGTAGACCGTGAAGTCGCGGGCGTGCGCGATCCCCTGGCGGCCTGGCACGATCAGCCCGACCTTTCCTGCGGAGACCACGCAGCGTTCGGGCTCGGCGCCCCAGTGCCCCGCGTGCTGCACGCGGATCGCGCAGGAGCGCCGCTTCCCGCCATCGGCCAGGAGGTCGATGGCTGGCTGGAACGAGTTGCGGGAGTCGTGGCGCCAGTCGCCGGTCGTGGGGATGCCGTCGAAGTGAACGACGACGGCCTCCTGGGGGGCAAGCTCGAGTTCGGCCGACGCGATCGGCGGCCAGTCCCTCACCGCTTTCCGTCGGGCGTATTGTCCGAGGCGGACCACCGCCTTGCGCGGCGCCTCGGCGGGGTTGCCCACCGCAACCCGCAGGTGGTCGCTCTCCACCCACGCGACAACGTAGAGCTGGCCTCCAAGCGGCTCGATTGCCCCAGGGTCGAACGGCGCGTTGGCGCCCGCGATGTCGATGCCATCGCAGTTCAGGCTCACCTCGGCGCGGCGGACGAGCGTCTGAAGTTCGTCGCGCAGCTCCGGCTGCCGGTGCTGCGCCGCCTGCACCTTCGCGATGTAGCGCCGCCGCTGGGCCACGGCCTCGCGCCACTTCTCGGGATGCTCGATCCCGTCGAGCAGGCCGTAGTACTCGATGCGAAGCCGCTTGAATGTCTCGGAGTGCCTCGCCGCGCCGCCCCGCGCCGGATGCTCGATACACAGCACGAAGCACGTCAGGCACAACGCCGCGGCGAACACCCTGGCGCCAGCATCGCGCAAACGCTCTGGAGATCCCCGTGCCACAGCTCTCCTCCTCTACAGCCGCGCTCTTGGCGGACTCCACCTGCGGGCCTCTTGGGGATTGGACGCGAGAGGAGCGTGGCCGGTTCCCCGTCTCAATCCAGCGGCATCGACGTCTTCGCCACCGCCCGCGCCGCTAGCTTCCCCATCCAGGTGGTCACCGACCACGAGCGCGAGCAGAACTACTATGGCCTCGTGCTGGTGGAATGAAGGGGTGACCGGCAACTCCTGACAGACACGGGACACGCTTATTGCCAGTGCGATCCTCGGGTGGTATACTTGAGTGCAGTGGGCAAAGGGCATTGTCATGAAGAAGCGCGTGTATGTCGAGACGACGGTCGTCAGCTACCTGACGGCGCGGTCGAGCCGCGACCTCATTCGCGCCGCCCGCCAGGAACTCACCCGCGAGTGGTGGGAAAGGAGGCGCGAGAACTTCGGGCTCTTTGCGTCGCAGCTCGTCCTGGAGGAATCGGGAGCTGGTGACGCGGAGGCAGCGAAGCGTCGTCTGGAAGCGCTCCAGGACGTTTCGCTGCTCGACATGCGGCGCGAGGTCGGCGAACTGGCCGTAGCTCTTATCGAAGATGGCCCACTGCCTCCCGCGGCGGGTGGCGACTCGATCCACTTGGCTCTCGCTGCCGTGTACGACATGGATTTCTTGCTGACTTGGAATTGCAGGCATCTGGCGAACGCAGAACTCAGCGGGCCAGTGGCGGACTTCCTTCGGGCACGCGGTTACAGGCCTCCCATCGTCTGCACGCCCGAAGAACTGATGGGGGAATGATCCTATGCTGGAAGACGATCTTATCAAGGAAATCTGGCGCATTAAGGATGCCCTCGCCGCACAGTACGGGTACGACGTGCGAGCCATGGTGCGCGCGCTGCGGAAGAAGCAAACCGAGAGCGGCCGGAAGGTCGTTGCCCCGCCTCGCAGGAAGCTCGCCGCGAAGGACTGACAGGCGCTTGGCCGCCACTTGTGGGCAGAGATGAGCCTACACCCAGTGGATACTACACCGGCGGAGACGCCTCAACCGCTGGGACCGGGCTGCCCTCCACACACCCTATGCCCTGGTCACTCGAGCGGCACGGCGTCGGTGCCGGTGGACTCGATGTCGAGGACGCGCTTGCCGTCGACGACGATCTGGTAGGTGAGGCCCTTGGGGGCCTGGATGTGAGCCTTGCCGTCGCGAAGCTCCGCGGCGAACGGCGAGACGACGCGGTGCTTGCCGTCGGCGGCGAGGGCGAGGGAGTCGACCTGGCCGTCGAGGAGCATGCGCAGGCTCGCGAAGGCGCAGGGATTGATGTTCGGCCCGCGACGCTGCTGGCCGGGGAGGTGGAACGAATCCGGCAGCGTGCCAGCCAGGGGGCCGTCGGGATAGATCTGCTGCTCGCCCGAGATGAGGATGCCGCGTGCGAGCTTCGCCCAGTCGAGGGTCTTCTCGTGCGGGGCGAGCAGGCCGAGGGCGTAGGCGTAGACGCCCCCGCACCACTGGACGGGCAGGCCGATCCAGTTGGGGGCGCGCCAGTTGGTCGCGCCGAACACGGGCGTGGTGGCGTAGAGCATCACCGGCTTGTTGGACCACAGGTAGACGAAGGGGATGCCGCTCAACGCCCAGCGGCGCGCCTCGGCCAGCCAGGCCTTCTCGCCCGTGAGCTCGTAGCCGCGGGTGTAGGCCCACACGAGATAGGCCGAGGCCATGATGTCGGGGGTATGCAGAGCGAGTTCCCAGGTCTGGAGGCCGCGCGGGGTGCGGAAGCGCTTCATGTACTCGAGCGTCTTGAGGCCGGCCTTGAGGGCCTCCGGGTCGCCGGTGAGCCGGGCAAACTCGAGGAGGGTGGCGGCGGGGCGGGCACACTGGCCACTCGCGGTGTCCTCGAAGTGCCCGCGGCGATACTTGCCGCTGTAGGTGAACGAGCCGTCGGGCTTCTGGCTCTTGATGATGCCCTTGACCTGGTTACGGCGCATTTCGAGCCACTGGCGGGCGCGGCCGGTGACGAAGTAGATCGAATGGTTGGGCACGTGGGCGCCGCCGGGCACGAGCTTGGACACATCGGGGGCCTTGCCGGTGAGGCGCCAGATGGTGGAGGCGTGGTCGACATAGGGGTGGCGGGGCCAGCGGGCCTCGGCGCAGTGGCCCCAGCCGTCGTCGTTCTTCAGGGAGCCGTTCAGGGCGGTCATCGCGAGCGCCCACTGCTGCTCGGGGGTACGGGGCGGCTTGGGCAGGGGCGGCAGGTCCGTTCGCTTCACCGCCCAGAGGATGGTTTCCTCGATGGGCTGCGGGTCGCGGACGAGGATCGCCGCCTTGATGCTCGTCCCGCGCAGGGCCATGCGGTGGTCCGGCGTGCCGTCGAAGAAGTTCGGCGTCGCGTACACCGGCTGGAGCGTCATATCGTCCCACGCCACGGCCACGGATGCCGTTTCGGTGACGCAGGCCATGAGGGGCATCGTGAGCTTCATCACGTCGGGCGCGTAGCGGATGTGCTCGGGGGTTTCGAGGTCGAGCTTCGAGGAGGACCACTCGCCCTTCCCGAGATACTCGAGGCCTGCGAGCAGGCCCTGCTCGAGCGGCCCGAGAGCTCGGACGACGGGGCCTTCGCACGGCTTCTCGCACTCGATGGCCACGGCGATCTCGTCGCCCTTGGCCGAGAGCGTGGCGCGCACGCCCTTACCGGCGAGGATGAGCGCACCGTCCTTCTCCGTGACTTCGAGCGGGGGCACGACGCCGCCGAAGTGGACCACGGGCGCGATGATCGCCGCGGGCTTGCCCTTGCGCTCAATCTCCACGCCCGAGCCGTCCCGAGCCACGCGCAGCACCAGCCCGTCGGCCCGATACGTCGCCATCTTGCCCGGTGCCTCGGGGTGGTAGAGGAACACGGTGCGCTCGAAAGGCGCCAGCCCTTTGGCCTCGACGGCAATCCGGACCGCCTCGAACGGTCGATCGGCCTTCGCCTGGAACGTGGCCGTGGCCACCTTGCCCGCGGGCACGGTCACCTGCTGGCCGTTCACCGTGCAGGCGATGGGCTCGGAGCCGTGGTTGCGGACGTGGGCGGTGACCTGCCGGCCGCGGGCCTCCACCTGCGCGATCTCGAGCGGATGGTAGCTCATGCGGACGATCTCGACGGCATCCAGGTCCGCCGTCCCGGCGGCGTTCCCCGGGTCGATGCGGATGCGGGTGACCGTGCCCGTAGCATCGAGCGGCACTTCGGTCTCGTGCCACTGCCCGTCGTGCTGGATAGGGAAGTGGGCAGACTTGTCCTCGCCCCAGCCGCCCGAGCGGTCGGTGGTCCAGTAGATGGCGCCATCGCCGGCGTTCCGGCAGCGCAGGCGCAGGCGAACGAGCACGGGGCCTGCGGCGCGGAAGGCGGGGCTGTGGATGTAGGGGTCCTCGCCCTTCGAGACGATCTTGAGCAGGCCCTCCCCCGCCTCCACGGTGCAGTTGAAGGGGTTGCCCCAGCCCTCCGCGCCCTTGTCGAAGGTCCACTTCGTCAGCGTGTCGGCGCGCATCAGCGCACGGGGATAGGGGTTGATCACTTCGCCGGCCAGAGCCGCGCTCGCCGCGAGCAACAGCGCGAGGGTCAGGGCGGGGGTGTTGGGCTGATTCACGAGCGGTCTCCTCTACTCGCCGCATCCGACGCGGCCGGTCAGTCGATGTGGAACACCTCGCGCAGTTCGGCGCTCACGGGGCTATTGTCGGGGTTCGAGGGCATGAGTTCCTTCATGTAGGCCCACCACTTGCGGCAGACGGGCGTCTGTGCGATGGCGTCCCACCGCTCCTCGCTCTCGATCTCCACGTAGCCGAAGAGCTGGCGCGTCTCGGGATGGAGGAAGATCGAGTAGTTGTGCACCCCATGGTCGCGCAGCGTGGCCTCCAGGTCCGCCCAGATGGGGTTGTGGCGCGCCTCGTACTCCTGCTCAAAGCCGGGATGCACGGACATGACGAATGCCTTGCGGATCATGCCTCACCTCGCCTTGTTCGCCGCGAGCTGGACCATGAGGAACTTCTGGACGTCGATGACGATCCCGATGTGCGCCGACTCGATGGCGGCGAAGAGGAGTGCGGCGCACTGGATGTTGTCCTCGAGGGTGTTCGGGGGCGGCGGGCCGCCGGCCAGCCAGTCGCAGAAGAGCTCGGCGAGCCAGGCATTCGTCCACGCGGGCTGCTCGAGCAGGGCTCTCTCCTCGATCTTCCGCTCGCCCTCGAGGTCGCTGAGCACGCGGAGGCGGCGCTTGTCGAGCTCGAGGGTGGCCTTCTCGCACTCGACGCGGAAGTAGTCGTTGCCCCAGCCGTTGAACTCGGTGGCGTTGGTCTTCGAGCCCTCGTAGACGACGCGGATGCCGTTGGCCATCTCGATGAGGATGAGGGCCGAGCTGTCACCCTTGAACTCGCCCCACGGCGCGTTCCACGAGCGGCAGTAGACGGTGCGGGCGTTGGAATCGGCCAGGGCGCGAAGGATGTCGAAGTGGTGGACGGTGCCCTCGACGAGCAGTGCGTCGGGGATTTCGTAGCGGAAGGCGCCCCAGGATGCGTATTTGCGGCAGTTCCACGTGTTGCGGCCGACGATGTAGTGGGGCTCCCCGTAGTCGCCGGAGCGGATGAGTGCCTGGAGGCTCTGCTTGTCCTGGTCGAAGCGGTGGCTCATCGTCACCGCCATCTTCAGCCCTGCGTCGGTCACCTTGTGGTAGATGCGGCAGCAGGCGGCCATGCTGTCAGCGATGGGCTTCTCGGAAAGGACGTGCAGGCCCTTCGCCACGGCCAGATCCACGATGGCCTCGTGGTGCTTCGGGGGAACGACGATGATCGCGAAGTCGGCCTCCACCTCATCGAAGGCCCGTGCCGCATCGGTGTAGCAGCGCTCGGGCGCGATGCCGTAGGCCTCCTGCGCGTTCCGGAGATGGTCGGGCACGATGTCCACGGCGGCGGCGGGCTCGGCCTTGCCCATCGCGACGAGCCGTGGGAGCACCTCGCGGCACCAGTGGCCGCCGAAGCCGCCCGTGCCCACGTGGATGAAACGCAGTGGATGGGGCATCTCACTTCCTCGTCGGTTCGGAGTTCGAGGGGACAATCTGAACGGCGTCCACGACCACATAGCCGTCCGTGGCGTCGGTGCGGACGGTGATGCGGGTCCCCTCGCCGGCATCGAGGTCGAACGTGCCGAGCGAGAGCCAGAGGCCGCCGATGGGCGGCTTCTCGCGCTGATTGATGCGGATGGTCTTCTCGCCGCGCGGGGTGGCGA
>Ga0272441_10008812_pt1 | contig 15829 bp, 13 predicted proteins | sample SSMProp6N_FD_193582 | JGI IMG/M metagenome (GOLD analysis project Ga0272441, IMG submission 193582) | Marine sediment archaeal communities from Little Sippewissett salt marsh, Falmouth, MA, United States - SSM-Prop-6N | ecosystem: Environmental > Aquatic > Marine > Wetlands > Sediment ... | reverse complement strand
CATGGCTGATAATAATAAGGGTGCTGCCTGGATAAGTGCCCAAAAGGATATTCGTAATCCGTATTACGGCGATGCCATGTTAACGTGTGGGCGGGTGATCCGTACGATACAATAGGTTTCGATTAGGTCGGGAATGTCCTGAGGAGGAAGCGGGATGCACTTTCAGGTGCATATTGTCCTTTGATTTTTAGTTCAGACACCTTATTTTGGAGTACCCAAAAAGCCACATGAAAATCCACTACACCAAAAAAAGACTGCGGTCGAACCTGATTCAGGGGCTTATTTGGTTGGTTTTCTCAATCACACTAATGGTGAGTGACGCTTTCTGGGCAAATGGAATGGTCATTGGTTATCTGGTGATAGCCGCTATGTTTTTGGGAAGCTATTTTTATGAAAGGCATTACCAGTACCTCACCCTTGAAGGGGAAACCATTCAGAAGAACACCCTCATTGGAAAACCCATACGCCTCAGTGCGATCCGGCGCATTAAGAAGTTTGCCGGGGATTATATTCTGGAAACCGAAACGGCCAAAATGACTATAAACACCCAGATTATTGCCCCTGATTCCCTGGAGATTCTCGATGAAGCCCTTTCCGCTATTGAGCTTCCTCCGCAACTCACCCCTTTTAGGCATTCTGCCTGATTACCGGTTTCTCAAGAAAAAAGGGAAGCCTTTTCGGGGCCTCCCTGAATTTGTTAATGCCTTGCGATATAATCCTATGCGTTGGTCTGTGGCAATTCAGAATAAAAATGGCTGATAAAAGATTCCAGATATTAAGGAATCTGAAATTTAGTCCACTTTGAAATCGGCATCGTAATCGCCTTCCCCAACCGGTTCTTTTCCAGTTCGGATAAAGCCCTGCTTCAGTTCGATGGCATACCTGAAATAGATTGGTTTTTCATTTCTAAGCAAGTCCAGAATGTTTGGATACATGGAGAGGGGATACCGGAGGTAGACCAGTCTGTTACGCTTGTCGTAGTGGTTTTCCGGAAATTTTGATCCGTCCTTATAGAACGTGGCCTGCAAGACCAGATCATCCCCACTGTAACAACGTATCAGGGCATGCGGATAGATTTTTTTACTGGTGCCGCTGCCACCGGATTGTATGTGGATCCAATAAAGGTCAATTTCTCGGTCTATGTATTTCATAATTTTTTGGTTTTTAATTTTAGCAGGACATAAGTTATAAATTATTTTCGGACATCCGATAATTGAGGCCATTATTCTCTTAAAATGAGGATCAGAAAGCCAAATGCGTATTCGGAATCCCGTATTATTCCTCCCAGAAATCCGGGACGATATTCGAACCCAGTGCCGTGCAATCCCCACAGGCGCGCTGGGTGATAAAATACGGCCCCTCGCAAAGCCCGGGCGGGACCGTATTATCCAGATAATACTCCACAAGTTCAAGTTCGATCAATTCGGTGAGGCCCTGGGGGCCACCGCATTCGTCCGGGGGCGAGGGGCCATCCCGCTCCGGATTGTAAAGACGGGGTGCGAAAATACGATCGCAGTTTACCGTACCAAAATATGGGGGCAGGGGCTCCCCGGGGTAGAAATCCTCATAATTGAAGAAAAATCGCCTTTCTGTGACCGAAGTGACTTCAAAATACCCGAGGGTGATAGCCTCTGCATCGTTCACTGCCTGAATATTTCCTTCCAGCAGCCCGGGCTGGATCTGGTTGAAGACATTATCGCTGGAAGAGAAGTTACGGAGACTCGTGTAGAAACTGTAGGCCTCCGGAGATTGCAGGTATTGCTTCACCAGGATGCTGTATCGATGCGAAATTACGGGGTTGTCACTGCCCAAAAACCGGATGAGGTTCCCCTGTAGCTCTTCGGTTTCGGCCTCCAGGCCATTGGAGAGCAAGATTTCGGTAGAGGCTACCGTGTTGTAGCAAACCCGTTCTTCCTGAGCCCTGGGTACCAGGCGAACATCCGGAAATATCCCTTCGTTAATTTGAGAGAAGTCCTGGAGGATCTCAAATTCTGAGGCCGTCCAGTTTGGGGCAATGATCTTATAGGTTTCCTCGTATTCGTACCGGTAACGGTCTGCCCGGGGGTCAGGATTGGAGCTGTCCACATATATACTTATACCGTCAACACCCAGATTGCTGAGTTCCCTTTGGGCGTAAATCCGGTCTATCGAGCTTTCCGGCCCTCTGGAAGCGGGTTGTGAGAGGTACTGTTGCCCGTTAGCCAACTCAATTTCAAGGGTGTATTCCACATCCTGGAGGGCGGGAAAAATCCCAGTTGAAAGGTATACGCCGGGTTCTGTTTCCTCAAAATTAAAGGTGGTTCCTTCGGAGGAGGAAACGGTGACCGATGCCCCGGAAACCCCCGCATAGGTGGAATCTGCACTCAGGGTAGTGGGCCGGCTGAGAAGAATACGTTGCCGTTTACTTTCATTGGTGATTCGGGCGTCAACCACAAGCACATCTTCCAGGGAAAACCCAACGGGATCCAGGGTTTCTACAGCAACCTCATCGATGCATCCTGCTGAAAAAAGCAGGAACACCAACGAAAATAACGCTATTAGAGGGCATACCTTCATTTACAATTGAAATTGAAAACTGTAAAAGGAAGTCAATTCAAATTTCAGACAATTCTCAGGGTCGGATCTACATTTACCGATACTCCACATGTGTTGTCCGGGACCGAACTCCCTCTAGTTCACGGATTTCCTGAGGAAACACCCACAGGAATCAATTGTTGTGGGAGCCGTCGCAAAAAGGGCTATCTCCGGTCTTGCCACAATTGCAAAGGGAAAATCGGTTTCTCTTTGGGATGGTATTGCCATCACCATCCAGCAATTCGATATCCTGTGCATTGAGCACGGTTACTTTTCCGGTTTTCGAGATTTGAATAGTCGGTTTTTTCTCTTCCATTTTAAAATTTTTCAGAAAGCTACAATTATTCTCGGATTCCTCAAATGAATCGCACCACACGTTGTCGGTTTTAATAGAAAAGGCGGAAGAACCGCTACCGGTTTAGAGTTTGGATGATGTTGGGTTGCAGGGGTGGTTTTTATTTTGGGAACGGATCTCAAAAGCCCTATTTGCGTTTTACAGCATATTTCCTAAACGATATCTATGCCTCTACCCCATATTTACGAGCCCGTTAATAAAGCTCGGGAGATTTCGTTTTGAGCCTTACTCCGGGCCACGAAGACAGTATTTATGACGTAAATTGAGGCTTCCTGTCTTATTATTTAATATCTTTAAAAGAACATCGACTCAAACCCGAATTTCAAATGCCCAGTCACGCAATAGAATTAATTCTAAGCAGGCAACTGGCGGATTGTCTGTCCGTCCCTGTTTTTATTGTAGATCCTCGGGGGAACCTTTTGTTTTACAATACTCCTGCGGAGCAGGTGTTGGGAAAGAAATTTGAAGATACGGGCCCAATGCCCGTCGGAGATTGGGGGTCGTCCTTTTACCCCCATGATGAAGAAGGGAACCCTATCGAGCCCGAGGGACTCCCCCTGGTACAAACCCTGCAAACACAATTACCTGCCCATAGAACCTTTTGGATTAATAGTCTGGAACAAAAATCTACACGCATATCCGTTACCTCCATTCCTATTATAGGCCGCTCCAAGGACTTTTCCGGAGCCATGGCGATTTTTTGGGACAATGAATTACATCTATGAGGGTCAGGCTGCATGGAACCCGGGGTGCGTATCCTACTTCTTCTGTTGAAAATCAGACCTATGGGGGGAATACCCCGTGTATTGAAATCATTGAGGGGTCCCAACGTATGATTTTGGATGCCGGAACCGGTATTCTGGAAATTGATTTCAACCGCGACTATCCCGAAAATCGCATCGATATTTTTCTGACGCACCTGCATATGGATCATATTCAGGGGCTTGCCTTTTGTAAGCCTCTTTTTACCCCCGGCAAAGAAGTGCATATCTGGGGGCCTGGAGGCAGTAGTGAACCTTTGATTAACCGATTGAATCGCTTTCTCTCCCCTCCGTTATTCCCAATTCCCCTCAGGGATATTCCATCCAAACTGAGTGTTCACGAACTCTCTGAAGAACCTTTTACTTTCGGGGATTTCGAGATAACCACCAAATTTATTAGTCATCCCGGCCCTACCCTGGGATACCGGGTGAAGAGCAAATCCCGGACGCTTGCGTATATCCCGGATCACGAGCCCATCATCGGAAAGGAACATCTCTATTCGGAGGATGAATGGGTTTCAGGTTTTGACCTGGCCCTCAATGCCGATTTACTGATTCACGATTCTCAGTACAGCAAGGCGGAGTATCCCGGCAAAATAGGCTGGGGGCACAGTTCTCTGGAGATGGCGGCAGAATTCTGTTCGCGTACCCAGGCCAAACGCCTGATACTTTTCCATCACGACCCGGCCCACCCCGATACGTTTCGGACTAAAATGTATGAGGATTTTGTACGGGGCACCCACTATTCCTTTCCTATGGAACTGGCTGTTCAGGGTACGGAAATTGAAGTGTAACACCTTGGATGCCCGCACCACAAAGTTATCCTCGTCATATCGAAAACCTGTTCCCTTTTTAGTTGTCAGTTTTGGGGGAACCTTCCCTTTGATTATCTTCAACAAAACTCCTTTCAGATGAAGTCTATTTCCTTTTTCCTACTTATCCTGGTCCTGGTTTCCTGCCGAAAATCCGAAGAAGGTGTTTTAAGGGTTCCGGGCCTGGAGGAAAGTGTTGAAGTCGTACGGGATCCTTATGGAATCAACCATATTTATGCACAAAACCAGGCCGATTTGTTTTTTGCTCAGGGATACCTGGCCGCTCAGGACCGTTTGTTTCAATTTGAAGTCTGGCGCCGGCAGGCCACTGGGACGGTGGCCGAAATCCTGGGGGAATCTGAACTAAAACGGGATATTGGCACAAGATTGTTTAAATACCGTGGGTCCATGACGGAGGAAATGCAGTATTACCATGAAGATGGCATTGAAATTATCGAGGCCTACACAAAAGGCGTAAATGCATACATCGAGCAGGTGCTGGCTTCCCCGGAGTCCTTACCTATAGAATTTAAAGCCCTGGGGATACTTCCGGAAAAATGGACGCCTGAAGTTGTGATTTCACGCCACCAGGGCCTCTTGGGAAACATTCAGGAAGAGCTTGCGGTGGGACGGGCGGTAGCACGGCTTGGGCCCGAGGCCGTAAAATCGCTGCTGTGGTTTCACCCAAAGACCCCGGATCTTACTTTACAGGAAGGAATTGACAAAGAAGGGCTTTTTGAGGATATCCTCGGCCTCTATAAGGCCTACCGCAAGCCGGTGGCCTTCCGTGCGGAGCACATTCTGGAGGCCTATCGGAGTACTCCGGTTGAAACAGCCCTGCTCCAAAAAGCAGTACCTAATTGGCCCGATCATAAGACCGCACGAGAAGACAGCCTGTCTATTGGAAGCAATAACTGGGTAGTGGCCGGAGACAAAATGGCCAATGGAAAACCCCTGATGGCCAACGATCCCCACCGTCGGATTGCTCTGCCTTCCCTGCGTTATATGGTACATCTGGTAGCCCCTGGATGGAATGTCATTGGGGGCGGGGAACCCGAAATCCCGGGCGTTTCTATCGGGCATAATGGATTTGGGGCCTGGGGATTGACCGTTTTTGAAACTGATGGGGAAGACCTCTATGTCTACGACACCCATCCGGATAACCCGAATCAATACCGATACCAGGGACAGTGGGAGGAAATGGAGGTTGTACAGGAGCGTATTCCCGTAAAAGAGCAGGAGCCCTATACTGCAACGCTGAAATATAGCCGGCACGGCCCCGTTGTCTTTGAGGATACCCTGCGCCATAAGGCCTATGCCGTACGTTGTGCCTGGATGGAGCCCGGAGGTGCTCCCTATCTGGCTTCCCTTCGAATGGATCAGGCCGATTCCTGGGAATCTTTTCGCGAAGCCTGCACCTATAGCCACATCCCCGGGGAAAATATGATTTGGGCAGATGCGGACGGGGATATCGGGTGGCAGGCTGTTGGAATTGCCCCTGTGCGCAAAAACTTTTCAGGCCTGGTACCTGTTCCGGGAGATGGGCGGTTTGAATGGGCTGAGTATCTGCCCATAGCCCAAAAACCACATGAGCTTAACCCGGAGCGGCAGTTTATCGCCACGGCCAATGAGAATGTAACCCCTGACAACTACTCCAATTGGGACGCCATTGCCTATTCCTGGGCAGACCCTTTCCGGGGCCGTCGCATCCAAGAGGTGCTCTCGGGAGAAAATCCCATGACCCTGGAAGAGATGAAGCAATTACAGACTGATTACCAATCACTGCCCGCACGGGAACTAGTTCCTTACCTGAACTTCCTTCAGTTGTCAGGACGGTCGGAAGATGCGCGAAACTATTTTTCGGAATGGGACTATACCCTGGCTCCGAATTCCATCCCGGCCGCTATCTACGTGGCCTGGGAAAATGAAATTCACGATGAGGCACATGCCAGATTTGTCCCTGCTGAAGTCCAGGAGGTCATACCTTATTTACAACTGGAGCGTATTTTACAATGGATTCGGGAACCGGATTCTATATTCGGGAATGCTACGAACAGGAATGCCTTTCTACAGGAAACTTTTGATTCAGCCGTGGAGGGTTTAACCGGACATCTTGGAGAAGATATGGCGCAATGGGAATACGGACAAAAAGACTTCAAACATACGGCTATGACCCATCCCCTCAGTGATGCCCTTTCTGAAGAATTCAAAAAAGGGCTGGATCTGGGGCCTTTACCGAGGGGGGGCAATGGATATACCCCGGGATCGACCGGGAACAACTACCGCCAGAGCAGCGGGGCTTCTTTTCGGGTGATCATCCCCGTGGGTGCATGGGATAAGGCCCTTGGGATGAATAGCCCGGGCCAATCGGGTCATCCTGAAAGTCCCTATTATGGAAATCTTTTTGAGCTTTGGGCCCAGGATGAGTACTTTCCCATGTATTATTCCCGGGATTCGATTCTGAAGTATTCAGATTCGAGGCAAGTGCTAAGGCCGCAATAGCATACAAGAAATAGGATCTATGGCCTCAAATTATTGAGTTCCTTAATTTATGGTCAGATAAATCCTCCGGGAATCTAACATTATGTAGTCTCATGATTCCGGTAAGAGGGTTAGAAAGCATTAATCCCCTTGCGCATCGGCAGCTTGTTTGATGAGTTCCCTGTCCGATTTGGAGGGCAGGACCACGGTAGCCTGAAAGCGCGCCATGAATCCGTTCCGGTCATTGAAAAAGATCTGGCCCAAAGTTGCCTGTACTGTGATGATGGAAGCGAACGTATACCCCCCGGTGATCCCCGCACCCAACTGTTCCAGACGTTCTCCTTCCGGCAGGTCATCAATCCGGGTGACTGCCCCATACTGGAACCCTGCACCTAGTGATGCATAGAACCTGGAGGTGAACTGTTTGGTAGCAGCTGCGTTCAGGCGTAGCAGCGGCTTTTGTTTTTTGGTATCCCCTACAAAGGGGTCATTGTTGTTGGTATAAAAGACAAATTGGGGATGGAATTCCAGGTCTGCCGGCCTCTTCTTGTTCTGGTTCAGGGGAAGCACCATAGGTGCGCCAATCCGAAATGCCCATCGATTGGCTCCCAGGTTGACCCGCCTTCCGGAGTCATATTCACCGGTGGGAAGGGTCACTCCAAAGAATCCATAGATCTGGAATTTTCGTTCCCATTGTGCCAGTTCGATAATATTCAGGGCAGGGGCGTTATGCAATCCCATCCGGAAATTCACCTGGGAATCCATCATCCCGGTCTTGTCGACGAATTCAACAGGGTCGATATCGATTTCCCCAAACCCGGGGATGTCCTCGATTTCGACTGAGGCAGTTAGGTTCCCAAAGGTGGGCACTATAAATACCTGTGCAATCCTATCGCCCACAGAAAATGTTCGTACGATTGAGGGAGCATTTACAAAGGCATTAATGGTCCCATTGGCCAGAACCACATCATTGGAGGGGGTCACATTGGATTCCAGGTCCAGGTACTGGTAGCTGAAGGCCCAGAGGTCTTTTGGCGGCATAAGCCACGCTTTGGGAGGTTCTGCCTGGGCAGCCAGGTTCGTGGAAGACAGTAACAAAAGGGCTCCAATATAAGCCAAACGAAGTTTGAGCATCTTTATCATTCGTAAAATTACATAGGGTTATACCAAATGGGTGAACTCCAGGCACGTTCCTGCTGAACCAACGGCGCTTCTGAAGGCATGTCCTTCAGGTTGTTCTTAACCTTGTCATACAGGATCCAGGTGGGGGAAGGGATCTCAAGGACACGGATGTAATAGAAGGCGGGTTGAGCCGGATTGAAATCCGGATCTGTCCAGACGGTCATCAGTTCCGGTGCACCGATGGTGTTCTCAAAACTGGCTTCCTCCAGGTTCACCGTATTGCCTACCGAAGGTAGCTTTCCATCGGAATTCACCTTCCGGTCTCCGCTCCAGGCAACCTCGTAGACCTTTTCCATGGGTTTGCCGCTGTCGATCCAGCCTTTGACCACCTGGATGCGGTCCAGGTTGGCCCAGATAGGGTCCTTCTTGGCGTGGATCATCAGGGTGAGAGGGCTGCCATTCCCAGCGTTTTGTAATTCACCTCCCATGGGCACACCTTTCTGATATCCGGATTCCGCCAGGCTGCTGAGGTCATCCTGTGTATACCCAAAACCTCCAAACACCCTGAGCTCGATGCGGGTGCCCGAGGTGCCGTAGGCTTCCTTCCGCTTCATGCCATCCCAGAGGTCTGCCCTTGTATTGGCTTCCGCATAAACGGCAGTATACCCCGCTGAGGTGTATCCGTATCCATAGCGGGTGACCCCGTTGAGTTTTTTCACTACTTCTAAAGCCCTGTCCTTAACACCCGGCTCGTTGGTCGTGTGCTTCCCCCAGAAAGCATCTTCGTCGTGGTGAGGAATGGCCGTATGGGTATCCGATGCACCCACCAGCCCAAACTTAAATGGATTGGCCCCGAGCTCCTCCTGGTACTGCAGGCCGTTGAGGTAAGCTTGTCTGGCGTGCTGGTATTCCCGTTGCTCCTCAGTCTCCAGGATGTCCAGGGTCAGGTTGCCATTGTCCCAGCCCAGGATTCCGAAATCAGCAAATTCGTCGTCTGTGGATAAGGCCGGGTGGGTTTCGCTGGCCCCTTTGATTTGCGAAACTTCAAATAAGGGCTCCCACCGGGAACGTGCCTCTGCGTATTCCCTGCTCAAAGGCTCCCCGGTCATCGTCTTTGGCGCAAACATCAACCCCCCGGAAATATTCCCATTGTGAGGGATAGCCAGCATCTTTCCTCCGGTTTTCTCTTCATAAGATGCCATGAATTCCCAAAGTTTTTCGGGGTCTTCGCTCTGAAGGGCAGAGAATGGGATGATCTGATCCGCTTTGTCCTTGTTATCCCGGAAAATAATGTTCCGGTGTAAATTGTTGCCGGTAGGCACGGAGGTCCATTCATAGGAAATAAAGGCAGTGAAGGTTCCCGGCTGGTTGTATTTTTCAGCCGTAGCCGTAAATTCCTGCCAGCTTGCGCGCATCAGGGGTACTGCTGTTTCGGGGTTGGTGACCGGTTCCGGAAGCTTATTATTGGCCAGGGCATAGGGGATTTCCACAGCCAGTTGTTTGGCTTCTTCTTCCCCGCCCTTGAGGAGTTTATTCCAACGACGGGCGATGGAATCTGTCATCAAAACCGGGTTTCCCTTGTCGATCTCGATAAAGACGCCAAAACCCTCTGCGTGGTCCGTAATGCACAAAAAATCGAGCGGACGCCTGAGGGTAACGGGATCCCCTAAATTGGAATTCACGGTTTCCCCCAGTGCCATCCGATAGGAGTCTTCCGCTGAGAGACGGGTACCCCCTCCGAAGGCATCCCCCGAGATAGCTGTATGATGGTGGGTATCCCCCCAGAAAACCTTTTTCATGGGGAAGCGTTCCACGACGGTTTGCAGCGAATCTACGGCGCTTTGAACCTCTTCCGCTTTTGGATCCCCCTTGCAGCTGCTGAAGAGCAATATTATACCCAGTAGCGGCAGCAGGGTTATGGTATGGAGTTGGGTTTTGGAGGGCTGACTCGCGTACCTGCCCAAGTTGAGATAGGTGAATAAAAACAACATAAAGGATATATATTTAGGAATTTATTATTGCGTTTCAAAGGGATTCTATTGCTTGGGCGTATACCAGATGGGCGAGCCCCAGGCCCGCTCCTGTATCGTCTTGGCTACGTTTTCAGGGTATTGGACCCCCTCACGGATCTCGTCCCAAAGGGTCCAGCGGGCCGTGGGCAGCTGGATCACACGGGTGTAATAAAATGCCTGTTGAGTAGGATCAAAGTCGGGATCTTCCCAGACGGCACTCAGTTCTGGGGCCCCCTTGTCTGTAGTGAAGGCACCGGTTTCCAGGTTTACCGGCGCATTCAATGGAGTCACGGAACCATCGGATCGTACTTCCCGATTGTCTGACAGCGCAGCATTGTAAATTCGCTCCTTCATTTCCCCGTTCTCCACCCATCCTTTGATGATCTGTATGCGGTCCAGATTGGGCCCCATCGGGTCCTTGGCCGCCCATACCATGAACGTAGGGGCACCGTCGTGTGTGGTGGGCAGGTCTCCTCCCATGGCAACACCACGCTGCATCCCAGCCCTGACCATGGCCTCATAACTGTTATAGCCATCCCGAAATTCAAAGCCCCCAAACATGCGTACCTTGATGCGGGGCCCACTGGTGGCAAAGGTTTCTTTCTGCATCATGGCATCCCAGATGGCTCCCCGGGTATTGGAGGTCGCCCAAACCCCTGTAAGAGCACCCGGATTGATGTCATAAGCCGTGGCCCAACCATCTATGCTATTATTTAACCTGTTTTCAGCAGTTTGGTCCGCAAGCCCATGGCTTCCGACACTGTAATTGTCTTCTTCAACGTTCCCCGGAGAACCATTGTGGTTATCCGTCCCTCCTGCAAAGCCATACTTGAAAGGATTCATAGAGATGTCTTTCTGATACTTCAATCCCCGTTTGAGGCCGTAACGGACGAAGTTCCGTTCCTCGAAGGTCCGGTCACTGTAATTCTGGATCGACTCGGCTGTTTCAAAACTGGCAAATTCATCGTTGGGCCAGAATTTCGGGTAGACTTCGGAATTCCCCTTAATCTGCATCATCTCAATCAGGGGTTCCATTTCGCTTCGGGTGCGGATGTAATCGGCGTCCACCGGGTTGCCGGAGAGGTCCTCCTCCGGGAACATCAGTCCCTTACTGCCATTTGAATTGTGTGGGATGGCAAATACCTTGCTGCCTTTGGATTTTTGTTCCTTCATCCATTCCCAGAGTTGTTGGGGGTCTCGGCCTTCCACGGCGCTGAAGGGAATATCGGGCACCACCGTATCCCTGAAAAAGACATTCCGGTGCAGGTTACCGGCTTTGGGGGCAGAAGACCATTCATAGGCATGGATGGTTGTAAAAGCCCCAGGATTGTTAAATTTTTCAGTAGCTTCAAAATTCTTGCGCCACTGGGATTTCACAGATTCGAATCCCTGCCAGAAATCTGGATGGGGCTTTTCCCCGGTCCGGTTGGGGGTCACCACATACTTCACAAATAGGGCCAATCCGTCTTCCAGGTTATCGACTTCACGCATTTGGGTGGCTATAGGGTCGTCATAACCCGGGGTTCCGGGATTCGTAAGGGTAAACGTCTCCCCCAGGTACTCTGCATGGTCTGTAATGGCACAGAAATCCAAGGGGACTTTCAGCTTCATGGGACTGCCATTGATTATGACTTCTTCCCCACGGGCAAACCGATAGGCATCCTCGGTGGAAATCCGGTTGCCACCGATAAAAGCGTCCATGGAGGCTGAGGTATGCAGGTGTGTCTCCCCGAAATAGGCTTCTTTTAAAGGGTTAACCGGGATATCGCTGACGGCCTCCTCAACCGCTGCCGCTGCATCAGGAATGGCTTCTTCAGGTTCTTTGTCCCCGATTTTACAGGCCATTACCAGCAAAACAGGATACATCCAAAGGATCAGACCGAAGGATTTTAAGGATTTTTTCATGAAGCACAGAGTTTATTGAGGTAAACAGTGAAGGAAATTAAAGAAAGGTTCTCTCAGTTGCCGCATATTGCTGCGCCATTCTGTAGCGATTTCTAAAATCTGCACAAATCTAATCCAGCTTCAATTTTTGATTTCTTATGTAGCTGCCCGGGGTCATGCCCTTTTCCTTTTTAAAGGAATTTATCAGGGATGACCTCGAACTAAAACCACACTGTTTGGCAATAGATTCTACCGTGTACCGGGAGGTGGCCTCATCGTTTAAAAGGATGATAAAATGGGACACCCGGTAGGCATTGATCCAGGAGGAAAAATTTCGGCCCTCCACCTGGTTGATCACATGTGAAATACGGTAGGCCGGAATCTGGGTTGCTTGTGCCAGTTCATGAATGGTATACCCTTTCTTCAGATAGGGTGAGTGCTCCTGCATATGCGAATCGAGCAGTTCCAGCATTTTCTTTTCTTCCTGATGGGTTCTTGCTGAGAAGGCTGGGGTTTCGGAGTCCGTGTCCCCGGCTTCCCCACCGGCGGGTTCCTCAAACACCCAGTAATCCCCGTAAAGCAGCCTGGGATTGAAGAACAGGTTCAGGCTTAAGAGGATAAGGGTCAGCGAAAGTGAAATTTCGATAACCCTTACCGAATATGCGTCGTAATCAAGCAGCAAATGCAACAGGGCGGGAATCATCAAAATAATGATACATACCCCCCAGAGGACTACCAGTTTTTTAAAAAACCACTTATCCTCCACGGATTTGGCACCCTGAAAATCAGATCGGAATTGCCACAGGATCATGCCGATGAGCACGAGAAAATAGGAAGACCAAAGGGTCCTGAACACAAAATGGAAGTTGTCCCAACCCAGCAGGCCCTCGTTGATGTAGGACAGCAGATTTGGATTATTGACCCTTGATGTGAAGATTCTCACTTTATCTTCTGCATTCAGAAAAAAGAACGGAAAAAAATCAACAAAGTAGAAAAGGGATGGAATGAAAAGAAGGTAGTACCACGGCTTCCAATCCTTGTCACTTTTAAGAACCCCCTTGTAGAACAAATACAAAAAGGGAAATATCAAATACACCGATAGATGCCCTGTCCGCATCAAAAAGGGGATTTCCAGAATTTTTCCAGACAGGTTCAGCCAACTGGCCAGCAGCGCATGTGCCAGGCACATTATTGAAATACCGAGGAAGATATTGGGCGTTTTCCGGGATTGGGGAAACAAAATGAGGACCAGACCGCAAAGCGTACCCAGGAGCAAACCGGAGAATGTCAATATATCGGTAATCTTCACAACATATGTTTTAAGGGCGGGGATTTAAGGTTGTTGACCAAGCGCTGCCCTGAGCGATTCCATATTTTGCCGAATCCCGTCCAATAAATCCCCCGATTCCGGCATGCCTCCCATAGGGGATACTACTATAGATTTGATACCCCGATCCTTCAGTTGTTGCACCGATTCCGGCAGGGGGGTGCTTTCCCAGACCATGACCTGGATGTCCCGGTCTTTTTTCAGGTGGCTGATCTCGTGGAGCATGTCGTGGTCCAGGGGGGTATCCGGTTCCCAGTGAAGGCTGGTGCCCTCCAGAGCATAGGCTTTCTGAAAATACTGGTAGACAGGGTGGGAGAAAGCAAAACTTTTTCCAGCCCCTGCTTCGGCAGCCTCCCGGAAGGTGTCATCCAGGGTTTTGAGTTCGGAAGCCAGGACCTGGTAATTGGCTTCGTACATATCCTTCCACGCGGGCCGGGTTCTTGCCAGGGCATCCCTGACCGATTGGGCCTGAAGGCCGGCAAGGGAGAGGTCCAGCCAGGTGGTGAAAGCCGTGCCCTCGTGTGCGTGTTCCCCTTCCTCCCCATGGCTGTGGGTGAAAGTTTCCCCGCTTGGGAGGAGCCGGACGGCAAAGTCCGAAGAGGTGTCCACCAAAAGGGAATCCGGCAGGCTCACGTTCATCAGCCATCCTTCGAAGGAAGCACCATTCAATAAAATCAGGTCTGCGCGTTGCATGGCCGCCACGGAATCTGCAGGAGGGTTCCAACCCGAAGGGTCGGCGAGCCCGGCTGCCGGGAAATGCAAATCGATGTTTTCACCTCCGATACGGTTGGCAAAATAATAAAGCGGATAGTTTGATACGTAGACTACAGGCACCGATGCAGGCTCCCGGGTCAGGGCTTCGGAATTATCTTGTTTTTCGGCGTTTCGGCAGCCCATTAGTGCAAGGCTAAATAAGACGGCAGCATACAGTGATTTTCCCATTGTCATATGTACTTTTCCAGTAAAGGTATACCAAGGTATTGTAAGACCAAACTATAGAGTCCGGCCAACAGCAGGCTTAAACCAATGACCATCAGGATTTCGGACAGGAGTACACCCCGTACAACCCCTGGGGCTGCTCCAATAGATTTCATCGTGGCAATTTCCCTTTTTCTGAGCTGTATGGAGAGGAGGAAAACCAGAGTAGTCACCAGCAGGGTGGCCACCCCAATGGAAAGGGCCGCAAGCAACAAAAGGTCACGTACCGAAATGACCGTATCGACTAATTCTTCAATCACTTCCTCCGGAAGTACCAGTTGCACATCGCTGGCCCCCTGCTCATAGCGCCCGCGAAGCATAAGTTCTGATTTCTTGTCCTTTGGGACGGCAATTACGGCATTGATGAGATAATCCTGTGGGTTGCCATGAAAATGGAAAGAGCCGATATTGTCCGGGGTGATTTCCGTGTAGGAAAGGACAGCCGGACTGGCTATGGCTGCTTCTTTGGATCGGGAAAGCAGCAGGCTGTCGGCTGTATTCTCATCCACATCCTGATGCCCGTGGGCCTTTCCCGAAATCACCCATGTCGTTTTTACATCTGTAAAAACCGCTTCGTCATCGGGGCTCTGGCTGGGTTGGAGGATTCCGACCACAGTCATTTTAAGGGGAAAACTCCCCGCCAGGTCAAAGGCCCCGGCAGGGGAAGAAATCACAGACCCCCCCACCTTTACATTGAGCTTTTCGGAGGCTTTCGACCCCAGTACACATTCCCCAAGCAGGGCCATGGACCGGCCCTCAGCAAAATCGAGTCCCCTGAAGGAAAAATAGGCCGAAGTGGTCCCTACTATGGGCTGATCCCTGACGCGATACTCCAGTTGGAGTGGTATGGTCTGGGCAAGTTCCTGGGCTTCGAGGTCCTTCATTTTATTAAAAGGAATCCCCTCAAGTTTGGGCGATTTAAAGTAAAGGCTGCTCAGGCAAAGTTCTGTGGCGCTGCCCCGGGCCCCGAGGAGCAGGGGGGTCGAAACGGCCCTTCTAAGCAATTTTTCTGAACCTTGTTCCGCCAGGCGGTCCAACGCCAATGGGATAAAGATTACCAGGCTAATGGCCATCAGGAGAAAGAGGGTTTTGGCCCAATGGTACTTCAGGTAGTTCCAGGCGAGAAACACGATATCCTTCATGGGGAAACAGGTGTTTTAGGCATGAAGGAGCGGATATCCAGGACCTGGTCGAACCGGTTCAGGATTTCGTGGTCATGGGTTACCATCACCAGGGAAGCGTTTTGGTTTTGGCAGTACGCAAAAAGAATGTCGAGGATTCTGTCCCGATTGGCAGGGTCCAGATTGGCTGTAGGCTCATCGCACAGCAAGAGAGCGGGTTCGGTAATCAAGGCCCTGCAAACGGCCACGCGCTGGCGTTCTCCCTGGGAGAGTTCCTTTGGGTAGCGGGCCATTTTGTCAGCCAGCCCTACTTCCTCCATCAAATCACGGGCGCGTTCCCGCTGTTCTTCCCCCAGTTCCAACACAGGATTCAGCCTGTAGGGCAGCAGGATATTTTCAAAG
>Ga0272441_10008811_pt1 | contig 15830 bp, 28 predicted proteins | sample SSMProp6N_FD_193582 | JGI IMG/M metagenome (GOLD analysis project Ga0272441, IMG submission 193582) | Marine sediment archaeal communities from Little Sippewissett salt marsh, Falmouth, MA, United States - SSM-Prop-6N | ecosystem: Environmental > Aquatic > Marine > Wetlands > Sediment ... | reverse complement strand
TATTAACCCACTTAAAGATTCTCCTTACTTTGAATCTAGTACTGAAATAACACCAGAGCAACACCTTAAAATGCTAGCAGAATTCCAGAAATATACAGAGAATAGTGTATCAAAAACTATTAATGCTCCTGAAGATACTACCGTAAATGAGATAAAGGACTTGATTCTAAAAGCACATAAGATGGGATGTAAGGGAGTTACTATCTTTAGGGAGAATTGTAAGAGAGATTCACTAATTAAATGTGAGGAATGTAAGATATAGAAATGTTATGAAAGAGGAGGATTAAATATGGCAAATGGAAAGAAAGAAGAAATCTATAAGACAGCAGAGAGAGAAACGGTAGAGAGACCATGGGCAAGTAATGATAAACTTACTTATGATAATACAATGACTCATTGCAAAAATCTAATGAACTATAGTGAGATATCAATATCTAATGCATTAGAGTTTCAGCAAAAAATGAACAATGAGTATCTCAAACGTGAGCAACAAGCAGCAGAAAACAATCGCTATACATTAAACTATCTTTATGGTATATACCCAGAAGAAGCACCAGGAATAGCAGTAGTGATGGAAGAACTCAAAAAATATATCAGCGAAGAGATAGCCAAATCACAATAATAAAATAACATCTTCTTATTTTTTTATGTATGTTTTATGTTTTAATTTGATGATTATTATGATAACTATATATACATTACCTAATTGTGAATTTTGCAGTAAGGCAAAAGACTATCTTATAAAACGAGGAATTGCATATAAGGAAATAAATCTGAAGAAAAAGGAAAACCGCCAAGCAAGGGAGTTTTGGAGAGGTTTAGAAATAGAACTAGTACCCGTCATTGTGAAAGAGATAGATGATAGGGAATATATATTTAAGGAGTATAATAAGGAAAATTTTATAGAGAAATTAGAGGAATTTATGAATGGGTATGAATAAAGAAACTAAAAAGTTAATTAATGATATATTAGATGATGACGATATTGATGTTAGCATAAATTTTGGTTTTGATGACGGAGAAGAGGAGGAGGAAGTTAAAGAGAATAAAAACTTCACCAAAACTATACATATAACTTCGCCATACATATCAGTGATTATATCATCAGAGTGTGAAGAGGATAGTATTGAAGATTTGAAGAAACATGCAGAAGATGTAATGGATAAATATAGGAATCATCACCTAGTAGGTAAAGATAAAAGGGAGGATTATTTGTGATGTGTCCTAAGTGTGGTTATAGAAAAACTAGAACTAAATGGGTTAGAAATAAAAAGCAATTCACCATAAGGTCGAGAGAATGTCCAAAGTGTAGTAATGTATTTACAACCAAAGAGATGTCAGAAGATGGTTGGAATTGGAAAAAGAGATATGAAAGTCTTAAAAAATCAATACAAAATGTGTTGGATAAAAATTAAGGAGGAGTATATATGAATCAGATGGAAAAAGCTCTATTGATATTGAAAGCGAAATTCTCTAGTAATGATGACCTTAAGAACCAGATAGATGCGATTATACAGTTAAAGAGACCAGAGATATTATTAGATAATGAGCAACAGAAGAAATTCCATGAATATGCTACTGAGTGGTATAATAAGGGATGGATTATTTACAATAAATCTAATGAAGGAGATGATGAATAATGGCAAGGAAGAAATCTACTAAAAGAAAAGTAAAAGTTGATGAGAGCAAAAAGGAGAAGGGAGACTTTATATATGATGAGGATAGAAATGAAAAAGATGTCGATACAGAGAAAGAGCAACCTATAAAGAAAACAAAACAAATACTTATGAGAAAAGTCCCTAATGATGATTTGGGTATGATAATGAATTATACAGATGGGATAAACAAACTATTATTAAGATACAAAACAGGAAAGGCAGAGGGAGATTTAGAAAAAATAGGTACTCATGTAGAAGATATAAGGAATATAGTGAAGAAACATTATGAGAGATTGGGATAGTTTTGATGACATATTCAAGCGTATAGAAGAAATAATGAATGATAATCTATCTGGAGGTTATCAGTATAAGTCTAGAGATGGATACAAAGAATCTGAAGAAGATGGTGTAATCTATGATGGGAGAGATATGGAGATGCTAGACTTTGGAGATTACATTACAGTAACTGCGGAGTTAAGGGGAGTGCGAGATGAGGATTTGGAAGTTAAACCAGAAGAGAACAGTATAACTTTACAATTTATGTATGATGGTATATGGAGAAAAAGACCATTTAGATTTCCTGATAGAGTTAATCCAAGTAGTGCTGAGATTAACTATAATAATCATATATTAGATATAAAGGTGAGTAAGATAAATGGAGAAGATATACTTAGACCAGATAGCAGAATGGTTGAAGAGTAAGGGATTCAGGAGGGTATCTATGGATGGTCCTTCCAAGCAGAGATTTATAAATGATGACCATACCATTTCTGTAATAATAGAAGAGAATTTAGAATTGACTCTGGAAGAGGAGAATATGATAAAGAATAGATTAAAGGAGTTGGGTTATTTATGATAGAGGTACCAAAACCTTGGGGATTAGAACGATGGGTGGTACACACTGATAAATATGCAGGTAAGTTCTTATATATCAACAAAGGAGAATCTATGAGTAAGCAATACCACAAAGAGAAACACGAAACTATATTCTTACTTGGGGGTAAGATAAAAGTGGAGATTGGGGAGGAGAATTCTCCAATATATAAGTGTATAATCGTAGATGCTAGTGTAAGTGATAAGGATAAAGTATTTATCATACCACCAAATACAGTACACAGAATAGAAGCAATAACTGGAAGTGTACTTATTGAGTGGTCAACTGGAGAGTTGGATGATGTTGTTAGAATAGAAGATAAATATGGACGCAGTAATAATGGTAGCGGGTCTGGGAAAAAGACTACTACCACTAACAGAAGAAAAACCAAAAGCACTAATAAAAGTGCTAAATAAACCAATCATACATTGGATAATGGATTACCTATTAGAGATAGGTATAGATAAATTTTATGTGATTACTGGATATAAGGAAGGAGCAATTAAATCCTACTTTAAGTATAATATAGATGCTGATGTGACCTTTATACACCAAAAGAAAAGAACTGGTACTGCTGATGCTTTGTATCTTGTAAAGGATTATGTGAGTGAGGATTTTATATTATTAGCTGGAGACACCATATTTGATAGAGAAGATTTGGAGTATTTGAGTTTATGTCAAAATTCATTGCTATACACAGAGAGATACGAGAAACTATATGAGTATGGTACTATGGAAATAAGAGGTGGTAGAATAAGAAGGATACATGAGAAGTCTACTGATCCTATATCTAATTTTGTAAATTGCTCTGCATATCATTTCACTAAAGATGTGTTTAGATATATACCAAAGACTGAGATAGACCCTAGATTTGGAGAGAGGATAATAACCAACACGATAAACCTTATGTTAGATGATGGGTACAGATTCAGAGGAATACCTATAGAGCATCTGAATGAGATATCATATCCAGAAGATATAAACATAATAGAAGAGAGATTAAGATGAAGAAAGTTATAATAACAGGTATAGATGGATTCATAGGTACAGCGTTGTGCTGTAAACTTATGGAGAAATACCATATTATAGGCATAGATAGAAATAATAAGAATGGATATAAAAATACGGAGACATTCGAATTCTATCATCAGGATATAAATGATTCATTGCCAGATATAGAGGATATATTTGCAGTAATACATCTAGCAGCTAATCCAGGAGTTAGGGATAGTCACGAAAAGTTTGAATCTGTATGTAGAGATAATATCCTAGGAACTCAATCCATAATTAGGAAATGTATAGAGAGTTGGAAACCAGAAAAATTACTTATAGCATCCTCCTCTAGTGTATATGGGGATGAAGGATATGATGGTAGAGATTTGGTGGAAGAAGAGGGTAGACATGCAAGGTCTCCATATGGTATGAGTAAGATAGCAGATGAATTACTTATAGATACCTATAAGAGTTGTGGATTGCTTGATGGTATTGAATGTGCATCTATGAGATTCTTTACAGTATATGGTCCAAACCAGAGAAATGAGTTAGCCATAAGGGCATTTACTGATTGGATATTGAGAGATGAACCAATTACACTATATGGAGATGGGGAGCAGATACGTGATTTTACACATATAGATGACATATGCGATGGAATACAAGCACTAATGGAGAATGAACTAAAGCATGATATATATAATATAGGTTCCAATTATGCAATATCCATAAATAGGATTATATATATGATTGCCAAATACCTAAACAAGAATGTGACAATAAACTACCAACCAAGAAACAGATACGATGTGGATAGGACTCTTGCCAATATAGATAGGATTTACGAGGACACCAAGTGGTATCCAAAAGTTAGGTTTGAGGATGGATTGAGGCAACAGATAGAATGGCAGAAAAAGAAAATAACTTAAATAAAAAGAGATGGGTATCTTTAGGATTTTGGAGTAAACTGGAAGAGGAGATTCCATATGATAAGTGCCCTAGATGTGGCAGTTGGAGATACAGAATGATAAGGAAGAAGTTTTACTCGAGATTTATGGAAGACAGATTTAGGTTTATCCATTGGCATGAGTGCAAGGAATGTTTATATAGGGAGGATACATGAGTTTTGATTTGAGTATAGCATTTGACAAAGCAGAATATTTAACTCCACAAATTTACTTATTAGTAGATACACTAAAAGACAATTTACCAAAAGATACAATTTTACACGTTATAACTAATAGGAGTAGAAAAAATCCTGAGATAAAATATATAAAAGATAATATACCATGTAAGATTTATATAAAAAGGAAGGATAATAAATTAAATTCTAGATGTAATTATATGTATAAAAGTTTTGAGATAGATACAGATAAAGAATGGGTAATTAAGATAGAATGTGATTTATTAATATTAAAGAATCTAAAAAATATAGAAAAACTCTTAAAACAACCATACGATTTGTTTATAGGTCAAGAATGTAGAAAAATGATTGATGATGATAATATAGAATTAAGAGTATGGAGAAATATATACAAAGATTTAGAAGTAAAAATGCCCACTAAAAAAATAACCTATATAGAGAATAAAAAAAAAGGTCTTCCTTTATATGATACTAGTATTATCATAGTAAAATCAAAATGGTTAGACTATATAAACAAAAATTGGGTGCCTATGACAGAAAAGTGTGAAAAATGGATGCATTTGAATATACACCCAAACGAATTTGCATTTACAGCTTTAATACATAAGGGTAATATTAACCATAAATTATTTAATCCTAACATATATGATTTTAATCCCATATCCCACTTTAGAAAAGGAGAATTCCCAAGTCAAGAGTTGATAGATAATCCGATAATACCAGATGATGTAGAGATACTACAATACCATAGACCTTGGTGGTTAAAGAGAATATGTGAATCTAATCCTAAAATAAAGGAGATTGTAGAAAATTCTAATATAGGAGATTGGTTAAATACAAGAGTGGATATAAGTGAATATGTGGAGAAGACTGGATGAGAATATCTGATACAGATACTATAGTTATTATAGGTGCACATCCTGATGATATAGAATTTGGTTGTGGTGCACTTATATCAAAACTAAAGAATAAGGATAGAATAGTGTGTGTCACATTATCTCCTATGAAGCATCTGAAAAATAATGAAGATTTGTTGCACCAACAAAATAAATCTCTAGATTTTCTAGGTATAGATAAAAATAATAGATATTTAGGAGATTTTGAATGTAGAAGATTCCATAGAGATAGACAAATGATATGCGATTTTCTATGGAAAATAAATGAAGAGTATAAACCACAGATAGTAATGTCACATCCCACATTTTCTGATATGCATCAAGATCATGAGGTAGTATCCAGAGAAACACTAAGAATATTTAGGAATACATCTATTTTGGGATATCAGAATCAACCAAGATATTACTATAGATATTACCCAAATCTATTTGTACAAGTGGAAGAAAAGGATGTGAATAACAAAATGAAGGCACTAAGTTTTTATAAGTATTACAACAATAAGGAGTATTTCTCTAAAGATTTAATAAGAAGTCAATTGAGAAGTAATGGCATTTATATAGATGGAGAGTATGCAGAAGCATACCACACTATGAGGATATATATAAGATGAGATGGGTTTTTGATTTGGATGGGACTATCTGCAATACAGAATATAGTATAGATAAATGGGATTATATTGAATCCACACCTAGATTAGATGTTATAAAGAGAATTAATGAGTTATATGATAGAGGAGAACATATAGTTATATTTACAGCCAGAGGGTCTATAATAAAAAAGAACTGGGAAGAGTTGACAAAAAAACAATTAGAAGAATGGGGAGTAAAATATCATGAGTTAAGATTTGGTAAACCTGGAGGAGAAGTATATGTTGATGATAGAACCATCTCTCCAGAAGAATTTATAGAGAAATGGAATTTTTTACTTGGGATAACATCTCAATGGAGAGCAAATAAATGAGAGATGTTGATATTATTGAAGAGTTTGAGAAACAGATAGCAAACTATGCTGGTGCTAAATATGGTGTAGCTATTTCTAGCGGTACAAATGCAATATTTCTATCTTTGTTGTATCTTAAAACTCATAATCTACTAAAGGAAGGAGATACAATTAGTATACCATCTAGAACTTATATGTCAGTACCTATGACTCTATTGAATCTAGGACTAAAGATAAAATTTGAGGATAATCATTGGAGTGGTTTCTATCCATTAAAACCAACCAATATATATGATAGTGCAGTAAGATTTACTAAAGATATGTATGTATACGGTTCACTATATTGTTTATCATTCCAATACAGAAAAGCATTACCTATAGGTAGAGGTGGTATGATACTTACTGATGATAAGGAAGTATATGATTGGTTGAGGTGTGTTAGATTTAATGGTAGGAATGTAGATGTACCACAATCAGAAGATAATTATACTATACAAGGATGGAATATGTACATGATGCCAGAACAAGCAACTAGGGGTATGACTCTATTTGAGATATTTGTTAATGATAATAAGGATACTGGTAAGGATATTGCTAGTTATAAGGATTACCCAGATTTATCTAGACAAGGAATATTCAAATGAATATAGGGCAATTTAATGCTAGAGGTCCATATAATGGGGATGAACATTGGTTTGATTTGATATATGAAGAATTTATTAAAAGAGGACATAAAGTAAGACAGTTCTGGTTAAGAGGAAAACAACCTAAAAAAGAAGATATAGAATGGATGGATTTTGTTATATTCCATTTCTCACAAGTAGCATTATATTATAGGAGAATAGGAGTTCCATTCTGTATAATGCCATCAGCTAATGATTGTTTCCCAGATAATGGAGCAAAACTAAAAGTTGCAGCATCACATAAGAATTGTAAGTTTGTTACATACCAATCTATGTATCATCTTAAAAAGTATAAAGAGTGGGATATACCAAAACCTAAAGTGTATGTTCCCCATCCAGTTAGGACTAATCTATTTAAACGTAAGACTCCATACAATCCTTCAGGAGGATTAGTAGCTGGAGGTAGATTGATCCCCAAAAAGGGACTAGATAGGCTCAAAGGTGTGGAGAACCTCACCATATTTGGTGATGGATTATTAAAAGAAAAACTTCATAATCGTCTCCATGAAGCAAACTTCACTGGGCATTTGTCTGGTGAGCAATTGAAGGATTTGTTTGAGCAATCTAGTATATATCTATTTCCAGCTATTGTAACTCCTGATGGAGATAGTGAAGGTATAAGTAATACTATTAAAGAAGCGATGCTAATGGAATTACCTGTAATATGTACTACAGTAGCGGGTAATAAAGAATTTGAGAATGTAATACATTTAGATGATTGGAGTAAAATTAATTATCTATTAGAGAATAAGAATATTAGACAGAGAAATTGGAAGGGTAGACAAGAGATACTTAGAATTTATTCCCCAAAAACTTGTGTTAATATGTTGTTAGGAGGAATTGAAGAATATGTTAATGGCTAGTCATAATATAATGTGCAGAAGAGAGTATCCACACTTTTATGAAAATGTAGATATAATAAGGATGAATAGTCCATATTATTCTGAAGAAGAGTTAATAGATATATTAGAGAGAGATAATACTCCTAAATTTATAGATATTAATATTAAAGTAAGACTTAAACAAAAGAAGCAAAACCATGATTTCTACAAACTATTAAAACTAATAGGAAAGTACAATGTGGATTGGATAGGTATATCTAATGTAGAGGATTACAAGTTATACGATTACATTAGGTCTATACTGGATAATGATAAAATTAAGATATGCGCTAAGATAGAGACTGAGTTGGGTTGTTGGCATGCAGATGATATTATGATGAGTTTTGATGGTATAATGGTAGATACTGAAGATTTGGCATTTCAGATGGGATGGAAAAGAACTATAGAGGAAAAAGACAGAATATATAAAGAATGTGAAAAGAAAAATATACCTCATTTTAGATTAGTTGGTACTATATTTGAATATAAGGAGTAATTATGATATCTCACTCAAAAAAATTTATATTTGTACATCCTCATAGAACTGGTGGAAGTTCTATAGATATGTCGCTAAAGAGATATTCTATGCATCCAGTTAGATATAGACAGAGATATGGAGTATCTGACCATAAATTTAAACATGATAGAATACCAGATTTTATAGAGAATGAATTAATCACTAAAGAGCAATATAAAGATTATTATAAATTCTGCTCTGTTAGAAATCCATGGGATAGAGCAATATCATGGTACTTTTGGCGTATAAAGTTACATAAGGATCCATATGTTAATAAATTAAATCATAAAGAATTTGATAAAGAAACATTTAAATCTATATGTAAAGATAAACAATATAGATTACCTCCATTTAAAGAAGATTTGATGGATATTAATGGAGACTTTAATATAGGTATCTATGATAAAGTTATAAGACTGGAAAATATAGATAAAGACTTTGAAGTGGTATGTAATGATTTGAAGATAAGAAATAAGGGAGTATCGCCTTATTGTAAACCACCTTATGGTGGGACTATCCACAAACACTACACAGAATATTATGATGAAGAACTTATAAAATTGGTAGAAGAAATATATGGGGAAGATATTCAAGTATTAGGATATAAATATGGTGAATAAATGAAAACTATTGTTATGGCAAGGGGTTCTAGTTTAGGTAGAATTAATGAAATGAAAGATAAAGGAATAGAGTGTGCTATAATAATAAATAGATTCTATGCTGAATTATCTAATAGAAATATATATGATTTTTTAAAAAACAAATCAATTATACATATCCTTGCAATTCAAAATAATCCAACATGTGTATTACCAAAAAGGATGTATAATAAATTAAATATGAAATATTGTATGGTGAATAGAACAAAAACACAATGCGAGCAAGGTGGCAAATTAACTGATTATTTAATAGACCATCCAGCTAAGATTGATATAGATAATTATGATATTGGGTTGGATGTAAGATACCTACCAGAAGATATTAATGATGTAGCAATATGTGAAGCAGATGGAAAAGGATTACAATCAACTGGTCTTTTGGGGATAGTATATACTACTCATTATTTAAAAAGTGATGAAGTTTATATCATTGGATTAGATTTTCATGAAACCCCATATCACCAACCACAATATAGTACAATGAAGGAATGGGATTCAAGAAAACCATATGTGATTGAAAGAATGAAGTTCGGTTTTGAAGAATGGGTGAGAAAAACACCAAATACTAATTACCATATAATAACTAATTCTTCATTCAGATTTGATGCACCAAATATAGAGTGGATAGAATGATAATAATGGCAGGACCTTGTGTAGTGGAAAATTATGGAACACTATTAGAGATAGCACATTGCGTTAAGGATGCAGGTGCGCATGTATTGAGAGGTGGTGCATATAAACCAAGAACATCTCCATATACATTTCAAGGATTAGAGAAGAAGGGATTAAAATACTTAAGAAATGCTGCAGATGAGACTGGACTTGAAGTTGTCACAGAAGTGATGGATGCAAGAGATATAGAGTTAGTATCAAATTATGCAGATATATTACAGATAGGTAGTAGAAATATGATGAATTACAATCTACTCAAAGATATAGGGAAAGAGACAGAAAAACCAATATTATTGAAAAGAGGATTCATGTCAAGCATAAATGAATTTATAAATGCAGCAAAATACATACAATATTATGGTAATGAAAATGTTATGTTATGTGAGAGGGGTATAAGAACATTCGAGACCGCAACAAGGAATACATTTGACATTAATGCAATACCATTGTTAAAATTAAGGACAAATATGAAAATCATCGCAGATCCTAGTCATGGTACTGGTGTTAGAGAATTAGTTATCCCTATAGCAAAAGCATCGATTGCTGCTGGTGCAGATGGTTTGATGATAGAAGTTCATCCTTATCCAGAAGATACATTAAGTGATGGTGACCAATCATTATACCCAAAACAATTTGAACAACTAATGAAAGAATTGAAGATATGAAACTGAAAGCGATAGTTCCAGTAAAATTGAATAGCAAAAGACTACCATATAAAAATATAATGAAAATTAATGATGTACCTATAATTGAGTGGACAATAAATACTTTAAACAAAATTGAAAAAATTGATGAAATAATAGTTTATTGTAGTGATGAAAGTATAGAGAATCATATAAAATCTAAGCACACATTTATTAAAAGAGATAAGATATTAGATAGGGATGATAAAAATATACATGATATATTTAATCATATGTTTAAAGAAGATAATATACATTCTGACTATTGGTTATTACAGCATTGTACATCACCATTTATCAAAAAAGAAACCATGCAAGATATGATAGATAAAGTAATATCAAATAAATATCCATACAGTTCAGCATTTGCAGTGACAAAGCACCAGAAATATAGTTGGTATATGGGTAAACCACTAAATTTCTGTATAAAGAATATTGGTTTTACCCAAACAACCGAACCGATATATATAGAAACTTCTGGTCCATGGATATTTAAGGAAAAATCATTTTTAGAAAATGGTGATAGAGTCAGCAAAGATTATTACATGAAAATTGTCCCATTCGAAGAAGGAATAGATATAGACAACAAAGATGATTTTGAATTAGCAAAATTGATAGGTGAAAAGAATTAAAATTGTCATATCTACAGTACCAGTAGAAGGGGAATGTATTAACTGGACAACCCATAAATACTTTGAAACATTTAGAATAAATAAATATTTACCATTAGGTACTTTATCATTAGCAACAAATCTATCAGATGAACATGATGTAGTGTTGCTAGATCCATCTAGTGAAGGATGGACAATAAAAGAAACTATAAAAAGAATAGAAAGTGAATCACCAGATGTTTTGGGATTATCTGTAGTTTCGAGAAAAGTATATCCAATGATGAAGATTCTACAAAGAGTAAATGTACCATACAAAGTTGTAGGTGGACCACACGCAACAAATTATGCGGAGCAAATATTAAGATTTGGTGCAGATGCTGTGTTTAGGGGACAACTCACTGACTTAGAATTCAATGATGCGATGAAAACACTCCCTAAAGGAATAATAGATTGTGAATCAGATATAAATGATATAAAATATCCAAACAGAAATTTAATTGATGTTAACTATTATTATCCAAAGGATTATAGATTATTCAAAGCAGAAAATAGATTATCTATGTTCTCTAGTATAGGGTGTCCAAATAGATGTACATTCTGTAATGTACAATCAAAGAAAGTCCAATACAAAAAACCTGAAATAGTTATGGATGAGATAAATCATTTACAATCAGTTGGATGTAAGAGTGTTCACATACTTGATGATAATTTCAATATAAACAAAAAGCACTTGTTAGGAATATTAGATGAAATGAAGAAAAGAAGATATGATATGGAATGGTCAGGTAGAGGACAAACAAAAATGGATTTGTCAATTATACCTAAAATGACAGAAAGAGGTTTTAAAAGAATACATGTTGGGATAGAAGCATTGGATGATGATATTTTAAGATTTTTCAATAAGAATGAGAGATATAAAGATGTACAGGAATTCTGTAAGGTTATGAATCAGAATGATGTAGAAGTACTTGGATATTTCATACTAGGTAGTCCAATGGAAACACATGAATACAGAAAGAATTTACCAGATAGAATAAAAGAATTAGGAATAACTCATCCGTTTATAAATATCCTTTATCCAGAGCCAAATACAGAATATTACAGACAATTATTGAGAGAAGGATTATACAATAAAGACTATTGGAGAGAATTTATGGATAATCCAACAAAAGATTATGTTTTGCCATATCCCTATGGTAAGGAAAGACAAGATGAAGTATGGAATGACGTTAATGATATAGTAGATGAATTTAAATGAATGCAATTAATTATTTAGATGATATCAAGGATTTGAATGTTTTAGTAATAGGAGAAACTATAATTGATGAATATCAATATGGATATACTCTTGGTAAAGCAGGAAAGTTTCCAATAGTAGCATTTCAAAATCAAGAGAGAGAAGTATATCCAGGTGGTGTAATGGCTATTCGTAGACATCTTAAGGATTTTTGTAATGTTAGATGTTATACCAGTGAAAAGACTATAAGAAAGAAAAGATATGTTCAAAATGGTCAAAAACTTTTTGAAACATACACATATGATAAAATATCTCATTATGATAAAGCATTAACTAAAAAACCAAATATAGAGGATTATGATATGGTTATAGTAGCTGATTTTGGACATGGATTTATAACAAAAAAACTAAGAGAAGAAATACAAGAAAAAGCTAAATGGATTGCTCTTAATACACAATCAAATGCGGGAAATATGGGGATGAATACTATTAATAAATATGATAAATGGGATTATGTTTGTATAGATGAGAATGAATTGAGATTAGCAACAAGCAATCAATATGATGATATAGAGAATATCGCCAAAAAAAGATTTAACCCACCACAAGTTGCATCAATAACATTAAGTAAGAAAGGAACTATGATATATAAAGATAAAAAAATCACTCATATTAAAGCTTTAATTGATAATCCAATAGATACTGTAGGTGCTGGTGATGCATATCTAGCAATAACATCACCATTAGCATACAATAAGGCACCACCAAATATCATTGGTTATATAGGAAATGTAGCTGGAGCAATAGCATGTAGTTACCAAGGTAATAAAGATAGTGTGCACAAAATAGCAATATTAGAATATTTTAGGAGGAATGATGGCTAGAAAAAGTGTGATGTACGCAGCAAAGGTACTAGAACCACCTTATGTAGGTGTGGAGATAGGTGTAGACAAAGGATACCATGCTTATGATATACTCCATGATATAGATATGAAAAAATTATATTTAATAGACCCATATACACCATACATTGATGGAGATATTAAAAAATCCATACATAACCAAGAAGATAGAAACTATGTATATGAAGAAGCAAAAAAGAGATTATCTAACTATGATGATAAAATTGAATTTGTAATTAAACAATCTGAAGATGCAGTTAATGATATTCCTGATAATTTAGATTTTGTGTATATTGATGGTAACCATAATTATGAATATGTAAAGAAAGATATAGAACTATATTGGGATAAAATAAGAGTTGGTGGAGTTCTTGGTGGACATGACTATTGGCGAGATCATCCAGGTGTTATAAGAGCAGTTTGGATGTTTAAAAAAAGAAATAAACTAGAACTACATAACATTGGTAATGATTGGTGGTTTGTTAAAGAGTGAAAAAAGTACTAATACTTGGGTATACAGGAAAAGTTGGTAGTGCACTTATGAATGTATACAAAAATGCTATTGGGTTAAATAGTAAAGATTTTAATGCACTTGATTGCTCATCTATAGATTATATAATTAAAAAAATAAAACCAGATATAGTAATAAACTGTGTAGCATACCAAGGTATAGATATGTGTGAAACTAACCCAAAGAAGGCACTAATAATTAACGGAACCTTTCCAAAACACCTGTCAACACTTAGTAAACATATAAAATTTACATTAATCCATTTCAGTACAGAGTGTGTATTCCCAAATAGGAATGAACCATTCACAGAATCTGATATTCCTAACCCATTAAATTATTATGGGTGGACTAAACTTATTGGAGAGTGCAATATTAGAATGTCTGGTAACTATGATTATTATATATTCAGATTACCACTTGTGTTTGGTAAAAATCCAAAAAGAAGTCAAATAGTTGAAAAGATGATTGACAGTCATAATAAATTTTTATCCATTGCTGATGATGTTAAAACAACCCCAACATATAGCAAAGACATAGCAAAGAGAGTAAAATGGATATTGGATAATAGAATGCCAAATGGAATATACCATATATGTAATGATGGTAAAGTATCTCTATACGATTTAATAAATGTCATATGTAAGGATAAGGAAATCAAAAGAACTACATATAAGAACTTCTCATACAAGGGAGAAAAAAATTATAATTCAGGATTGATTTCTAACAAGTTACCAAGAATGAGAAATTGGAAAGAAGCAGTGGAGGAATACCTTGAGGAAGAAAATACTTGAGATGGCGATGGAGACAAGAAATGGACATATAGCACCAGCATTATCATGTGTGGAAATTATAGAAGCAGTATATAATATTAAAACTAATGATGACAAATTTATTTTAAGTAAAGGGCATGGATGTCTAGCATTATATGTTAAACTACAAGAATTGGGATATAATCCAGATATATATAAAGGTCATCCTGATATCGATATAGAAAATGGAATAGAGTGTACTACTGGTAGTCTTGGTCATGGTTTACCAGTTGCAGTAGGTATGGCGTATGCTAAGAAATTAAAGAAAGAAGATGGTAGGATATTTGTATTGATTAGTGATGGAGAATTACAAGAAGGTACTACATGGGAAAGTTTAAATTTAACAAAGAAATTTAATTTAGATAATCTGATTATAATTATAGATAATAACAGATTACAAGCATTAGAAGAAACCAAAAATGTTATTGATATAGATTATAAAATATTATATAATTTTGGAATGGTATTAATTTCTGATGGACACGATATTAATTTAATTGAATCTGCAATTAATCATCCATATAAAGGAGTAAAAATTATAAATGCAATCACAACAAAAGGTAAAGGTGTATTATATATGGAAAATAAACCTGAGTGGCATGCAAAGATGCCAACTGAGGAGGAGTATAAGATAGCATGCGAAGAACTTTCGGGAAGTGGATAGTTGAAAAAGCGGAAGAGGATAAAGATATAATCTTAATATGTGGTGACTTTGGATACGGAATAGTAGATGAGTTCAGAGAGAAGTTCCCAGATAGATTTATTAATATAGGATTATGTGAGCAATCTATGATAGGATTTGTTGCAGGTTTAGCATTATTAGGATTGAAACCATATGTATATACAATAACTCCATTTTTAATAGAAAGACCATTTGAACAAATAAAAATTGATATAGATATAAATAATGTAAATGTGAAATTAGTAGGTTATGATGATTATCCAGATCAAGGACCAACTCATGAAGTAATAGATGATGCGAGTTTTATGAAATTATTTAAAAATATTAAATCTTATTGGTCAAATAATTCTAAAGAGACAATAGAATCATTGGATGAATCTTATAAGTATAAGTGTCCAACATTTATAAGATTGAAAAAAGATAAATATGTCTAAAACTATATTATTTAAGAATGGTAGTAATTTTAAATCAACATCAT
>Ga0272441_10008810_pt1 | contig 15834 bp, 9 predicted proteins | sample SSMProp6N_FD_193582 | JGI IMG/M metagenome (GOLD analysis project Ga0272441, IMG submission 193582) | Marine sediment archaeal communities from Little Sippewissett salt marsh, Falmouth, MA, United States - SSM-Prop-6N | ecosystem: Environmental > Aquatic > Marine > Wetlands > Sediment ... | reverse complement strand
GCCGGCTCAGCTACGCCAGCGAGGACAACATCATCGGCTACGACGGCTACATCTTCAACGTCGAGACGTGTGAGTACACTGTTCGGTTTCGCAACTACTCACCGCTGCTCGGCAGGTGGATGGAGAGGGACCCGGTTGGGTATGTCGACAGCGCGAATCTCTTCGAATACGCACGGAGTAAACCCACGCTTCTCTTGGACCCAACCGGCTTGATCTCGAATCTTGAAAGGAAGCTGCGACAGCAACGTCTTCTCGGTGAGCCGATGGTGCCAAATGGTATCGCCGGTGCGCCTCTTGACCCAAGAGCGAAATGCTGCGGCGAGCAGACTGAGATCGAAATAGACATAATGGACTATGGAAGATATACTGACAGTTGGAACTTCTGGGTGAAGAAATTCATCTTCAATGAACACGATGTCCGTGATTTGGACGAGGCCTTCATGGCGATTCGAGACGATGTGCGAGCTGCCGAGGCAAAGCACGGGAAGGGATGCGCATGCATCAAGTCATTGAACTTCTACGGTCACGCAGAGGCAGGCGAGATCTCCGTCGGTGCAGGTACAGGTATGGATCCAGGTGCTGACATCAATGGATCCGACGGCGACTTGTACCCGGAAGGTAAGCCAATGCCAAATGAGTATCTTGGTATCGATGCAGTTGACTTCCTGAGCGAGTTTGCGCCTTACATGTGTCCAGATGCGACCGTCAGGTTCTACGGCTGCAATACCGGAAGCGGCAGAAGAGGCCGCCAGTTCCTGCAGGGAGCGGCGAATGCACTAGGGTGCCCGGCTGTCGGATTCGATGGTCTGTTAAGTGGATATCTGCGTGGAGCCGATCGGGTCATCGTGCCGCCAGATGCGGACGACCATGACGAGTGCGAATGTGATTCATCAGCTAATGAGCAGTGAGTACCTGGAACAGGCGACATTGCAGAGAATGGGATTCATGAAGCGTGCTCGTATAATACTGTTGAGTGGTGTACTCCTACTAGTGCTTGCAGCTACACTGTCAATAGTGCGTTTACACTCTGAAGCACGAAGACAACTCGAAGCACAGGAGGATTGGCGATCGAGCATCGACGACATTGTGTCTTTATCGCTGGTCGCGCGGTGGGACGAGGAGGAGTTGGAGGACGGGGAATTAAAGCTGGCGCTCGAAGCGTTGCGCGGTGGCGAGTTTTTCGCACGACGTGAATACCACGGCACAGGCCGGTGGGCGTTGAGGGTAGTTTCAAGTGATGGAACCATAACACGCTGGATGATTCTTGATGATGGTGACATCACGGCGGTGTATGTGGATGGGGATGAAATACAGACACGCCATCTGTCGGGAATCCTTGAATCTGTGCGGAATCGCATGAACCATGATCATTAGTGACAGGCACGAAATTCGGAGAATATCGGGACAGGCACCAATATCGATGCCTACCCCTGTACGTACGATGGCTGGAATCGCCTGGTCAAGGTCGAGTCGGTGGACGGCATCGAGGTAGTGTCCGAGTGGTGTCCGTTAAGTTCCGCACATTGGGTGAGGTTTTCCCGCGCCGCGCGGCCGGAGACCTGCCCTCGGCCACCACGCCGCTCCACCGCCGCGGCTGGGGGCTCGGCTGATTCCGCTCGATCCTGTCCCCCGGATGGAGAACGTCAGGATACTCGCGCTGGGCTCATCTCGCCCCGGCGGTTTGATGCAGCAGACCTGATGACGACCGGCGCAGTCTGATCGTGCCCCCCGGACGGCTGCAGCCTTCCGCGCGCCCGCCGGCGTCAACGGCCGCCACAGCGCCCGCTCGGAAGACTGAAATGAGGCGTGACCGCACCCCGGATGCCGCCGGGATCGGGCGGCGTCCTTGGGACACGAAAAAAGGCCCGGCGGAGGCAAGCCTCAACACCGGACCCTTCCGGGGGCACATGAAGCGTACATCATCCGCGAAGCCTGTCAAGGGTTGCCGGACGACCAGGCGGGGGCGAAACCGCCCGATTTCCCATGCGGTGCTCCCCTGCCGTCTGACCGGCTGAAGTCTGCCCTCCCGCCGCCGATTAGGACCGCATCGAGCCCCGCCGCGAGCAGACCACACGGTCGCCGCCACGGCCTGCGTCGCCATCAACAGAGGGGCCGCCCACGGCAGCGGACTGCAGCGTCCACCCATCGGGACAGCCCCTCAATAGGTAGAGGTGAGCGCCGCGCCAGGGATGTGAGCAGAAGACCGGGAGAACCCGCCTGAGATCCGCTCGTCCGCCAAGCGTGTGCGCCACAGTGCCCCCAGCTCACCGAGCCTGTGGATGGGGCCAATTGGGAGTCGACAAATTCGGGACAGTCACCTATTTCTCTAGACAAATTCTAGACAAATTCGGGACAGTCACCTATTTCTCTGAGGAAATGACTCCCGACCCCTTTTTCAGAGGTCCGTCGGCATGCCGTACTTCTTCTTCGCCTCCGGCGTGAACTCCCAGAGCACGTTGACGATGACCCAGCGGCCGCCGATCTTCGACATGTGCATGTAATCGACCCAGTCGTGCATCTGGAGTTTCACGCACGCGGCGTTGCCGTACACTTCCAGCACCGTGACATCCGTCCGCTGGAGTTCCGCAGGCGTCTGTTTGCCGTAGCCATTGCGCGTGGCCTGCACCAGCGCCATCGCGCTCATGTGATCGATCTTTCCCTTGCCGGTGCGCGGATCGGGCATCAGCGCCCGCTTGGCGAGGTCGGGATGGAGAGCCCGCTCCATGCGGGCCGCATCGCCCTCGTACCATCCCTGGCCGTAGTCCAGCGCGGTCTGCCGGATCGCCTCCATGTCCGCCTGGGGCGGATCGGCCCCGGGCGAGAGAAGAAGCGCCAACGGCAGAAGGGCAGCGAGCATCGGCTTGAACATGGTGATTTCTCCGCAACAGGGGATGAACCGATTCCTTCATCGCATCGGGCAGACGATCGGCCCGACCAGACACGCGGCGATCGGCCCGACCAGACACGCGGCGATCGGCCCGACCAGACACGCGGCGATCGGCCCGACCAGACACGCGGACATCGGCCGGCCGGTCCCTCAGGGCGACCCTGTCCTTGTAGCCGTCCTTCGGGCGGCGGGATGCACCGCATGGCCGCCGGTGGTAGCATGGCCGGCGACGGGGGGACATGTGGCCAGGGAGGCGCATCATGAGCAATGAAGATTCCGTTTCGGATGTGGATGTGCAGGCGGCCGGCGTGACGCTCCCGGGCATTCTCGGCTGTCCGCCCGGGTCGATCGGGATCGTGATCTTCGCGCACGGCAGCGGATCGAGCCGACTCAGCTCGCGCAACCAGGCGGTGGCCCGCTGGCTGCGCGAGCGCGGCTGCGCGACGCTTCTGTTCGATCTGCTCACGGACGCCGAGGCGGCGAATCGGGCCAACGTCTTCGACATCGACCTGCTGGGGAAGCGCGTCGTCGAGGCGACAAGCTGGCTGAAGCGGCGCGATGATGCGAGGGATCTGCCCATCGGTTACTTCGGCGCGAGCACGGGGGCAGCGGCGGCGCTGGCCGCGGCGGCGGAACTGGGGGGCGACATCGCAGCCGTCGTCTCGCGCGGGGGCCGGCCGGACATGGCGATCCCCTTCATGGATCGGGTGCAGTCGCCGACGCTGCTCATCGTCGGCTCGCGCGACACGATGGTGCTCGATCTGAATCGCCAGGCGCAGCAGCACATGCGATGCGAGAATGAGCTGTCAATCATCGACGGCGCAACGCATCTGTTCGAGGAGCCGGGGACACTCGAGCAGGCGGCGCAGCACGCGGGGGACTGGTTCGTCAGGCACTTCGGAAAAGCTGAAAGCTGAAAACTGAAAGCTGAAACGCCGAAAGCCGAAAGCCGAAACGCCGAAAGCCGAAAGCCAACAACTAACAACCAACAACCAACAACTAACAACCAACAACTAACAACTAACAACCAACAACTAACAACCAACAACCAAAAACTGAAACGCCCACGATGATGATCGGTTCTGTGCGCGCCATTGCGCGCCGAAGAAGCACGGCCGACTCGGCCCCCGGAAGCGCTCGCTGGCCGCGGCACCCTGCGAAAACGACTCCCGACCCCTTTTTACTGTGAGAGGAACAGGGGCTCGCCGGCGTGCATGAGGGCTTCCAGGGCGGTCTCGCCCATCACGAGCTTCATGATCCGGCTGCGCGAGGTCGAGCCCAACACGACCATGTCCGCCTTCCATTCCGCCGCGTGCTTGAGCAGCCCTTCCTTGGGATAGCCGGGCAGGCTCTCGGCCTCCGGCTGAAGGCCGTGGGCGCGCAGGTAGGCCGTCGCGTCGGCGAGCAGCGGCAGCGCCTTGTCATCATCGAAGCCGAAGCAGGCGATCTTGACGGTAATGTCCGGCCAGAGGCGCATCTGGGCGAACCGCTTCATCGCCATCGCCGATTCCATCGAGCCGTTGTAGGCAATCAGCACGCGATTGACGGGCCGATGCTCGCCGGAGACGGCGATGATGGGGCGCACGCCGCGGGCGATGAGCCGGATGACCTGGTCGTCGGGGTTATGTACCACGCCGTACTCGAAGAGCCCGCGCAGTCCGATGATCGTCAGATCGTGATAGCGCCACAGCTCCAGCAGGCGGTCGAAGGGATCGCCGGTCTCGCGATCGACGATGTAGCTGATGGAGGCGTTGCGGCAGGCCTTCTCGAAGTTGGCGATCTCCCCGTCGACGCGCTCCTGGGTGATCTCCGTGCGGTGGGCGGCGAGGGAATGGGCGGCCGCTCCGCCGCCGAGCGGGATCGGGCCCACATCGGCCAGCCGCGCCAGGTCCACCACGGTCACGCCGGTGACGGCCGCCTGGTGGCGCCGGGCCAGTTCGACGGCCTGTTCGACGGCGATCGGGGTGAGCGGTGTGCCGCTGAGAGCCACGAGTATGCGTCGTACCATCGCGGAAGATCCTCCTCAATGACCCGGCGCCCCCGGAACTGCCGAAGCGTCATGTGCCGGCGGCGACTCGACGTGCGCGGCGGGCGTTTCGCCGGCGGCCGGCAGTGCTTCATGCGATGCATTACCGCCTCTGAGGAAGATGACGGTGATGATCACGAACACCGGGATGAGCAGCGGGATGCTGTACTTGAACATGTAGCCGAAGAAGCTGGGCATGCGGACGCCGCTCTGCTCGGCGATGGCCTTGACCATGAAGTTCGGGCCGTTGCCAATGTAGGTCATTGCGCCCATGAACACCGCGCCGAGGCTGATGCCCACCAGCAGCGGCTGGCGGATCACCGTCACGGGCAGCCTGGTTTCCTCGAAGGAGGCGGCGGTCTCGAAGAAGACGACGTAGGTCGGGGCGTTGTCGAGGAAGCTGGAGAGCGAGCCGGTGGCCCAGAAGAAATGCCACGGCTGGGTCAACCCGAGGTTCGGGCCATAGACGCGCAACACGTCGATGGGCACCTGCATGGCGATGAAGATGCCGATGAACAGGGCGGCCACTTCGAGGATCGCCGCGTAGTTGAACTGGTTGTCCTCCCGCGCGCCCTTGGGCGTGGTCAGCAGGGAGAGGCCGACGAGGGCGAACATGAGGATTTCGCGGAGGAACGGGAAGGGCGTCCAGCCGGTCCCGGGCAGCGGCTTCTCGTGGCTGATCATCGCCACGCAGGCGACGATGCCGCCGAGCCAGAGGATGTTGATCCAGCCGGTGAGGCGCAAGGGGCGTTTTTCCGTCTCATCGCGCCGTATGTCGAAAACACCCTCCTTCTTGTAGAAGTAGCTGTCCAGCAGGAAGTAGATGATCAGGAGGATGCCGCAGCAGATCGCCCACTCGATGACGAGGTGGAAGGTCCAGAAGAACGCGACGCCGCGCAGATAGCCCAGGAACAGGGGCGGGTCGCCGATGGGCAGCAGGCACCCGCCGATGTTGCTCACGAGGAAGATGAAGAAGACGACGGTGTGCACGACGTGCTTGCGCTCGCTGTTCGTCTGGAGCAGCGGGCGGATGAGGAGCATGCTGGCGCCGGTGGTTCCCACGAAGCTGGCGATGATCGCCCCGACGGCGAGGAAGCCCGTGTTCGTGCTCGGATGGGCGGCGAGATCGCCTTTCAGGCAGATCCCGCCGCTGATCACGTAGAGACTGAACAGGAGCACGATGAACGGGACGTATTCGGCGGGCACGGCGTGGTTGAGCACGGGCAGGATGCGCTGCGGCCCGTCGGCGAAGAAGTAGTAGACCAGGGCCGCGCCGCCGCAGGCCAGCGCCACGCCCAGCCGGTTGAGATTGTTCTCCCACCAGTGGTGTGTGGCGGGCAGGAGAGGCAGGATCGCGATGCAGCCGAGGAGGGCGATGAACGGCAGGATGCCGATCCCCCACAGAGGCGGGGCGGCGTGCGCGCCGTGACCGCCCGCGTGGCCGACATGCAACTGCTGGATGTTGTAGTAGACGAGATAGCCCATGAGCACTGCGCCCAGGAGGATGGCCAGCCAGCCCACGGGCGAGATGCGGGGTTTGCTCGTGCTTGTATCAGGATCAGTCATGGAAATCGCCAACTGCGAACTCATGGCCCCTGCCTCCTTCGGCACCACCGGCGGCGATCAGGAGCGCGGGCCCAAATGGGATCGGGTAGGGTAGCGTTACACCGCCCATGGGGGGCTGATCGCGTGGGGAATCGTCCGCCAAAGTGCCGGCCCTGGATGTGCCGCGCCGGATGCCGCCACCGGGCGACCTGCGCCGGCCGACACGCGGCCGGTCTCGTGGCGCGTGCGCGACCTGGGAAGCGCCTTTCAGCGGGGAATATCGGTCAGAGCCGCCGGCTGCTGAACGCCGGCCGGAATGGTCCGGGGGAGAGAATATCACATCGATATCCGTGGATATACAGGCCGCCGACCCGCCCCTGCACCCACGAACCCAGAGCACGGGGCCTATTCGCGCGATCTTTACGCCCCGAGTATGGCGTCCGGGCCCATCACGGTGCCATAATAGAGGAGAAGACGCTCAACAGAACACGTGCATCGGTGCCCTTGCAGCGACAGTTGGCCGATGAGGGTATCAGATCACAAAGGAGGACCTGATCATGCGGTATACCATGCTCTGTCTCGTGCTGGCGGCTCTGACGCCGCTGGCCGGCGGTGCCGACGCTCCGGCCACGACGGAGGAGAAACCGGCCAAGCTGTGGATGCACCAGGAAGCGCCGGGCGACAAGCCGGGCGTGATGCTTCGCCTGCCCGCCGTCAGGGGGCAGCGGCTCCTCCTGCCGCCACGCAACAACCCCTATGCGCCCGTGCAGGTGAACGTCAACGAGTTCGGGGAGAACATCCTCAACGATGCGGCCAATGAGCCGTCCATCGCCGTCGATCCCACCGCGCCCAACCGCATGGTCATCGGCTGGCGGCAGTTCGACAACATCTATTCCGACTTCCGGCAGGCGGGCTGGGGCTACAGCAAGGACGGCGGGCGCACGTGGACGTTTCCCGGCGTGATCGATCCCGGCGTCTTCCGCTCGGACCCGGTTCTCGATTTCGATGCCGAGGGGATCTTCTATTACAACAGCCTGACGATCGTCGGCAGCGCCTACGTGTGCGATGTCTACAAGTCCACCGACGGCGGCGAGACCTGGGATGAGGGCGTCTCCGCCTTCGGCGGCGACAAGCAGTGGATGGCCATCGACCGCAGCGGAGGCGTCGGGCACGGCAACATCTACGCCAACTGGACCCTCTGGTACAGCTCCTGCGACGGCCAGTTCACCCGCTCCTACGATGGCGGCTTCGTCTTCCTCGATTGCCTGGACGTGCCCGGCTATCCCTACTGGGGCACCATCGCCATCGACCCGGACGGCGCCCTGTACGTCTCCGGCGACGGGATGGTCGTGGCCAAGTCCAGCACGCTTCAGGATCAGAACCTCCCTCCGGCCTTCGACTTTTACACCTACGTCAATCTCGGCGGCGAAGCGCAGGGATGGGGCGGCCCCAACCCCAGCGGGCTGCTCGGCCAGGTCTGGGTCGCCTCCGATCATTCCGACGGCCCCACCCACGGCAACATCTACCTGCTCTGCTCGATCGACCCGGGGGGCACCGATCCGCTGGATGTGATGTTCGCGCGGAGCACGGACGGCGGTCTTTCCTGGAGCAGCCCCGTGCGCGTCAACGATGATCTGCCCGGCACCAACGCCTGGCAGTGGTTCAGCACGATGTCCGTCGCCCCCAACGGCCGCATCGACGTCATCTGGAACGACACCCGCAATGACCCGGGCGGCTATGACTCGGAGCTGTACTACTCCTACTCGACGGATGCCGGCGTGACGTGGTCCCCCAATGAGGCGCTCTGCCCGCCGTGGGATCCACACGTCGGCTGGCCCCAGCAGAACAAGATCGGCGACTATTACGACATGGTCTCCGATGAGCTCGGGGTGCACCTGGCCTTCGCCACGACGTTCAACGGCGAGCAGGATGTCTACTACCTGCGCATCGGCGAGTATGACTGCAATGGCAACGGGATCCCCGATCCGGAGGACATCGCCTCCGAAACGAGCGATGACTGCAACGCCAACGGGATTCCCGATGAGTGCGAGATTGCCGCCGATCCGGATCTCGATGCCGACGGCTCGGGCATCCTCGATGAGTGCGAAGCGCGCGGCGACATCGACGGCGACGGCGATGTCGACACCGCCGACCTCCTCGCTCTCCTGGCCAACTGGGGCGACTGCCCCGAGCCCCCGGAACTCTGCCCCGGCGATCTCGATGGTGATGGCGATGTGGACACCGCCGATCTCCTTACCCTCCTCGCCAACTGGGGGTGAGGGGAGTCTTGAGGCTTGAGGCCTGAGACGGCGCGCTGGATGCGAACGCAAAGCCCCGGGACTCCCGTCCCGGGGTCCTTTTGCGCCATCGAAAAAGAACGCTGAAAAAGAGGGACGCTTACTATTTATTTTCACCGTTGTGTGCGAGCGCCCGTGCGCTGCGCGCGCTGTTGATCAATCAACTCATGGATCACCTGCGGCGTCAACTCGCGCAGGCAGTGCACGACGAGATCCGCCTGGCGCAGCTCTTGAACGGTCCGTCCCGTCGAGGCCAGGCCGACGGAGGCCATGTTCGCAGCGCGGGCGGCGGCGATCCCCGCCGGGGCATCCTCCACCACTGCGCAACGCTCCGGCTCGATGTTCAACCGCTCGGCGGCCAGCAGGTACACCTGCGGATCGGGCTTGCCGGCCGTGACGTCCATCCCGGTGACGACGGCGGCGAAGGCTTTCTCCCGCCCCAACCGCTGGAGCACCAGGCTGATGTTCTCCGGGGGTCCGGAGGAGCCGACGGCGAGCCGGAAGCCGGCCTCCACCAGGGCGTCGATGAGCTCCGCCGCCCCGTCCATGGCCGGGAAATCGGCGGCGACGAGCCCCCGGAAGAGGGCCTCCTTCCGGTCATCGAGAGAGCGGATCTGCTCGGCGTCCAGATGATCGACCGGCCAGAGGGCGGCGATGATGTCCCGGCTGGTGCGGCCGAAGGTGGCCGTGAAATCCTCCCTCGTGAACGAAAACCCGTTCTCCTCGGCCAGCCGCAGCCAGCTTTGGAAGTGAGCCTCGAAGGAATCGACCAGCACGCCGTCCACGTCAAAAAGCACCGCACGCTCCATGGCGGATCACCATAGCGGCTGATGAGCGATCCGGGGGCGCGCGGGGACCGGTCTGTCGGCGGACCTGGCGTCTGCGACGCGTTCACGGCCGGCCTGGCGTGACGCCGGCGGCGCCTCTCGCCGCATCTCTGGCGATCCTGCCCCTCGACACGCATCCGATGGCGTATGTAATGTGGGGACGTGTCAGACCGGAGGTTCACGATGAAGTCGTGCATCAAGTGGATTGCGTCTCTTCTCGCGTGCTGCGTCACCGGCGCGTCCGTGGCGGATGCCGATTTCGGTGATCGCGACAACGCGGCGACGTGGTACCGGAAGGCCATCGAGCGGATGGAGCGGATCGACCGGAAGGACTGGGAGCTGATCTGGCAGTTTCAGAGCGATCGATCGCAGGAACCATCCCCCCAACTGCGGGCGGCGCTGGCGAAGGCGCAGACGATCATCGACCTCTTCCGACGCGGATCGACCCGGCCGTGGTCGGACTTTGGCCTGGATGACTTCCAGTCGCTCACGACGCCCGGCCCCCAGTATGCGCTCTTGGAGGCGGCCTCGCTCGCGCAGGTGGATGCCATCGTGCGTCTGCACGATGGCCACTCCATGGACGCGGCGCAGCGCATCGCGGCGACGTACCGCGCTGCGGCCCAACCGTGGTCCGACGAGCACGCCACCGGTCCGTATACCCGCTTCCGGCTCTTCGGGCGGGCGGAGGCGGCGGCCCAGCACGGATTCGACCGTGCGTTTTTTACCATCCATGACAGCGAGCTGATGTTGAAGGCGTTGCGCGGGCTGGAAGGGGCGGATCCCTTCAACTTCGCCGGCGGCATCGCCGGCCGCCAGGAGAAGATGCTGAACGTGCTGTGGCCCGGCGGGGAGGAGCAGATGCGCCAGAACCTTCCCGAGTGGCTGTTCAACGAGCCCGGGCAGCGCGATGTCATTCTGGAGATGACGGAGGATGAATTCGCCGCCGAGGCGCAGCAGTGTGACGTCCTGATGGACCGCATCGCGTCGGCGTTCGCGCTGGACGATCGCGAGGCGGCGCGGGCCGAACTCGAGATGATCACCTCCGACCTCTGGGCGGGCGAGTTCGGCCTGCTCGCGCAGTCCATCATGATGCCGCCGCTGACCCTCTTCGACCTGAACGTCCGGTTGGAGAAGCGCGTTCAGGAGCGGCTGGACATGCTTGGCAAGATCACCGCAGGCGAGCTGGATGCGGCCGAGGAGGCCAACGCGGCCACCTATTACTGTCGCGCCATCGAGATGCTCGGCAAGATCCCGCTGGAGCAGTTGCAGGCCGCCTGTGCCGTGACTGTCGAGTGTGAGGAGCCGATCGCGGAGGAGATCCTTCGCGTCTTCGAGACGGCCGAGCCCGCCATCGACGTGCTGCGCGAAGGGTCGCTCAAGCGACGCTGTGATTTCTCGGTCATTCGCGGCGGCCTCCGGTGGAAGCAGTTCTGCCCGAAGTACGATCCCGGCCTGTGGATCGCGCTTCGCCTGCTGAGGGCGGATGGGGCACGCCTGCTCCGGGACGCGAAGCGCGAACAGGCCGCGGATCGGCTGGCGATCGCCTATCGCATCATCGCCCACCTCAGCGGCGATGATCGCATCATGAGCGCGCTTGTCGCGCACCAGGCGTTCGAGGCGACGCACGAATGCACCCTGGCAGCGCTTGAGAATGGACTGCTGGGCGAGGTGGAACGGGCCGCGTTGCTCTCGACCGTCCGGCAGATCGATCGCGCCGATCCGTTCGGATACATTCGAGCCATCCAGACGACCCGGGAAGATCTCGCGCTGCGCTGCGACCATCCGAGGGCCGAGGAGCCGGAATTCCGCGCCGAACTCGCCGCGCAGATGCGACGCCTCAGCGGCGACCACCTGCTGTACGCGCTGGCGGTCTACGACACGATCGGGCCGAAGGGCGTGGCCGATCCGCCTCCCACCGAGCCCGAGCCGCTCCAGTCGCCGCAGCGCCTGAAGGACATTCTCTCCTTTGATGCACTGACGGTCGCGAGGGGCGAAGCCCCCGGAATCGAGCCGGTGCTGGCCCGCGGCGAGGTGGATGTGCTGATGCGCGAAGATCTTCCCTGCATCGGGCAGGTGGTCGAGCGCCAACGCGCTGCACGGGGTGATCTGCGCGAGGCGGTGAAGGCGCTCCAGGACCTCGCGGCCGAGGGCGACGAATCTGTCGATGAGTCTCTGTGATTCTCGCGCCTCCCGCGGCCTGCCCTCCCGCCTCAGCCTGCGGGCCGAGGGCGGCGATGCTGTCCCGGCTCCTCCGCCGGGGGCCGGGGGCGCCGGCGGCGGCCTCGGTCGCCCGCTGTGGGGCCGCATGTGGGCTTTCAAGGAGCCACCGTGCGGCTGGGGACTGCCGAGCGCCGTGCCCCGGGGGGTCTTGTCGGGGGACCAGGTCGGGGGGCCGGCCGCTCAAATCGCCGTGAATTGGGCAGAAAATCCTTGCATCGGCCCGGCGCCCTCCGGTACATTGATGAAGCTGTATCGGACCTTGTGACCCGTTCCTGTTGGGAGAGAAGGCAGAGAAGAGAGAGAGTCCCACTCCGGATTGGAGCAGAGAGGGAGACTCTTTCTCTTGGTGAAGGCGGCAACTCAGGATGGGAGAACTGTGGCGTCGGTGGCCCCTGAGTTGGCCGCTCGGGTGGCGGCGACGCGCTGCTGCCTGCTCATCACCGGCCAGACGGGCGTGGGCAAGGGCTATCTGGCCCAGTGGATCCATGACCACAGCCCCCGCGCGGCCCGGCCCTTCGTTCCGGTCAACTGCGGGGCGATCCCCGAGACCCTTATCGACAGCCAGCTCTTCGGGCACGTCCGCGGCGCTTTCAGCGATGCCCACCAGGATCACCTCGGCCTCGTCCGCGCCGCCGAGGGCGGGACGCTGCTGCTGGACGAGATCGGCGAGCTGCCCCGTAGCGGCCAGCTCCGCCTGCTCAGGCTCCTGGAGGAGCGGGAAGTGCAGCCGGTGGGGGCCATCCGGCCGGTAACGGTGGATGTGCGGATCATCGCCGCCACGCGCCATGACCTGGACGAGGCGGTGGACGAGGGCCGTTTCCGGGAGGATCTGCTCTACCGTCTCAACGTGATTCACTTCGCCCTGGCCCCGCTGCGTCGGCGGCGGGAGGAGATCGCCGACCTCGCAGAAGAGTTCAACCGCGAATTCGCCCGGCGCATCGATCGGCCTCCGTTGCGGCTGGACCATGAAGTGCTGGACTTCCTTTGCCGTCAGCCCTGGCCGGGCAATGTCCGCCAGCTTCGCACGGTGATCGAGCGCCTGCACGTGTTGTACCCGGACGAGTGCATCACGGTGGATGATCTGCGTCGATACGGCCGGCTCGTCGAGGAGCCGGCGCGCCCGCGACAGTCCATGTGGCCGCGTCGGGCACGTCTGGAGGCGGCGCACAATGCGCTGAGCGCCTGCGGGGGCAGCGTGAGCCGTGCCGCACAAGCCCTGGGCGTGCATCGCTCGACCGTCCACCGCTGGCTGGCCGGCGAGCGCCTGATCACAAGCTGCTCTCACGAACGCGGTGATTTTGGGGTGGATGCCCGCGAGGCGCCCGGATCGGGTCCAATCGCGGCGGCGTAACGGTGCCTCGCGTCCCGGCGGATCGGCGCAGCCCCGGCGAGATGAGTGGCGGGATGGCCGTCCGGGGCCGCGGCCCTGCGGCGGTTGAAGAAACCGGATGGATGGAGTGTATTTTTCTGGTGCATTTCTGTCCGCCTGCTGGGGCATTGCGTATCATTTGCCTCTTCGAGCGGGCTGCCCTCCATACAACAACCGAGGGCTGAACGATCGAGGAACAGGTTGTATGATCTTATGGAAGACCGCCGATCCGACGGTCCCCGCAGGCCATCTCGGCCGTTTCCTTCATTCCTATTTGTCAGGGTAAAGAGCTATGCCGGTTCAAGAAATGGTTGGTTCGTCGATTGTGGAAGACTTCATGGCCGAGGTGCGGGAGCGCGATTCGCACGAGCCGGAGTTTCTTCAGGCGGTGGAAGAAGTCGTTTCGTCCCTGGGCGCAGTGCTGGAGCGCCATCCGGAGTACCAGAAGGCCAAGATCCTGCAGCGCATCGTGGAGCCGGAACGGGTCCTCCAGTTCCGCGTTCCCTGGGTGGATGATTTCGGCGAGGTGCACGTGAACCGCGGTTTCCGCGTCGAGTTCAACAGCGCCATCGGCCCCTACAAGGGCGGCCTGCGGTTCCACCCGTCCGTCAACCTGGGCATCCTCAAGTTCCTGGGCTTCGAGCAGGTGTTCAAGAACGCCCTCACCACGCTGCCCATCGGCGGCGGCAAGGGCGGCAGCAACTTCGATCCCAAGGGCAAGACCGACACCGAGGTGATGCGCTTCTGCCAGAGCTTCATGACCGAGCTGTTCCGTCACATCGGCCCGGACACCGATGTGCCCGCCGGTGACATCGGCGTGGGCGGACGGGAGATCGGCTTCCTCTTCGGCCAGTACAAGCGCCTGGCCAACGAGTTCACCGGCGTGCTGACCGGCAAGGGCTACAACTGGGGCGGCAGCCTCATCCGTCCCGAGGCGACCGGCTACGGAGCCGTCTACTTCGCCGCCGCCATGGCCGCCACCAAGAACCAGAGTCTCGAAGGCATGACCTGCCTGGTCTCCGGCTCGGGGAACGTGGCCCAGTACGCCTGCGAAAAGCTTCTGGACATGGGCGCCAAGCCCGTGACCTTCTCCGATTCCAGCGGCATCGTCCATGATCCGGACGGCATCGACCGCAAGAAGCTCGCCTGGGTCATGGATCTCAAGAACGTCCGCCGCGGCCGCATCAAGGAATACACCGAGCAATTCAAGAACACCAGCTACACGCCGATCGATCCGTCCATGGACCATAACCCGCTGTGGAGCATCCCCGCGGATTGCGCCTTCCCCAGCGCCACCCAGAACGAGATCAACGCCAAGGACGCGCAGAACCTCGTCGACAACGGCGTGAAGATCGTCTCCGAGGGCGCGAACATGCCTTCGACCCCCGAGGCGATGGACATCTACCTCGAGAACGGCATCCTCTACGGCCTGGGCAAGGCCGCCAACGCCGGCGGCGTGGCCGTCTCCGCCCTCGAGATGTCCCAGAACTCCATGCGCTATCAGTGGACCCGCGAAGAGGTCGACAACAAGCTCAAGCAGATCATGCAGTCCATTCACGACCAGGCCTACGAGGCCGCCAAGACCTACGGCGCGCCGGGCAACTACGTCGTCGGCGCCAATGTCGCCGGCTTCCTCAAGGTCGCCAACTCGATGATGGACCAGGGCATCGTCTGAGAAGTGACATCCACCGATGGGGTGCGCTGGTTTGCCCGCCGGATCAGGACCACCAGCGCCCCTTGAACCACCCGGTCGCACCGTGGGATTCGCTCCCGCGGTGCGGCCTTTTCTCTTGCCGCGCGCACGCAATAAACGGCCCGTCCCGGCCTGTTGGTTCGGCTGCGGTCGTAACGTCCGGGCGGCCGCACGCAGAGGATGTACCGGTCCGGTACTGATTACATCCTCTTCCCCCCGCCCGTTCGGCAACAGAGCTGCGGCGGCGGGCGTAGGATCTTCCAAGGCGGCGGTCCTCGCGGCCGCTGCCCCATGGCTGAGGTGAACCATGACCGTGATGCAGAGCGCCACGCGCCCGGCGAACCTGAAGGAGCTGCGCGACAGCGGCTGGCGCTCGCGGACCGTCAAGGAGGAGCTGCGCGACAACTTCATTCACGCCCTGGCCGCCGGCGAGACGCTCTTCCCGGGGGTCATCGGTTACGACGACACCGTCATTCTGGAGATCAGCAACGCCATCATCGCCGGTCACGACATGCTCTTCCTTGGCGAGAAGGGGCAGGCCAAGAGCCGCCTCATGCGATTGCTCACACGCTTCCTCGATGAATACGTGCCCTGCCTGGACATCCCCGGCTGCCCCGTGCACGAAGATCCGCTGGCCCCGATCACCCGCGCCGGCCGCGAACTCCTGGCCACGCGCAGCGAGGAAGAGATCCCCATCGCCTGGTGGCATCGCGATGAGCGCTACGCCGAGCGCCTCGCGCCCGGGACGAAGTTCGCCGACATCATCGGCGAGATCGATCCCGCCAGGCTGGCCTCGGGAACCAGTCTTTCGGCCGAGGAGGCCCTGCACTTCGGGCTCATCCCGCGCATGCACCGCGGCATCTTCGCCATGAACGAGCTGCCGGACCTCGATGATCTCGTCCAGGTCGGTCTGTTCAACATCCTCGAAGAGCGCGATGTGCAGATCCGCGGCTATCCCATCCGCTTCGAC
>Ga0272441_10008807_pt1 | contig 15841 bp, 18 predicted proteins | sample SSMProp6N_FD_193582 | JGI IMG/M metagenome (GOLD analysis project Ga0272441, IMG submission 193582) | Marine sediment archaeal communities from Little Sippewissett salt marsh, Falmouth, MA, United States - SSM-Prop-6N | ecosystem: Environmental > Aquatic > Marine > Wetlands > Sediment ... | reverse complement strand
CAATACAGAACATTCACTGATGATAATAAAATTAACAGACAGTTAAACAATGACTTTTTTTCCGAGATTGTTGACACAAAGACAGGTTATTTCATGGGAGTTCCGATAAGTTATATTTATGATGGTTCAGACAACGAAAAAAAATATCTTGACACATTCCTGATGTTAGAATCAGCGGATGATAAAGATGCGACAACGGCAAAAAACGCAGCTATCATGGGGCTTGGCGTTCGATTACTGTACGTTGGACAAGACGGAGAAGCGCACATAATGAATGTCAGTCCGTGGGAATGTATGTTTATAACAGATGCTGCTACCGACCAGATACAATACGCTTTAAGAGTGTTTGACGTTGAATATCACATACCTCAGCTTAATTCAGAAGATGACATTGACAGGCGACAACGGATAGAATGGTATGACGCTGAAAATGTATACTTTTATGAACGCAGCTTACAAGACGTGCAAAAAGCAGGCAAAACAGAAAAAGAATGGCTCGTGCAACCTTTTTACAACGACAACGGTGACAATGTACAGCCGCATATGTTCGATGGCGTCCCTTTGCTTCCATTCTTAAACAACAATGAGTGGATGGGAGATGCTGAAAAGGTATTACAGCTCATAGATGCTTATGACAGAACTATATCTGACTTAAACTCCGAGTTTGAATCATTCAGACTTGCTTATATGATTTTCAAAGGGGCAACGATAGACGCTGATACAATAGCACTTGCACAAAAGACAGGTGCATTCAGTCTTGATGACCCTCAGGCCACAGCAGACTTTTTAACAAAGAATTTAGAAGCAGAACCGATAGAAAACCATCTTGACAGGCTTGAAAAGAATATAAGAGTTTTTGCAAAGACACCAAACTTCAATGATGAAAACTTTGGAAACGAATCAGGCGAAGCAAAAAAGTACAAACTGATGGCGCTTGAAAATAAAGTCATCAATAGCGAAAGAAAATTTACAAAGGCACTTCGGGATCAGTTCAAACTTTTATTCAGCGTTTGGAATATCAAAGGTTTTAACTTTAAGATTGAAAATTTGAAATTTCAGTTTACTCGGAACTTACCGATTGATTTGACATATGAAGCTGATGTAACTCAAAAACTCGCAGGGCTTGTATCAGACGAAACAAGATTAAGTCTTTTGTCATTTGTTGAAAATCCTGAGGATGAAATGAAGAAAATGGAAGAAGATGTTTATCCAGACACACAGCAGGTAGATGATACCGATGAAGATACAATTTAACGATGATGAGATTTACGAATTAACAAAACAGGCAGAAAAAGACCTTGCAAAGGCTTACAAGCTATCACTCAAAAACGTTGACGCAGAAATCAAAAAGCTCTACGGTAAAATGTCAAAACCTATCACGCTTGAGCAGGCGCAAAAATATAAAAGATTATCAAAGCTAAAACAAAACATACTGGCTGAAATTAACTTCTTAACAAGCAAAAAAGATACGATTGTACAAAGAACTTTAAATGCTCAATATGCAGATAGTTACTACCAGACTGGATGGAACGTGCAAAAAGGTACAGGCTTTGATTTTGACTTTTATAAACTCAACACGCCGGCAATTGTTGAAGCGGCGAATAATCCGATAGTTGACTTAACCATTCCAAAGCTATTTGCAAATCATAAACAACAGCTTATCCGTAACTTGAACATTGACCTGATGCAAGGTCTTATTCAAGGCATGGGATATGTTGAAATGTCAAAGCAAATGGCAAACAGAATGGGAATGGATGCAAACAAAGCTAAAACAGTTGCATGGACTGAAGGACATCGAGTAATGCAAAAAGCAAGGCTTGACAGTATAGAATACATGGAAAACGCAGGGTTAAACGGCAAGAAACAATGGCTTGCAACGCTTGACAAAAGAACCAGACCGGCACATCAGGCAGCAGATGGGCAACAAGTCAAGACGGATAAAAACTTTATTGTTGGCGGTATGCAGATGATGTATCCGGGAGATCCAAAAGGCGGAGCTGATAATACAGTGCATTGCAGATGCACGATGTTGTATATTGTTGACGATCAACAGCCTTTGAAACGCCGTGCAGGAGGCAAAACGTTAGATTATAAAACATATGACGAATGGAAAGGCAATTTACCAAAGCAACCGACAAAACCTAAAACGGAAACAGTAAAACCTAAACTTTGGGAAGAAAAAATAAAACAATACGAGGATAAAATCAGAAACAGAAAAACAGAAAAGGCTTACTTTTTAGACGAAGATGGAAATGTTTTGTTTGAAAAATCAGGTAAAAAGAATACAGTTAATTTTACTCAAACTGAATGGGACAAACTTAAAGGTTTTAAAAAATCAATATCAACGCATAATCATCCAAATGATTCTCCTTTTTCTTTTAGTGATTTTAATTTGTCTAATGACCTTAAACAGTCAGCAATGAGAGTGGCAAGTGCTAAAAACGATTATCAAATCGACTTTAAAAAACACATGAACTCTAAAACTCTTGAAGAGTTTAAAGACGCATTTGATGCTAATTTAGTGGTTAAGACTAAAGAAGCGCAATTAGTTGTAAGAGAACACTTTAAAAAACATGGTGAAAATGGAATTGATGATTTACTGGATAAGTTGAATATTGATGTGCAACACGAAAACTGGATAGAATTACAAAAAGAATACTCGGAGTATTTCGATTATAGAAGGTGGTTAAATGATTAATATGTTTGATGTTCAAGCGGACGGCGATTTTGTAACCGGAACAGCAAAAGAACGGTATCAGATTTTAAAATCTTTGATAGATGACGGCATGGAAAAGACAGACGCTATCAGGCATTTTGATTCTTTACATATACCTGATGATAAGCACGATTTTTATTTAGATAAACTCATAAACTATGAACGGAGGTGAAACATGAACTGGATTACAATTCAGAAAGCGGATGAAAAGTTAGAGATTAAAACATCAACAGTTGATAAAATTAAACTTTTTACCGTATCAGGTCTTTGTCATTTGCAGATTTACACAGGCAATAACAAAGAGACGATAGCAAAGGGAAAACAAGCAAACCTTCAAGCGATTGAATCAAAAATTAAAGAGGGCGAAAGTATAACCGTACTCTTTGATGAGGTTGATTCAAAGCTCAAAACCGAAAGAAAAACAACGAAAACAACCAAAAAACTTTGAGGCAGGCACTCGAAGGAAGGAGATGAACATATATGAACGAAGAAACAACAAACACACAGACGGAGGCAACACAGATAACCGAACAGCAGACAGAACAGAAAACATTTACAGTTGATGATTTTAAGAGCTTTTTAGAATCAAACGACGAAGCAAAAAAGATTTTGCAAGCTGAAAGAGATCGAGCAGTCACAAAAGGAATTGAAACATGGAAAACAAACAATCTTGACAGTATTATCAATGATAAAATAAAAGAATTGTTCCCGGAGGAAACAGCCGAACAAAAGCGACTGAGAGAACTGGAACAGAAGTATCAAAACATGGAAAAGAAAGCAAAAATAAGCACATTGAAGAATAAAGTTTTGAATCAATTGACAGAAACAGGACTATCAACAAAACTCGCCGACGTACTTGTTGGAGAGGATGAGGAGTCAACGATGTCAAGATTCAATCTTGTCAAGGAGATATGGGAAAATTCCTTAAAGGCTGCGGTAGAACAAAAATTCAAAGAAAACGGCAGAACACCGTCTGAGAGTCCAAACAAAACAAACATGACAAAACCATTCACAGCACAAGAAATTGAAAACATGACATTCGAAGAAATTAACGCAGCATATCAAAAGAACCCGGAAAGGTTCAAAAATTTAAGGAGATGATAACATGGCAACAACAGCATTTATACCAAAGATTTGGAGTGCGAGACTTCTTGCACATTTAGACAAGGCACACGTGTTCAAGCAGGTAGTAAACACTGACTATCAGGGAGACGTAACAAAAGGCGGAAGCGTTCAGATTACACAAATCGGCGACATTACAGTAAAGGACTACTCCAGAACAGCATCAATTGATTCACCTGAAAATATTGACGGTTCAGCGCTTGTTCTGAATATTGATCAGGAAAAGTATTTCAACTTTAAAGTTACTGATGTTGATCAGCTTCAGTCAGCACCGAGCCTGATGGATGCAGCGATGCAGAGAGCAGCATACGCACTCGCGGACACAGCGGACAGCTACATTGCAGGACTTTACACGGGCGCAGGTACAACTATCACAAAGACAGACATCGGACACGCATCGGGAGACAATCCGGCTTATGATTTGATCATTGAAGTTGACCAGAAACTCAACGAAAAGAATGCATCAAGAGTTGGCAGATGGATGGTAGTTCCACCGTGGATGCACGCAGAACTCATGCTTGATGAAACATACAAACAGTCATGGCAGAATTATATCGTTACCGGTCAGATTCCGACAGTATCCGGTATCCAGATCCTCATGAGTAACAACTTGGTTGTTGACACGCTCGCTTATGAAATGTTGGCAGGTACAAGAGAGGCTATCAGTTACGCAGAACAGATCATGAGCATGGAAGCATACAGACCTGAAAGCGGATTTGAGGATGCAGTCAAAGGTCTCCACGTTTATGGTGCAAAAGTAGTACAGCCAAATTCACTCGTGAGAATCACGGGAACAAGGAGCACGGATTAAGCCTTAGGGCTTAGTTCGTCTTTTTTAGGAGGGATAACATGAAGAAAATTATAATTCTTGCAATTGTAATGATGATAGCTTTTGTGGGGTTCTCGGCTAACACATTGACAAATGTTGATGTATCGTTCGCAGCAATTACAACGTTGACAGCCACAACAGTATCAGCAGATGCAACCTACACAATTGACAGCAATGAAAACTTTAAGACTGGCGTTATCTTGACAACTTCGTCAACAGCTGGAACACTTACATTCTTGGCAGGAGATTACAGCGGTTCGGTTCTCGGTAATTACGCCGTCAATCCAGCAACAAATACAACAGTAATTTACAATCCAGATACATACAGATTTCAGGACTTCGACGGAGATATATATTTTAAAGTCGAAGGCTTGACAAGTACAAAGATTTATTTGTTTACAATGCCTTGACACGAGGGAGCTTAACGGCTCCCTTTTTTTATAAGGGGGCGATAAAATGGCAATAATGACAAAGGTGGAATGCAAGGCTTTCTTAAACATTACTGATACAACTTACGATGATTGGATAGATGTTCTGATACCGTCGATAGAATCATACATCAAGGAATATTGCAATAATGATTTTTTAGATGATGACGATGAAGAGGTTTGGAGCGAAGCGATAAAAATGACAGCTGCTCAGATGATACAATTTCAGATGAATACATTGCATGGCGTTTCAGCTCACAGCCTTGAAGGCGTGTCAACTCAATTCCTTGCTGATTATCCTGATTTTATTTTCAAATTACTCAAGCGGTATAAAAAGGTGAAATTCGTATGAGCTTGTCAATTGCCAAACTCAACACAGATTATCTTAATAACTTGCCTCAGATAGCCTTAAAACACGTTGCAAATACGTCAGGGACAACTTATAACCCTATCACAGGTAAATACAATGATGTTGAGGTTATAACCAATTTTACGGGCAATATGAGCAACTTTTCAGCAGGAACACTCAAAGGAATTAATGCAACAAGAGTAGATGACAATTACCTCACAGAATCAGCAAAGCGTATCATCACAACGCAGGACATGGCGATGGATGACAAGGTGCGAATCGGAACAGATGACTACAAAATAGTCTACAAAAAAATTGCAAGCGGTTATATCGTTTACGGGGTGATGATATGGGGCTCGTAGATGTCAGTTTTAAAAGCAATTTAACATCATTCAACTCAGCTTTGAGAAAAAACTTGATGATGATACCGGGAAAAAAAGGCGAAGCTGCGATAGCAAAAGTAGCAAATGGCTTGACAAATGAAGTCATTGCAAACTCTCCGGTTGATACAGGGAATTTAAGATCACATTGGAGAACGCAGAAAACAGGCAAATTAAGGTGGACGATCAGCAACAATACAAGGTATATCAGGCATTTGGAGTTTGGAACATACAAGAGTCAAAAACATGTTGCTTTTGTTAGAAACAGTATTAAACGCTACAAACCTAAAGCAATCGCAATCATAAGGGGGATAATGTCATGACAAAAAATTATTATTTGAACTTAAAATATTCCCTCAGAGCATTTTGTGTATCATTGGATACAACTTTGCGATGGTACATTGACGCAATCAATGAAACACCGACAGAAAGCGTTTTTGCAATTGTTAAAACGTCAACGGATGCAGTTGAAGATGAAACATTGCCATACACAGACGATATGATCAATTTAAATGTGTTCGCAAAAGAGCTTGCGAATGTTGAGTCGACAGTTGGAACGATCCTTCAATCATTGAGCAACAGAAATATACAGGTGAAGGATTACAAAGATGGAACACTAACACTGTTAGATACTCTTGGTATTAAAAGCGTTAATGTTGAGGACATAGGCGAAATGGAAGGATATTATCAAAAAAACATAAGCATATATTTTGAAAGAATAGGAGAGTGAGAAAATGGGCAGAAATTATCCAATGAAACCTAATTCGAGTGGTTATATTCAAATACAGTTTTATGACGCAAGAACAGCCACAGAAGCAACAGAGGTCGGCGATAAATACCCGGGACTTTTAGGGTTGAAATACTATGGTAGTTTGCCAGAGTTAAAACAGCCAAAAATCAGAGAAGAGTTGGCGATGTTCAAAGATAGAGGTTCTTTTCAGGGCTGGGACTATGACGAAGATACTATTGATACGCCAGACGTCACATTTGAAGTTGACATGGTTGACGATCAGGTCACAGGAACAAGTTCGGATGTAAGATACAGACTCGCAGAATGGTTTGGGAAGTTCAAAGACACCGAGTCTTACGGTAGTGGTGACGCAAAAGCGCTTATTAGCACAAATACCGGATCAAACACTAAAGCGTTAAGGCCTGACGGTACAGAAGTTGATATGAATTTGCCGACAGGACTTCCAACACTCGGCATGAGAGTTTTGTTTGACAACGGAGTTACAGACAAAGCAGTTGGCTTTGATTTCCCTTGCGTCGAAATTAGAGATTCAAGTTTGAGCGCTTCGGATATGAGAGGAAAATTTTCATTCACTGTTAGAGTTTGGTCAGCTTACACAGACGTTCAAGCATTGCTCACACAGACAGAAATAGAATAAGACAAGGGGGCTTTTGCCCTCTGTCTTTTTTCGAGGTGAGAATATGAGATTTTGGAATAAAAAAAATGTCAAAGTTACACTTGAAGAGTTGGGAAAAGAGGCAATTCCAATATACCGAGGCAACAGAACAATTGACAGAACTGGAAAAGGCAGAACAAAGCAGAATATGAATGTATATGGGCAAACATACGTGAACGAGATAGGCACTCTCGGCAGTTTTGAGACAGGGACAGCTGGATTGGCGGACTTTTTCACATCGACAATTAATACATCTTCCGTTGAACTGAACATGGATTGCCTGTTTGGATCATATGCGCAAAAAGTGACAGCTAACGGAACGGCGACAACGGCAGGCGTAAGGGCATCAAATGTATTTTTGAATTGCGGAGAAACAGGTGATGTTTTGTTTGTTTCCGGTTTTGGAAAAACATCAAAGAAATTCAAGATCATTGCAAATACAGGCACGGAATATTCTAACGAAGTGTCAAGTAACGGAGAATACCTTAAATGCGCTTTACTTGTGACAATAGGGGATTTATCAACAGATCAAATAGATTTGCTTGTATCAGACGCAACAACACTTACGAGCGGTGCAATTGGTCTTTTTGACGGATTGCAAATAATCAATCTAACAAGAATGGGCTATATGCCTATACAAATATAGAGGGGTGATAAGATGGCAGTAAAATTTTACAGCGGAGCAAGCGGAACTGGAAGCGAATTTAAGATAGCAGTCGGTAGACTTGATTCTGCATCAGGTGGAGAAACATCAATGAGTGCAACTTCTGAGCCTTCGCAGGTCAGAGTTTATAACACAGGGAAATCAAACGGTGATTTGATTGATTTTACATATGCGACAGGAACAGTGTCATTCACAAGCTACACAGCGGTTACGGGCGATAAGATCATTGCAATTGCAGGGGATAAAGAATTATTCTCAGATGACTACGTTATAGGAAATTCATCAACAGGTTCGGAGAGAGAAGCGGAACAGCTTTTTTATGTCAACGTATCAGGTAGCGACGAGGACAATTGCATACTGAGTTTTGAGGATTTGGTAGCGGCGGAAGGTGCAGCAACAACATGGTTCACCTTGACAACAACAGGCGATGGAAGCACAGGGGATTATTCCGGTAAAACGCCGGGGGCTTCATTGGATTTGGGCGACCTTGCAGATGGTTCAGATCAGCTTGTTTACGCAAAACTTGCAGTACCCGAAAGCACAGCGAAACAGAACGCAAGGGATGTTCTGATCAAGTTCAACTCTTTATCAGGGGCAACTAATTAAGGAGGCTGATTCATCATGATTGAAACAAACATGTTCAAAGATTTAGGCATCAGTACAAAAACAGAGTTTGAAGATGCTGAATATAACGGCTTGTTAGAACAATATCCGCAGGTCAACGAGTTACACAAAGAAATGTACGGGAAAAAGAATAGAAGCTACACAAACATTGAAAAAGAACTTACATCAGCACAAACAAACCTTGAAGCATTGCAGGAAAGGAATAGCAATTTACCGGACAACTCGGAACGCATTACAGAGCTGACGACTCTTATCGCAGCAATTGATGAGGGAACATTGATGCAACAAATCGAATACAAAGCCGTGAAAGATGAGTATGTAGCAGAAAAAGCACAACTTGAAGCTGAGCAGACACCTTCGGATACAACAGAAGTGGAGACAAGAATTGACACTCTTACGGCTGAGCTATCAGATCAAAAGACAGTTGTTAATGGTTTGTGCGCAGGAATGGGAATGGGTGATTTGATATGAGCAAAACACTTGGAACATACACAGCGATCATAACGGATCAATCCATTGCAGCTGACAGTTCATGGACGCAATCAAGCGGTTTTATAGACGTTTCGGAAATTCGAGGATATATAGGGCTTGAATTAAAAGTAAAAGGTTCAACGGTGGCTCTAACAGACAAAGTGAGCTTAAAAGCTCGTGTAACTCTCAACGGTACAACGTATGACGACGTTGAACAAGCCATCCCGCTCGGTTCGATAGACTCAGCAGGTACGACTTACGAAGTCGACATCTCAACATTGCAAGTTGCAGAGCCTTATTCAAAAGTCGGTTTTTACATCTCAAATGCAGACGACACCAACGCAGCTACCGTCAGCTTGTCTTACAGAACGTCGTCAGTGTAGGTGATGCCTTATGAGGCATAAACTTTATTTAGACGATTACACACAAATCGGAAAAAACAGAATAACACTGCCGAAGGATTTGGCAGATTACTATGGTAACTCTGCTACTGCATATGTGAATGGTAGGCAGGTTCTATCAAAAACAGAGTTAGACGGTACAGATTACGAATTAACCTTCACCACCCAAACTCCAACAAAAGAGATAGAAATAGGCAGAGGGAATTTGGAGTTGGGAGAAATCGACCCTGACAAAGTTGATATCCTCACAAATAGTGGCACATGGATAGTTCCGTCAGGCGTAAATTCCGTTGAAGTCGTTGTTGTCGGCGGCGGCGGTGGTGGGGGTTCGTATCAAGGCGGTGGTGGGGGAGCTGGCGGTCTTAGACACATTCCGAATTATTCCGTTACATCTGGTCAATCAGTCAGTGTAACAATTGGCTATGGTGGGAATGGCGGTTCAACCGGTGGAGCTAGCGGAAATCAGGGATTAAATGGTGGAGAATCTTCTTTCGGGAGTATTTCAGCAAGCGGCGGTGGTGGGGGAGCTGGCGCTTCGTATCCCGGCAGCGCCGGTGGTTCAGGCGGTGGTGGGGGAACTTCTTATTCCGTTGGTGGTGCTGGAAATTCTGGCGGATATTCTCCAGTAGAAGGTTATGGCGGTGGAACTGGTGGGTCTTATGGTGGTATTTTCCCGGGCGGTGGCGGTGGCGGCGCATCCGAAAGCGGTCATGGTGCAACTGGGATAAAAGCTGGAGATGGTGGTAACGGGGTTTATATCTATGACAGATGGTTAGCTGGAGGCGGTGGCGGAACAGGATACCGGTCAACTTTATCTCAGATAGGTTTAGGTGGTTTAGGTGGCGGTGGAGCTGGCGGTTCTTCAGGTGTTCCGGGAGAAGATGGGACTGCGAATACTGGAGGCGGTGGCGGTTGTGGCGGTTATTATAATGCGCTTACTCACGGCGGGAATGGTGGTTCAGGAATAGTCATTGTCAATTATAGTGGAATTCCTATGATGACAAATGATGTCAACATCCTATACTGGACACCATCGACGGAGAGTAAATTGCTTTTGTTTTTCACAGATGATAAAATACCATTTGAAATATCAGGAATATTATTGTCTAAAATCAAAGTAAATGAAGAAAAACAAATCACGACAGAATCGAACGTGAAGAACAATGAAGAAACACAGATCTTGACAAACTGTCAAGTTAAAAACAACGAAGAAAAACAAACACTGACGCAATCAAGAGTTTTAGAAGCGAAAGAAGAATCGCTGATAACAGAGTCAAAGGTTTTCGAAAGAAGTACAGCTGAATCTGTGATTATTGAATCAAACGTGAAGAAAAATGAAGAACTGCAAACGCTTATTGAATCGGTTGTCAAAAACAATGAAGAAACGCAGTTGCTTACAAAAACAAAAGTTGTCGATTCGTTTGAAAGCTATTTTGTGACAGAAACAAAAGTAAAAGAATTTGAAACAAAAGCAACCGGAATTATAGAAGCAAAAGTAAAGGGATATGAAACCGTTTCAGGAATTAATATTGCAAAAATAAAAGAGAATTTAGTTTCAAGCTTTTTGACACTTGTAAGAGTAATAGAAGAGGTTGGCAAAAGCAGATGGGATGCTTTGCAGATCAATGACGTTACAAAAATTATACCTGGTTACGTTCACGGCATATCATCGGTAGGCTTTGACTTTTCAAGAGGTTTGACCACGACGGAATTGAGAAATAACACACTTAACCTTGACTACAAGATTGTAGCGTTATCAGACACAAACAACAAATTTGTAAATGATACAGCCTACTGCAAAAACAATGGAATCGCATTAGCCGTTATTCCATGCAACGCAGGCGACACATTCACGCTGACGCTTGATTCGACATATCAAATCAGAACAACAGATGAAATATGCTTATATGAGTTCCTGACGACACCTCAGAACGCTTTTGATGGTTCAAGTAACATTGTATCTACCGAATCAACACCGGGGCGAGAAATAAGCCTTACAACGACGTCAGGTAGATTTGTAGGATTCGGAATCAAAAGCGCCGAAACGAGATATTTCAAGGTTGATTTTAACGATTTTGAATTGAAGAAAACAAACTCAGAGGAACAACGTGGAAAGATGGAATTGCCTGATTTGCACGGATTGGATGGTGAATTTTCAGACCTTGATGAGCAGAAAGTCATTTGTGAGGAAGGTGTCACAACAACGACAACACACAACGGCGAAGTGTTCGTGGCAATTAACGAATCAACAGGCGTAGTGACATGGGGCAATTTGTCAGGTGAGAAAACAACAGGCTTGACAGGTTCTCACACTATTATCTATGTGCTGTCGGAAGCAATTGAACAAGAACAAAAGGCAGATTTGATGTCATTGTTTACTTCTGCAATTGAAAACAATTATTTTAGCTTTGAATATGCAAAAGATGAATTTTCAGGCGATGGCACTACAACAGAATTTGACTTATCCGGAACGACAGATAACACGAATTATACTGTTTATGTTGCAGGAATACCGAAAACATCAGGCGTGACAAAAACAACAACAAACATCACATTTGACTCAGCACCAAAAAGAGGCGCTATCATTGAGGCGGTCTATAACAGGGCAATCAATGAATCATGGTTCGCAGAATTAGACGGATGGATGCCGACAGGCACACAAGTTGAACTTGATGCGCCAACACGATTAAGCATTTCTACAACAGAAAGGTACAACACACGCACAGACGCAAGAGGCGAAACAGAAAGAGAAGAACAGGATATTGAATATAGCATTACACTTGACGCTTCACTGGTTGAGGATGCACAAAGCCTTTATGATGCATGGAAAGATAAGAAATTCAGAATGATTATAGAGAACGAAAGAGGCACAGCATACGAGAAAGATATTGCATCTGTCTGTGAGATAGACAGGGCAACAAAAGATACACTTGAAGCAACGCAGGAAATAGTGATTAATTCAACAGATTACTACGAGGGAGTTGAAACAGAATGAAAATAGTTAAGAAAAATCTCAAAGAAATGATGAAAAACAAAAAGAAAGGTGAAAAGCCTTTCAGAAGCATAGGTTATACAACAGTTAAAAAGACGTTTATAGATGAAAACGGAAAGCAGGTAACTGAGGGTTGGCAGTTTGAAATCAGACCGCTTGGATCTCATCCTATGTTGAAAGAGTTTATAGAACACAACCCAGCGCCAAAGCCACCTGTAAAGCGTGATTTTGTCAATATATTGACAGGCGAGTCTGCCGTTTCTCTTGGCTTGAAACCCGAAAAAGTTAAAGATAATCCGAATTTTGACTTTGCGAACGTTTATGATTTCACAAATGAAAAATATCAGGAAGAGAAAAAGGCCTATGAAAAGCAGATCAGAATTTTACAGATCATGATTGCACTTGAATTTGAGGAAGAATTTGGACTTGAAAAAATTGAAGAATTTGAGAAAGAACTTGATGAAATGGGCTTCACGTCAAATCAGTTGAATCAAATCGGGAATGACATCCACAACCTTGATGCTTTTACGGAGAGCGAGAAAAAAGAGCTGCACGTTTTGTAGCTGAAGAATTTCTCGCATACGAAAAATTTCAAGAAAATCCGAAAAAAATGACCCCTGGAATGTTTGAGATGTATGTCATTAAATCACGGGGGTTCACACTTGAGCAATGGCGTGAAATGAGTCTTTCAGACAGACACACAGAACTTTTATACGCCGAGATGGAAATTGCTCATAAAAAAGCGATAACGCCGAAAGGGGGCGGAAATGGAAGGATTAACATTTGATGTTGGTTTGAACGCATCTGGTTTTAACAGCGGGATTGGTAGTATGGAAAATGCACTTGGTGGGCTCGGCAAAACAGCTGGAACAATAGGCGGTATTATCGCAGGCGCTTTGGGTGGTGCTGCGGTTATAGGTGCTATTGATAAATCAATTGATAAATTTCATGAGATGGAAACAGGGCTCAGGGAAATATCAACGCTTGTTGATGGTGATGCTACTGTTGCAATTGAAAGATACGGGCAGTCTGTTGAAAATATTATGAGGACAACAGGGGATAACACCGAATCAGCCACTGATGCAGTTTACAACTTTGTGTCAGCGTTTGGTGATGTTGCTGATTCAGCTGAGATAATAGACATAGCATCAAGAGAGGCAGTCGCAGGCGTTACAGATACAAACACAGCTATACAATTTTTGGCGACAACTATATTCGGTTTTGGTAAGCCAGCAACGGCAGATATGGCACTTGAAATGGCGAACCTCGGACAAATAGCGGTTAAACAGGGAAGAACAACGTTGCCACAGCTTGAAGCGGCTATCGGTAAGGTTATACCAACAGCAAATGCACTTACAATAAGCGAAAAAGAGTTTTTTGCGACAATGGCAGCAGGTACAAAATCGCTTGGAACAACTTCCGAAGTTGCTACGAAATTTCAAGCGACATTAACATCTTTATTAAAACCGACAGAAGCAATGGAAAGCGCAATAGCTGGTTTCGCAGAAGAATTAAACCTCGGAAGCGACGCCACAGCGACAACGATCATACAAGCTGTTGGATTACAAAGTGCGCTTGAAGGTATAGCAGCAGAAGCGGAAGGAAACACAACGGCACTTGCTGATATGTTTGGCAGTTCCGAAGCGTTGAATTTTGTTCTTGCGATTACAGGTGAGCTTTCAAAGCAAGTTGCTGAAAATATGAACTTGATGGAGAACTCAACAGGCGCAATGGATGAGGCCTATGCAAAAATGGCGGATAGCGCAGCGATGGCAACAAAAAAACTTAATGCTGAAATAGAACTTTTAACAGTTGCTTTTGGCGATCTTGCGTCAACTGTAACACTTCCAGTGGTTCAAAATATCAGTGTTGTTGTTGGCGACATCACAGACGCAGTTAAACAAGCAAAGATTGGTTTTGAAAATTGGCGCACAGAACTTGACGCATTGCCTACTTTCAAAGAAAAACTTGATTTCACACTTGACGCTGTTGCGGAAATAGCGACTTCTGTCGTTGATGCAGCGGGTGGAGCAATAGACAATCTTGCAGACTATTTAAGAGTTAATGTTTTAGGGATGCCGGCTGATGGTGGTGCTTTTAGTTTGAGCGATTTAAGTATTATAGCGAAAGTTCCGATAGAAATCATAAAAGGGGCGATTAGTTGGTTCGGCAAAAGTCTTGACAGTAAAGCTGACACAACAAGAACAGAGCTTGGGCTTGAAGGCGACAAAAATGACGAATTAGACATAGGCGACATAAAGATAATTGCGAAAGCTACATGGGATGGATTTACTGGTGGTTTATCTGATGTTATAACAGCAATGTATAACGAAGCAATTAAAGCTATGACTGGCGCTTATCCAGAAGGAATAAACGCCGGTGAACAAAAAATAACAATGCAGGGTGTTTTTGATGTTGCAGATTTTGTAAGCAGTTTGGGTCAAATCACTTTCGGTGTTACTACGTTTGCAGGACTTTCAAAAGCTCTATTCGGAAGCGCAGCGACAGCAGCAGCAACAGGCACAAAAGGTGGAATTATTGCAGGGATAACAAAAGGCGTTGGGTCAGCTTTTAAAGCTCTTAACGTTATAGGCGCATTAATTACAGCTGGAAATATTGGTGGCTGGATCGGCCAAATGATAGGTGAAGATCTTGAAAAACAAGGATGGATTGAAGAAACAAAAGCGTTAATTGTTGAAAAACTCGGTGGAATATTCCCGGATGCAGTTAAAAGTTTAATGGCGACAAATCCTGTTGAGGGTATGGGAATGTCAATGTATAAAGGTATTAATGACGAATTGTCATGGTTTGAGAAAAAGATTCAGAAACCTGCTGAAGCTATGGGATTAACTTTAGCAGCTTATTTAGTTGCAGCATTTGACGATGCAAAAGAAAAATTAGAAGCAGGTTCGAAGAGCTTTAATGAAACACTTGAAAAATTATCAGAAACACCTGCCGAAAACGCTAAAAAGATAGAGGAAGCATTTGAAGCAGTTGATTTTGCTGGGTATTACGCTGAAATCACTAAAGATATTGATACAAGCGCAACAGAAACAAACAAAGCAATAGATAAAATGGGGACAAATTTTGATAAATTAGGCGGAACAATAGAAAAACTTGATATGTCAAAAACTCAACCGAATTTAGCAACTAACTTGAAAGATTTTTTTGATTCAATTGTTGACGCCTTAACCCCACCTGATGTATCAGCTGGCGGTTTTTTCGAGGATACACTTAAATCATTTGAGGATTTTTACAATATGCTTTTTAACTTTGGAGATAAATCACAAGAAGCGCTTGAAGCCTATAATGAAGGCATAAAAAAATACAATGAAACAATAGTGGGAACGGATTTGCCGAAGTTGCCAGAATTGAAAATAGAGCCGCCGAAACTTGCGGATTCTTTTGACGCAGATGTTGACAGTGCAGCGCAAAAGGTTATAGATGCAGCAAATACAA
>Ga0272441_10008806_pt1 | contig 15843 bp, 10 predicted proteins | sample SSMProp6N_FD_193582 | JGI IMG/M metagenome (GOLD analysis project Ga0272441, IMG submission 193582) | Marine sediment archaeal communities from Little Sippewissett salt marsh, Falmouth, MA, United States - SSM-Prop-6N | ecosystem: Environmental > Aquatic > Marine > Wetlands > Sediment ... | reverse complement strand
CGCCCATGACACGTGGGGCGCGATGTACTTCCTCTTCGGCGCCGACAGTGATCGCATCCCCTACCACGTGCGATGGATCGAGGTGCCCGGTTACGGTGTTTTCGACATCGCCAACGACACCTACTGCGCCGACTACGACGATGACTGGGTGTGCGAGGTGCACATCGCCCGGGCGTCCGTGCACAGCCCCGCGCAGATCGCCACGCTCATCGGCAAGGTGTTCACCTACGAGAAGAACCCGCCGGCCGATTACGTCACGACCGCGGCGTTCTTCGGGTTCGACATCACGACGTGCGGCGATGAGGACGGGGAGATCGCCAAGGAATACATCCGCGCCCAGCACCTGCCGCCGGATTGGACGATCAATACCGAGTATGACAGCGAGCCCGGCACGCACAAGGCCGATGTGATCGGCTATCTCAACGACGGTCATCACTTGGTGAATCACCACGATCACTGCAATCGCGACTGCATGGGCGCCGGCTGGATCTGCCACAGCGACCTGTTCTGGATTTCCGATGTGCTGAACCTGCATAACGGCGACCGACTGAGTTTCATCTTCGCCGTCGGCTGCTATCCAGCTTATTTCCCGTTCTCCACCTGCATCGGCGAAACGTTCCTGCTGCACGAAGCGGGCGGGGCGGTTTCCTTCATCGGCGACACCTCCATCGGCTGGGGGGGCGGGCCGGACGACCCGGACTGGTACACCGTCCGCCAGGATCGCTTCTTCTATCGCAACCTCTTCGATGACGGCTTCGAGCGCCTCGGCGCTTCGTTTACCGATCTTAAGAATGATGAGTTCAGCTTCGAGGATCCTTATAACCTGCACCAGTTCTGCTTTACCCAGCTTCATCTGCTGAGTGAGCCGGAGCTGACGATGTGGTCACAAGAGCCCCGGACACTGACGGTCACGCATGATGAGACGCTGGAGGTGGGGCAGGCGACGACGTTTCCTGTGGAGGTGCGATGTGAAGGCGAGCCGATCGAAGGCGCGACCGTCTGCCTGTGGAAGGGCGATGATGTGTACGAGGTCGAGCAGACCATCGGGGGGATGGCAAGTTTCGAGTTTACGCCCTCGTCAACGGGCATGATGCTCGTCACCGTCAGCATGCACAACTACCTGCCGCACGAAGGGCAGGCCGAGATTGTCGGCGATGACTGCCCGGAAGATCTCAACGGCGATGAGTTGGTTAACACCGCCGACCTGCTCCTGCTCCTGGGCAACTGGGGCGGGACAGGCGACGGGGACATCAACAATGATGGCGTGGTGAATACGGCCGACCTGTTGATGCTGCTGGCGGCATGGGGGGAGTGCCCGTGAGGAGAAAGCTGAAAACGGAAAGCTGAAAGCTGAAACGCCGGAACGGCGGAAGCTGGAATGCACAGAGTTGGAATGCACTGATGGCGGAGTCCCCGGCACGGAGTGCCGGGGCTTTGTTGTATCGGCGCGTGGTGGGGGTGAAGCGGCCGGTCAGACGCTGACGACGCCGAGCATCCTGGCGGCGGCCTTCGTGATGTCCGTGTGGTGCAGGCCGCACTGCTTGAGGATCTCATCGGTCGTGCGGGCGGACTTGGGGATGCGCTTCACGTACAACTGCTCGATGGTGAAGGCGTCGCCGGATTCGGTGCAGGCGTCGGCGACGGCCGAGCCGAGCCCCCCGCCGTAGTTGTCCTCGACGGTGAGGATGTTGCCCGCGTTCTCATTGGCCAGATCCAACAGGGCATCGGCATCGAAGGGGATCGAGTAGAGGTCGACGAGCGAGGCGTCGATCCCGGCGCGATCCAGAGCGTCCAGAGCCTTGTTGCACTCGTGCACCATGTAGCCGGCGGTGACGATGAGCAGGTCGCGACCCTCGGTGAGCACTTCGAACCGGCCGAGTTCGAAATCGTTGTTTTCGTTGTAGATGAACTCGACGTCCGGTCGGACGGTGCGCATGTAGCAGGCGCCCTGATGCTCGGCCATCTTCAGGGTGAGGGCGTAGGTGGCGTAGGCGTCGGCCGGCTGCAGCAGATAGCAGCCGGGTCGGCCGCGGTGGTCGTGCATCGTGGCAAAGCTTCGGAACCAGGCCACGTCGGGCAGGCCCATCTGGCTGGGGCCGTCGGCGGCGAGAGAGATGCCGGCATGACTGCCCATGAGCTTGATGTTCGCCCCGGAGTTGATGGCCATCTCGATCTGGTCGTAGGCGCGGGTCAGGAACTTGGCGAAGGAGGAGCAGAAGGGGATCTTGCCCGCCGCGGCCAGCCCGGCGGCCGTCGAGATCATGTTCTGTTCGCCGATCTTGCACTCGACGAAGCGCCCGGCCAGCTCCTTGTCGTTGCAGAACCACTCGGAGAAGGTCGAGTTGCGCACGTCGCCGTCCAGGGCGTAGACGGTGGGATTGGCGTGCCCCAGGACGCGGAGGGCCAGGCCGTAGGCCTTGCGGGTGGCGAGCTTGCCGGAACGGAGCAGCAGGCCCATGTCCCATCGTTCCATCGCCTGGCTGAAGGTCATCGTCTCGGCGACGGTTGCCGCGGGCGGCTGATGCTCCGGAGGCGGGTAGATGCGCAGCTCGTCGGCCGAGAGGGTGGAGGTGAGCCCGACGCCGGTGGCGTTGAGCTCTTCGCGGGCCTGCTCGAGCTTCTCGCCGACGGGCGGCTTGCCGTGCCATCCGCCGCCCTGGATGCAGGGGGCGCCCCAGCCCTTGACGGTGCGGGCGATGATCGCCATGGGCTTTTCGCCGGCGGCCTGCTCGGCGTGGGCGGCCAGGGCCTCGCGGATCGCCTCGGGTTTGTGGCCGTCGATGATCGCGGCGCTGAAGCCGATCGCCTCGAGCTTCCGGGCGAGCACCTCCGGGGATTGCTGGTGGCTGACGCGGTCGGCCTGGCCGTAGCCGTTGCAATTGAAGATGGGCAGGACGTTGGCGAGCTTCTGATCGACGATGAAGTCCAGGGCTTCGGTGATCTGGCCCTCGCGGGCCTCGCCATCGCCGATGATGCAGTAAATGCGCTTGTCCAGCCCGTCGCGCCGGGCGGCGAGCCCCAGGCCGGCGGCGACCGAAAGGCCCTGCCCCAGCGAGCCGGTGGCGGCATCGAAGAAGGGGAAGCCTTCCATGGGGTTGGGGTGACCGTCCAGGCAGGAGGCATCCTCGCGCAGCGTGGCCAGGTCCTGCGGGGCGAGCGGGAGTCGTTCGTTGCCCTTGCCGACCGCCCCGCCCAGATCGGCGAAGGCGGCATAGATGATGGGCACGGCGTGGCCTTCGGAGAGCACCAGCCGGTCTGAGGTGGGGTAGCGGGGGTGGTCGGGCAGCCACCGCATGGTGTGGTAGAGCAGGACGGTGACGAGGTGCCCCAGGCTCATGGCGCTGGTGGGATGGCCGCTGCCGGCCGTGGCGCACATGTCCAGACAGGCGTGATCCAACTGTAGGGCCTTGGCGTGAACAGCGGCTTCAAACGACATGAGGTGCCCTTTGCGTCTTCTGACCGAACGAGGCCGGGAGACCGACGAGAACGACGGGAAGGCGTCGGCTAGGCGAAGCCTCGTAGTATCCCACGGTCGGGCGGCTGTGGCAAATCGGCTCCCCGGAGCGGGGGTGGTTGTGGCGGTGTCGGCGGATCGGGTAAGATCCGCACAAGGAGTGGACAAGTTGTCGGTAACCCCCCGCCCGGTCGGGGCGGATGCGGGCGGGCCCGGGGCCGATTCACGCCGGCCCTCCGGACTGTTAGACTCTATTGCTTGTATCGCCCACGGGAGGGTACACCAGCGATGAAGGTTATTTGCGATCGAGCGGCGCTTCTGGATGCTGTGAATAACGTCGGCAGCGTCGTGGCCAGCCGAACCCCCTCGCCCGTCCTGCAATGCGTCAAGCTCACCGCCGCCGACGGGATGCTGACCCTGGCGGCCACCGATCTGGAGGTGGGCCTGCACCTGGGCGTGGAGCAGGTGGACGTCCAGGAGGACGGGCTGGCCCTCATCCCCGCCGACAAACTGGCCCAGATCGTCCGAAGCAGCGACGATCCGACCCTCACCATCGAAACGGATGACCATACCGTCCACATTCGCGGGTCCGACTCGCACTTCGCCATCTACGGCTACGACCCGAAGGAAGCGCCGAACGTGCGCGACTTCGACGAGGAAGCGGTGGACTGCCAGATCGATGCCGGTGCCCTGCACATGCTCATCCACCGGACGGCCTTCGCCGCCGCCGCCGAACACAGCCGCTACGCCATCAACGGGATTCTCTTCGACCGCGAGGAGAAGCAACTGCGCCTCGTGGCCACGGACGGGCGGCGCCTGGCGGTGGCCCGGGGTCAGTGCCTCAGCGCCAGCGGGAAGAAGAGCTGCATCATCCCCACCAAGGCCCTGGGCCTGATCGGCAAGCTGCTCCGCGACCCGGAGAGCGCCGTGAGCGTGGTCATCGAGGAGAACCAGGCGATGTTCCGCATCGGCCAGGGCGCCGGGGCGGCGGTGCTCTCCAGCACCCTCGTCGAGGGCACGTTCCCCCCGTTCGAGGATGTCGTGCCCAAGGACCAGGACAAGCGGGTGACCTTCGACGTGGATGTGCTCTCCAGCGCCATCAGGCGGGCGGCCCTGCTCACCAACGAGGAATCCAAGGGCGTGCGCCTGAGCTTCGCTCCGGACATGCTCACCCTCACCAGCCGGGCCCCGGAAATGGGGGAAGCGGAGATTCAGATCCACCTGGAGAAGTATGACGGCGAGCCGCTGGAGATCGGCTTCAACCCCGGTTTCATCACCGATGCCCTGAAAGTGATCGACGGCGGGGATGTCATCGTCGAGCTGAAGGCGGCCAACAAGCCCGGCGTGCTCCGGACCGGCAACGAGTTCACCTACGTCGTCATGCCGGTGAATCTGCAGTAGCCCGCGCCACGACTCCTTGCGGCATCTCGATCATCGTCCGGCCCGGGCACTGATGAGCCTGCTGTCGGCCCAGGCCGATCGGATCCGCCGATTACCGCATTTCTGTCGGATTTGCTGGCTTCCGGCGCCGGGTGGGTTACATTATGGGAAGGGGGTGGGGAGGAGAAGAACAAGTCGCCGCCGAGCACGCTCAACGCAGCGCAGCCCCGCCTGCGCTTGTCCGTGTAAGGCGGCCTCTGAGCCGTCTTCCTGGTCGACCGACTCCCTCGGTGGGGGATCCGGCAGGCCAGGGTGAAGAACCGTTCAGACCGCCTGCTCTTGGCGGATGAAGGAAGCACGCCCATGGCCCACGGGCCTCCCGGCGCGGAGCGCCCGGGGGGCCATGATGTGCCGGGCTCGGTGCGGCAGAGACCGCTCCCCCATCCGCGTCGGGCTGCGGGGCGGTGAGCCCCGGCAGGGTGCAGGATGGCGCCCACGCCGGCCTGGCTCCTCCCCGTACCCGGCCGGTCCTACGGCCCACGGCACCCCCGGCCGTGGGCTGTTACTTTTGCGCTGCCCGCCAGCGCCCACTTGTGAATACGACGGCAAGATCGGCCGCCTCAACCCGCCGGTTCCGGTTCACGATTCCACCCGCACTCTGGACAGCCGCTTCCGGGGGTGCCGCGCAGATCGTAGCCGCACTTCCGACACCGGCCGCGTTTGATGCGGATCAGCCGCCGCAGCGCGAATGGGCCGGGAATGAGGAGCCAGAGGACGATCGTGTAGAAGAGCGTGTTGATGAGGAAACCGGGCCAGATCGGTCGTATGGGCAGTCGTTTCCAATCGTTGTCAATCCCGTTGAATGCGGGCCATTGCGCGGAGCCGAGGATGCCGGATCGCCATGCGGTCGGCGGACGCCGATCGGGCTGCACATAGGTCCGCGTGGATCCACGTGGCTTGGCTGAGATCACCCATTCCATCCACAGTCTCCAGGCGAGGCACCGCACGGGCCATCCCGCTTCAGACTGCTTGCTTTTGAAGACAATGGCCCTTCTGAAGCTCTGGCGATCCATCTCTTCAGGAGTGGCCGCTGAATTGTGAACGCGACGAATCACATCGCCATACTGAGATTCGTACGTGGCGCCGATGAGCTGGATCTCACCCCATCCGGACCCTGATACGCGATACGCTCGAAATGGCGGCGGCCAGTGGTCCGGAACCGGCCGGGGCCACCCCGAATCATCCTGGACGGGCCGGAGAAACTCCTGCGCACCATTCCGCCTCTCTGCCCTCGCGATGCATCCCCACGCCACGGCGACGTTCACGATCGCACCCCCGGAAACGAGGAGGAGGAACAGGATGATGGTGAAAACGATGCGTCTCACGACTGCTCAGAACAACGACGCACATAGCCCCCGGCTTGCCGGGGGTCAGCCGTTTGTCGAGCCGACCGTTATCTATTTCGTCCCGGACGGCCGCGCGCCCGGCATATCCTCCCGCCCCCGCCTACGCGCCGGGCGGTCACGACGACCTCAACCGCCCGGGCCGGGGCGCTTGTACTTCACCGTGCAGCCGTAGGGTTTGACGTAGTCCGGTGAGACGACATCGCCTTTGACGATCTGCTTCACGGCGTTGACGACGTAGTTGGTGGTCTCCTCTTCCGGCTTGGTGAGGAGGGGATTGTCATCGATCGCGCCGTGGTAGCGCAGCACGCCCTTCTTATCGATGACGAACATGTGCGGCGTTCGGCGGGCGTCGTAGAGGTGTCCCACCGTGCCGTCCGCATCGAGCAGGATCGGATACTTGATGTCATGCTGCTCGATCCAGAAGTTCAGTTTCTTCTCGGTGGTGCCATAGGTGGAGTCGATGGCGAGCCAGACGGCCGTGCTATCGAGCTCTTTCACCTTCCTGGAGGTCTTCTCCATCGATTTGGTGGGGCCGTAATGCTTGCGCACATACGGGCACTCGGGGTTGGTCCATTCGAGGATGACCGTTTTGCCCTTGAAGTCGGAGAGGCTGCGCTCCTGCTCCTTGGTGTCCTTGAGCGTGAAGTTCGGGGCCTTCTCGCCGATCTTCGCCTTGGTCGGCTTCTCGTCCTCGGCCATCGCCAGCAGACATCCCAGGGCCAGCACGGCCAGGCACAGGCCGAAGAACGGTTTGGATCGTGTTCGTGCGCTCATGGGCTTCGCTCCGGGCCCCCGGTTCCTGAAGGGACGGCCCCGGTGGGTCGGCCGTCTGATTCCAGCGGCAGCAGCAGATCATAACATGGATCGGAAACGCTCCTTCCGAGCCCGAGCACGCCCCGAACCGACATCGTCTGACCCAGCGCGTTCTGAGGCTTGACCTGGAAGGGGACGGCCAGGCGGAATCGATCGTCCTCGACGACGATTTCCGCCTCGCCGAACGTCACCCCGGGCACCGGCAGGGGGAAGAACTCGACCGTCTCGTGCCCGCCGGCCGGGCCGGTCACCAGCAGCAGGCCCTCCTCGAGGCGGGCCGAGGCGCCTGGGAGCTCAGTCAGCGGCCGCGGCAGTCGGTCCGCGTGCCGGCGGAGGGTCTGCGTATCGGCCGTGCTCGGCCCGCTGCCGGCCGCGGTCGCCGCAGTCGCGATTCGCAGCGACTCGGCCGCACGTCCAATCAGGCAACGGTCGCGGCAGACGAGGTAGAAGATGTCCACATCGAAGCTGACCTCGCCCTCCTTCAGGTCCTTCGGCGCCGTGACGGGAACGAACAGGACGGTTTCCCGCTCGTAGCCGTATGTCGTGCCCGCCGTCTCCGTGAATGCCTCGGGCCGGGGAAAGAGGGTGCCGCCGACGGTGAACCCCTCCGGGGCGGTGACGGTGAGATTGGTCGGGGCCCCGCTGTCGCCGGGGTTGAGCCAGTAGATGTGCCAGTGCGGGGCGATGGTGAAGATCACGGCCAGGCGGATCGTCTGCCCGGGACCGATGGCCGCCGCGTCGCCGGCGAGGCGAACCTGGACGGCCTGCTCGGCCGTCTGGATCTCAGCCGGCTTTGCGCCGGTTTGCAGGCGGTGCTGGGCCTGGGCCGCCCGCCCGCCGAGCGGCAGGGACAGCAGAGCGAGCAGGAGCATCAGGGGGGCAGTGATCTGTGCCTGCCGAGTCATGAGTCCTTCCTGTGAGAATGGGCCTGATGGGGTCAGTTGCATGCCGCACGCCCCCTCCGCCGCCGCGTCTGTGTGTATAAGGCCCCGCAGACAGGCTCCTATTCCCGCCCCAGACACACCATCGCCGGCCGGACCGGTCCGGGCGTGCCGCCGCGGGGCGTTTTCTACGCGGCGGCGGGGGCCTGAGTTTGCCTGCCGGCAGGGAATGCGGCCATACTGATCCGGGTCCGGACAACCGGTCGCCTGCGCAAGCGTAGCCGCAGGCGGCCGACTCCCTGCCTGAGGAGATCGCACCATGAGAAGCCGTGTCGGTCGGATCGTATTCGGATTCCTGCTGGTGGCGATGCTGGCGGCGGGCGGCATCGGCTGCGCCAAGAAGACGAGCGACAGGAGTCTCGTCTTCGTCGACCCGCTGGATGCGGAGGTCCTCATCTTGGGCAAGAAGAAGGTCTTCGGGCTGGCCGGGACCTCCACCGCCGTCTGGGTCGACCCGCGCAGCACCGCCGACTACCGGGCCGGGCACATTCCCGGCGCGTTGCACATCCCCTTCGAGGATGTCCGAACCGATCACGGCCGGCTCAAGGGCTTCGATGTGATCATCGTTTACGGGGCTGACTACAACAGCCCGGTCGCGCTGGCCGCGAGCAAGACGCTCATGGAGCTGGGGTTCAAGGATGTTCGCACGCTCCGCGGAGGTTTGCGCGCCTGGGAGGCGGCGGGCAACGACGTCGAGCAGGACGAAGGCGCCGGCTAGAGCAGCCGACCCCCGGAATTCGGCCCCGCGGCCAGGCAATGGAAAACGGGAAACGGTGCCTGGCACCGTTTCCCCGGCGAAGGGGAGTGATCGTTTTCAGTCTGCAAGCACCACCGCGCCCGGCTCGACGACTTCGCTGCCCGCGCCATCGGTGACCGAGGTCTTGTAGCCGCTGCGCAGGGCGCCCGCGGCCCACCGCCCGTCTCGTTTCAGGGCCAGCAGCGCCACCTGATGGTGCGCACGAAGTACAAAGCTGCTTCGGTAGCGCCCCAGAGCCTCGAGGATGGCGTCCAGCGGCGGCGCCCCGCGTCGCATCTGCTCGACGACAAGGAAGGAGCTGCACAGGCCCATGATCAGTTCGCCCTCGCCCGTGGCAACGGCGGCGCCGTGAACCGGGTCGACGTACACGCCGTGCCCGATCAGTGGTGAGTCGCCCACGCGCCCGGGAAGCTTGAAGGGCAGGCCGCTGGACGAGCACGCCCCGGCCAGCACCCCCCGCCTGTCCAGCGCCAGGGCTGCGATGGTGTCGTGCGCGCCCGGCGGCGCTGCGCCTCCTCTTCCTGTCGGTCCGTCCGACGGCTCGTTCGCGGAGCCTTCCCGGGTTCCTTCTGCGGGTGGGGGCACTTCCGGGGCCGCGTAGCCGCGGTCCCGCGATTGATCGATCACCTTCGGCTGGTCCTTCCACTGCCGCCACCTGACCCTGGCCGACTCCGCCAGCAGCTCGGCCGCTTCGAAGCCCTCAGCGGCGGCGAAGGCATCGGCGCCCTCACCGGCCAGCATGACGCACCCCGTCCGCTCCATGACCGCCCGGGCGATCGATACCGGGTGCAGGTGGCGTCGAATCGCGCAGACGCTGCCGCATCGGGCCGGCGAGAGCATGATGCACCCATCGAGGCTGACGGTTCCATCGCGGTCCGGCAGCCCGCCGTACCCCACCGAATCCACCTCCTCGTCCAGCTCGACGACGCGGCAGACGGTTTCCACGGCGTCAAGGCTGGACCCGCCGGCGGCCAGCGCCGGCCAAGCCGCGACGTTGCCCCGCAGACCGAAAGACCAGGTTGACAGAAGCACAGGTTCAGCCATTGGCGGGAAGAGTAGCAGAGTGTCGGCAGATCCGGCATGGAAGGTGTGCCCTGGATGACTCTCGCCGCTTGCCGGTGCCTCCCCGCAGGAGTCGGGAGATCAGCAAACCGGATAAGTCAACGGCCGCCTCCACATCCGGTGGACCGCCGATGACCTGAGCAGCGGTGGCGGCCGGGCCACCGGCGGTTCCTCTGGAAGGCGGCGATTGACCGGACCGGCCGGCCTGTTACCGTTACGCCGACTCCCGGCCGGCACCTGTCCGTCGCGGCCGGGTCAAGGGTGTGTAGAGGGTATGGCAGACGCTTCCAGATCGGCGCGCCTTACGAAGGAGCTGACGCTTCTTCACGTGTGCGCCATTGCCCTGGGCACCACCCTCAGCGCGGGCCTGTTTCTCCTGCCGGGTCTGGCCGCGGCGGAAGTGGGGCCCGCCGTCGCCCTGTGCTACCTCCTGGCGGCAGTGCCCCTGGTGCCGGCGATGCTCAGCGCCGTCGAGCTGGCCACGGCCATGCCCCGCGCCGGCGGCGCCTACTACTTCCTCGATCGAAGTCTCGGCCCGATGGCGGGGACGATCGGCGGGCTGGGCACCTGGCTGGCCCTCATGCTGAAAACCGCCTTCGCCTTGGTCGGCATGGGCGCCTACATCATCCTGTTCATGCCCGATGCGCCCCCGTGGCTGCTGAAGCTGATCGCGGTCGGCTTCGCCATTCTCTTCGGCCTGATCAATATGCTGGGCGCGCGACGCACCGGGCGATTCCAGCTCATTCTGGTGTTGGGATTGTTGTCGATCCTGGCGTGGTTCATCGTTCGCGGCGGCGGAGGCATGGACTTCAGCCGTTTCGCCGACTTCTTCGATGCGGGCTCTCAGAAGATCCTGGCCACCGCCGGCCTGGTCTACATCAGTTACGTTGGCGTGACGAACGTGGCGAGCATCTCCGAGGAGGTGAAGGACCCGGAGCGCAACCTCCCGCTGGGCGTGTTCATCGCCCTGTCCATCGCCGTGCTGATTTACGTGCTCTGCACCGCGGTCATGGTGGGGGCGATCCCCATGGACGAGTTCGCCGGCCACCTGACGGCGATGGCGGAGGCCGCCGATCGCGTGGTCGGCCGCTGGGGCGAGCTGCTCATCACGCTGGCGGCCCTGCTCGCTTTCTCCTCCGTCGCCAACGCCGGCATTCTCAGTTCCTCGCGCTATCCGCTGGCGATGAGCCGCGATCATCTCGTGTCGACGGTGTTCAGGAACCTCAGCCGGCGCGGTACGCCGACCCTGTCGATCATCCTCACCGTCGCCGTGATCCTGGCGTTTCTGCTCTTTCTCGACCCGCTGCGAATCGCCAAGCTGGCCAGCGCCTTCCAGCTTCTTATGTTCGCGATGCTCTGCCTGGCGGTGATCGTCATGCGCGAGAGCCGCATCGAATCCTACGATCCCGGTTACCGCTCGCCCTTGTATCCGTGGATGCAGATCTTCGGGATCATCGCGCCGGTGGTGCTGATTGTGGAGATGGGATGGATGCCGATTCTCTTCAGCAGCGGCCTCATCGCCCTGGGCATCGCGTGGTACTTCTATTACGCCCGCCGGCGCGTGGCCCGGCACGGGGCGATCTATCACGTCTTCGAACGGCTCGGCCGGCGGCGATTCGATGAGCTCGACCGCGAGCTGAGAAGCATCCTCAAGGAAAAAGGCCTGCGCGAGCGCGACCCGTTCGATGAAGTCGTCGCCCGGGCCATCGTGATCGACATCGAGCAGGCGCCCGACTTCGAGGCGCTGGTCGAGGATGTGTCCGGCCGGCTGTCCGAACGCCTGCCCTGCGAGGCGGATGTGCTCGTGCGCGGCTTCCAGGAAGGCACGCGAATCGGCGTGACCCCCGTCGCCGGAGGCGCCGCCCTGCCCCACATGCGCCTGCCCGACATCTACTCCCCGCGCCTGGCCCTCGTCCGCTGCCGGTCGGGGATTCGAATCCCCACGGGCGATGTCTTCGGCGCCACCCACACGTCCGAGCCAACCTACGCCGTGTCCTTCCTCGTCAGCCCCGATGCCGATCCCGGCCAGCACCTGCGGCTGCTGGCGCAACTGGCCAGCCGCGTCGACGAAGAGGGCTTCCTCGATGAATGGCTCAGCGCGCCGGACGCGGCGGCGCTGAAGGCGATCCTCCTGCGAAGCGAGCGGTATTGCTCGATCATCCTCGCCCGGGGCACGAAGACCGAGCGCCTCGTCGATCGCGCCATCAGCGCCCTGGACTTGCCCAAGGGCTCGCTCGTGGCCGTCGTCCATCGAGGCGGGGAGACCATCATCCCCCGCGGCGACACCATCCTCCGCGAAGGCGACCAGCTCACCATCATCGGTGATCGGAAGGCCATCGCCGACGTCTACAAGCGCTACAGCCGCGAGCCGCTCTAAGCTCCCCCGACAAGATGGTGGATGGTGGACAGTGGCATGGCCGTCCCGGCCGTGCGGAGTCGTCGTACGAGGCGCGATCAGCGCAGCGCGGGCCTGTTTGCGCGCGCGCCGCGGGTCGATCATTTTCCGCGCAGAAGCGAGTTTCACGCGCCGTCAGCAAGCTTCCTTCTCAACTTCCGGGGGCTCCGCCGACGATCAATCCTCGTTTTTGGCATCATAAACAGGGATGACGTCACTTTTGCGCGCGCAGGGAGGACCGAAAGCGCCCCGGTTGCACGCCCAAACGGTGCGGCGCTGCATTAAGTGAGCCTCAATCGGCGCCTAATTCCGACTAAAACGCGCAAACTCAGCTTAACCGCGCGCAAAAAGCGGCTTTCTTCAGCTTTTCGACACCTCAAAAACACCCCCGAGCCCGCCATGCGCGCGCACCGCGGGTCCGGCCCACCCCCGGAAATGGAAAAGGAAATGGAAAAGGGGTCGGGAGTCATTTCTCGTTTGTGCGTGCGTTTCGGGCCGTCCGCCCGCCGGCATTCACGTTCCCCATCACCCCCGCCGCCTCCCGACGGGAACCAGAGACCGAACAGGCCCCCGGCGCCCCCGGGTTCCGTAAACCGCCCCACACATTCCCGTTGCATCGCGCCCTCGATTCGTGTACAAAGGCATCTATTCATGGGCACGGGGATCAGACCCAAACCGATGCAGCGCGTGGTCGCCGCCCTGAGCGGCCTGCACGCGATCCCCCTCGGCGTGGCGTGCAGCACACTCTCGACCTTCCTCACGACCGCCTCCGCCCAGGGGTGGGATGCCGCGGCCTTGACCTTGCCGCCCGAGCTGGCCGGCCCGATCGTGGCGCTCATGAGCGTGACCGGCCTGGCCCGCCTCATCAAGGGTCGGCAGGGCCGCAGTAAGGCCGAGAAGCTCGCGGGCCAGCTCAACCAGATCGCCCGCGACACAGGCACGGCCGCCGACCTTCTGCGCGACATCGCCGACGGCACGATCACGCTCGAAGTCGACTTCGATGAGCTCGCCAAACAGGATCTCGCCGATGCGGTCGCCATCGCCGTGCGAGGCGAGATCCGCCGCCTGCGCACACCCGTCATCGACAACTTCGAGGATGCCCTTCGCAGCCTCAATCTCGCCACGCGCGATGACATACAGCGGATGCTCGATGAGCAGGTCCAACGCCTCGCCGAGACCCTCGGCCAATCGCCGGCGTCCACACTCACCACCAACTTCCATCACGTCGGCATCGATCGCGATGAGAAGTTCGTCGCCGTCGAGGACGGGCGCGAGCGCAACCTGCGCGATCTGCACGCAGCGCTCAGCGACGGCCATGCCTCCATCACCCATTCCCTCAGCGGGGCCGGCGGTGTGGGCAAGACCGCCCTCGCCGTCGAATACGCCTACCGCCACGCCATTCACGGCCCGGACTACGAGGCCTGCTGGTGGCTCAACGCCTCGGCGGAGACGATCGAGCCGCGTGCGTTCGAGCTTGCCGAACTGCTCGGGGCGAGGCTCGCGCCCGATGCCGAGCCGGCGATGGTCCGGCAGGCGATCCGCAAGGCGCTGACCGATGGCCGCCATCACCTGCTGATTCTCGACAACCTGGAGGATGCAGCGCAGGCGGAGACGCTCATGCCCCCGTCTCCATCGCGTCTGCTGATCACCACGCGTCTGAAGCAGGCCCCCGGAAGGGTGATCGACATCGGCGTGCTGGCGGAGGAGGAGTCGCTGCGCCTCTTGCGCAAAGCCCGCGGGCCGTTCGAGGATGGAAGTTTCGATCCGGACCTGCGCGCCATCGCAGAGCATCTTGGCCGCCACGCCCTGGCGCTGCGTTACGCCGCAACCTACCTCGCCGCGTACGGCGACCAGTCGCCTCACGAGGTCCTGGAGGCCCTCCGGACGGCGGATGTGGGCGATGAAGCGCACCTGTTCGAGGATGTCGAGCCGTCGGAGGTCGATCGGCGGTACGGGCGGAGCGTCGCCGAGTCGCTGACGCTCCATTTCAGCCGTTTCGGGTCCGATGCGCTGGAGATGCGGCTGCTTCAGTTCGCCGCGTTCTGCCATCCGGATGCGATCCCCGTCGAGCTGTTTGTCGAGCTCGCGGGCGAGCAGGAGCGCGCCGTGAGGAAGGCCCTGAAGGCGCTGGCGGATCTGCACATCGTCGAATACGAGGAGACGATCGGCCTTCACCGCCTCACGCAGTCCGCCGTGCGCGCGAGGATGACAGCCGATGAGAAGACCGAGCGCCTCAACGTCCTGTGCGAGCATCTGCGCCCGCGCTTCGCCGACTGGAAGGATCACACAAAGTGGGCGGAGATGGATCGTTGGATCGGCCACGGGCTGGCGATGGTTGAGCACACAGCGCAGCATTGCCGCACGCCGCAGGCCGCACGCCTGGCTGATTCCGCCGGGCGGTTCTTGCACCGAGGCGCGCGATACGCCGAGGCGATCAAGGCCCATCAACTCGCATACGACATCGGCAAGGCCAGTCCGGAACAAGTCGGCCCAGACCTACCTGGCTATGCCAACAACCTCGGCTATCTCCTTTGGACTACGGGCACTCTCGATACTGCGCTCGCGCTCTTTCGAGAGGCTAAACAGATCGTGCGCATGACTGTCGGAGATGCTGATCCCAAGGTGGCTGTGGCGCTAAGCAACGAAGGCAACGTGCTTCTGGCCAAAGGCGAGGTCGATGCGGCCTTGAAGTGCTTCGTCGGAGCGGAGGAGATCGACCGCGCCGCGTTCGGGGACGAGCATCCCAATGTCGCCATCTGTCTCGGCAACATCGGGAAGGCGCTGCATGACAAGGGTGATCTCCGGGGGGCATTTAAGTGCCACCGCGAGGCCGAGCGCATCGATCGCATCGCGTTCGGTGACGATCATCCCGAGGTCGCCACGGATATCAACAGCATCGGGAGCATCCTGTCGGATAAGGGTCATTTCGATTGCGCACTGAGGTGCTACCGCGAGGCGGAGCGGATCGACCGCGCTGCCTTCGGCGATGACCATCCCAAGGTCGCGATTCGCGTCAACAACATCGGCAGCGTCCTTCTGAAAAGGGGCGATTCCAAGGGCGCGTTGAGCTACTATCGCGAGGCAGAGCGCATGGCTCGCGCGGCCTTCGGCAACGACCATCCCGAAGTGGCCAACTACATCAATAACATCGGCACGGTCCTGCATGCGCGCGGCGATCGCGAGGGCGCTTGGCGCATGACCGCTGAGGCCCTTCGGATCGATATCCGCATGCTGGGCCCGCGAAGTCGGGACACGTTGAAAGTCGCGCGGAACCACGCAGACGTCGGCGGCGATCCGATCGCCCTCGCGCGGGAGGCGGCCGGGGATGAGGCGGCCGAGGCCCTCCGCCAGGCGCTGGAAGAGCCCGGCGGATGAGGAAGGGTTGAGGGTCACGGGGAAAAAGGGGATGAGTACATTTACGAAGTGTGCTGGCCGATGGGGGGGAAAGGGGATGAGTACATTTACGAGGTGTGCTAAGCGATGACGGTTCGGATGTCGCGGGATCCACCCACCCCCTCACCCCTCCCTCGAGGGAGGGGAGAAAGCTGGCGACGGTTTCAGGTTGGGCGCGCTCGACACCGGCGCCCTTCAGCCCCAGTCGGCGAGGAGGGTGAGGAGGTCGGCGGTGTTCGTTT
>Ga0272441_10008805_pt1 | contig 15843 bp, 18 predicted proteins | sample SSMProp6N_FD_193582 | JGI IMG/M metagenome (GOLD analysis project Ga0272441, IMG submission 193582) | Marine sediment archaeal communities from Little Sippewissett salt marsh, Falmouth, MA, United States - SSM-Prop-6N | ecosystem: Environmental > Aquatic > Marine > Wetlands > Sediment ... | reverse complement strand
TGGGGGATTTTTACGTTTGGATTCGGTGAAAAAGGCTTTAATGAGCGATCTTTTACGGTCACGATTTTTATCTTTTATGAAAGCCGGTGCCCGTTTACAAGGCAGGGAATGGTTTTTAAAATTATGAAATAAATATTCAATTGAAAGAGTTCTTTTAAGATAAAATTATTCACCCCCCCTTTTTTTATTTAAAAAGTATTTGGATTGTTTTACTGGATCAATACTATTTTTTACGTCTTTCCATAACATTTTACAAAAAGAAAAATATTACATGGACTTATCCATCATATTCATTAAATAAAATTTTGCCAACAACCATTCCTCTTGTAAAAATTCAGATAAAAAATCATTGTGATAAACTTTGAAAAATTATTATAAATTTTTGATCCATATACTAGCGAAAAATAATAATTTTTATTTCCTTTACTAATTAAAATCTATTTCATTTTAATATGACAGCACCCATACACAAGTGTAAGTTTATGCCAGATTTAATTTTTATGCATGTTAATGGTTTTATGTTGACTTATCTTTTAATTGGAATGTCAAGGGGACAACGGTTCCAGTGACAGCTTTTTCATTGAATTTAAATCGATATTTCCCATAAAATCCTTATCGCATTCTACAAACCATTAGAAGAGCTGCTGGGAAAGCAATTTTTCTCATATAAATAACAGTATCTATTCATAAAATCTCAATTCAGCTTGAAAAAAAATGGACAATGATTGAGATTATGTAATTACTGGAAACCGGCCATATTTTCCGAGATAGGAGGGGTATCCTTGTTGATGAATATCTTCGTAGTCGCTCCAATCCATCAATCTTTGTATGTGGAGATGCCAATTCATACGGAATACCTCTAACTCCGGTTGCGGATATGAAAGCAAAATTAATCTCAGCTCAAATCTTGTATAAGTAGATGTAAAAAGCTAATTACCAGAACGTTCCCAGTGTCTTGTTTACTATACCTGCCGTCGCTTCATTAGGATTGCAGGAAAAGGAAGCGATAGACAAAGGTATTGATTTTGAAAAATTGTTTAATAATATTTCTAAGTGGACCACTTCCCGCCGCCTGGGAATGAAGCACTCAGCTGCCAAGGTATTAATTGATAAATCGAATCGCCTTGCCATCGGAGCACATTTGATGGGACATTATGCCGATGAGGTCATCAATTTATTTTCATTAACCATGCGTTATCAACTGATAGTAGACTAGCTCTTGGATACGGTTTATGGCTATCCAACCTTTTCTTATGATATCAATTCTTTACTGATGTGTAGAGTTATGAAAAATGATAAATGTTTCTTTGCCTAGAGTATTTTTTTGGAATCATATTGCTGCCCGTAAAAGGGATAAATTTCATAATTTTTAGAAAGATATTTCCTCTGATTGGGAAGGTTTTTCAAAATAATTGTCGTATCTTAAAAAATAGTGTCATCATTACTACCGAATAATTCTAATTACCGGATGATTGTCCATTATATTATTTTTGTATTTTGAATTTCTTTTAAACAAGTGAACAATTTAGAAACATGATCAATAGATTAATGATTTCCTTTCCTGTCTTTTTTTCATTCTACAATAAAAGTGAGGAGATATAGTGTGAAAAAATTATTTATTGTTCTTTTTCTCATAATTCTTTTTATAACTATTTTTACTTTCAAAGTAAGTGCTCAATTCGTTAGGGTCATTTCTGATTATGCAAATATCAGACCTATCCCAGATACCGATTCAATCATTATTTGTGAAGCTTTCAAGGATGAGATTTTCGGATATGCCGGTAAAGTGGATGATTGGGTGAAAATAAAAATGTTTTCTGATGAGAATCGCTATATTCACAAAAATTTGATAAAAGTAGTCAATGGAGAAGTACCTATCTCCTTTACATTTGATAACTGTCAAAATTTGATGAATAAATTAAAAGAGGCGGAAGAAAGATCAATTCTTGTATCAAAGCATAACCATCCCCTGTCCAATCCTGAAGGTAAAGAAAAAAATATCAATTTTCAAAAAATACTACTTGACCGGTATATCATGGAGGTGTTTCAGGAATTGAATATTCCTATGGTTGCCTGTCAAACTGTCTTAAGCCAGTGTAATGAACAAATAGAGCGTAAGATGCAGCAAAATTCGGTCACTGAAGAAGATCTCATTGAAAATTTAAGCGAAGATACATCGATGAATTATTATGTATTAAACGAAAAAATTAGAAAAGAAATATTTAGGGAATTTGTCCGATGCAAGGACTATGCTGATGTGGAAGCCATGCAATACTATTTCCCCGGGTGTGAAGATTGCGAAAAATTCATTGAAGTCGATATTGATAAATATATTACTAAATTTTCGGAATTAACCGGGAGATGTAAGGAAAAACTCAAAGAAAATTATCATATCAGCGAAGAAACGTTGTTGCAAATATTAGCCGAAGCCTTGGAAAAAGGATGGAAAAAACCAGCTATTCCTCCCATTCCGGATTGCTGCCGATAATACAGACAGGTATGGATAATAGATTCAAGCATGAATTATTCACTTATTTCGTAATTCCGAAAATAAGTTCCGAATCATTTAAGTTTCGTAAAAACATTCGATCGGAAGTGGTAATTTAAGGTTCCCTTTATGATAATCAAACCGACACCGGCTATACTTAACCCATCCGAAAATTCCCTAAAAAGTATCATGGTTAAAATGGCAGCAAATATAATTTGCGAGTAATTATATAATGATACTAAACTTGCCGGAGCAAGCTGGTAAGTTTTGGTAAGAGAAGTCTGTGCTCCAAGGGCGGCTAATCCGAGAAGAACTAAAAATGATAAATCTGATGGACCTGGTAAATCAAAATCATTCTGTATGAATAATACAATAAAACTAACCAATCCAATAATACATGCCCGGTAGTTAATGATAACTAAATAATGGTTTGTTAATCTTAGATACCTTAGGGTGATATGCGAACAGGATAAGCAGATGGCCGATAGCAATGCAAATAAAGCAGGAAATATATCTATGCGGAAACCGGGCATAGTAACCAGTAATCCACCCAGGAAAACTAAGATAAAAAACGGAATTTTCCGAAAATGTAATTTTTCTTTCAGAAAGAATCCGGCAAGAAAAAATGTGAAAAAAGGATTCAATCGTTGAACGGTCATTAAATTAGTTAAATTCATACTTGTACAAGCATGAAACCCGGAAAAGGTCCCCACTGTAATGACCAGTCCTGAAAGTATCAGAATTGGCTTATTATTGCCAAGAGGTGGAATGTCAGATTTTTTTATTTTATCCTGACATATTTACATATCAAGTTACCATAATTTTCTATTTTTCATCTTATTTTCCGGACTTATTCGATTTTTCGTCGATAAACCTGTTTTTGGATGGGAATTATTCAACGGTTTTTGACATTATTTTATGGGGGTGCTACTATTTTGATAGAAGTATTCTATGATTTTTTATTATGAGAATTATTTCAAAAACCTTAACATGTAAGATACATGGTATTGGCTAAAACCGTTTTTAGCGCTTATTTCTTTCAATAAAATTACAGGTCATCAGAAATACAAATTTTCTCAAAAAATGCTTGCAGTCCGGTTATAGATTCAAACAAAATTAATATTTTATTAAGAGAGGAAGCAATATGCTAATACTGTCAGAACAGGAAGTGAAAAATATTATATTCATGCAAGAGGCAATCAGTGTTATCGAAAATGCCTTTAATTATTATTCAAAGAAAAAAGCTGTTGTACCCGTTCGGACACAAATAGAAATGTCTAACAGAAAATCTTTTGCTCTTTTTATGCCCGGGTACTCGGAAAGCATGGATTCTCTGGGATTAAAATAGCGACCGTTTTCCCGTATAATGTCAACAAGGGTCTAAAAACGACTAATGCTGTTGTTTTGCTAAATAGCATTGAAACCGGTGAACCGGCAGCTTTTATGGGAGCAGGTTATTTGACAGCATTAAGGACAGGCACTGCTTCCAGTGTAGCAACAAAATACCTGGCAAGAGATGATGCTCATAAAGCAGCCATCATTGGTACGGGCGGTCAGGGCAAAACACAGTTAGAAGCGGTTTGTTGTGTTAGAAACATTGATGAAGTAGAGTATAAGATGTTGATAAGGACAGGGAAAAAGCGTATATTCAAGCTATGAAGAAATGGATTTCAGGTCAAGAAATATATTTAATGCTGTCTGATTCTGCAAAGGTTTGTAAAGTTTTTTCGGTTAAAGATATCGGAGAATGGACGGTTCATTATGTTGCCATGAGAGGTTTGGGAATGGTTGATAGTTTTCCATCGCAGGATTTAGGCATTGTAAAAGCTTTGACGGAAAACGGAAAGATCCCGTCACAAAAAGAGATATTACAGATGGCAGAAAAATGGCGGACATACAGGTCCTATGCAGCTTTATGCTTATGGATCAATAGAATAAAAAATAAATTTGAATTCTAAAATCAAAGAAAATTTTAGACACTTGAAGTGATGTATATATGAATTGTTTTCATGAACCCAGAGTTTAATTTATAAGATGGTGAGGTCTTATTAGCCGTTTTAGTAAATGAAAGAGGGATTTGCTGAAAATGAACATAAAAAATACGAAACAGAAAGTCGAAGATCTTCTTGAGCTGGCAGATGTCAGGATTGATGGAGATAGGTCCTGGGATATTCAGGTACACAATCCGGAACTATATAAGAGAATTCTGGTAGGTGGAATCCTTGCCGTAGGCGAATCTTATATAGACGGATGGTGGGATTGTAAAGCACTGGACCAGGCAGTTGATAGGATATTAAAAGCGCAAAAAAATTTAAAGCCATTATTACCCAGGTACCTGGCATGGGATGCACTTAAAGCCAGAATGATTAATCAGCAAAGAAAATCGAAAGCTTTTATTGTCGGAGAACGTCATTACGATAACGGTAATGATCTTTTTAAGATCATGCTGGATAAGAGAATGAATTACAGTTGCGGTTACTGGAAGAATGTGAAAACATTGGATGAAGCACAAGAGGCAAAATTAGAAATGATCTGTAAAAAAATGAAATTGATGCCGGGTATGAGAATCCTGGATATAGGTTGCGGATGGGGAAGCCTGGCAAAATATGCTGCCGGAAAATACCATGTAAAGGTTACCGGTATAACCGTTTCGCGGGAACAGGTCAAATTAGCGAATGAGATCTGCAAGGATTTTGATGTTGAGATAAGATACCAGGATTACAGGGACCTTGACGAAAAATTCGATGGCATTATTTCAGTTGGTATGTTTGAACATGTCGGAAGCAAGAATTACAGGCCGTTTTTCCGGATTGTCAATCAATGCTTAAAAGATGACGGTCTATTTTTGCTGCATACTATCGGGAGCAACCTGCCGGTAAAATCGGCAAATCCCTGGATAAATAAATATATCTTTCCTAACGGTATGCTTCCATCCTCAAGCCAAATTACCAGGACCTATGAAGGACTATTCAAGCTGGAGGACTGGCACAGTTTCGGTATTTGCTATGATAAGACTTTAATGGCCTGGTATCATAATTTCAACCGGAATTGGGATAAAATTAAAAACAGGTATGACGAACGGTTCCGAAGGATGTGGAATTATTATCTTTTAACCTGTGCGGGCAGTTTCAGGGCGCATCAAAACCAGTTATGGCAAATTGTCTTATCAAAACTCGAATCACAGATAGATTATAAAAGCATTCGTTGATAAAAAATCATGTGTATTGCCTGTAGAAAATATTAGATTTGTGTATTATTCCTATTTGAATCAATAACTGGATATCTTTCGATCATCGATATTTTGCTTTTATTGTTGCTTCCTGGCAGGAGAATATAATCTAATTTACGCAAGTTTACCGATAGCCAATAATATTTTCATGACTTTCTGTTCTTTATCTGCAATGTCGACCAATATTTCCGAAGCATTTTTAATTTTTTTACTTTCTCCAGCTTTGAAAAATAATCCGAATACCTCTTTCCATGATTCAGCGATTTTAACAAACAATTTATAGGATTTCTCAATTTCTGCATTTTCCGTTATTTCAAAACTTTCTTTTAAGGAAATCCCTATACAGATTTCTAAACAACGCACCACCCGTACCTGCTCTCTCTATAAGCATGGCTGTTGTTTTGAAATCCTTCGAAACATTTTTACTCTGCTCGAACCATTTGATGATTTCTTTGCTGGTTTTTAAGATGCCTTTGTAGTTGATATTTTTTATAGGTGGATAGATAGTTTTCGGCATCCCTATTCACTGCTAAAATGATTTCATTTTTAAGTTTATGGCTTGTTCCAGTAGTACTCAAAGATAAGATAAGTTTTTTAAAGACATTGGTCCTTTTTCGTTTCTCGCCATCTCAAGGCTTTTCAGAGATGTTTTACCAATCTGCCCTGCTGATGTGTATCAATCAGGTAGGCACTTTTTTTGTCATATCCGTACATAGCCACATAATGGCCGGCAAAATGAATTTTACTTGAAAAATAATCCAGGTAATACGAATCCAGCTTTAAACCGATCGGAATGCCGGAATCAATTTTTTTCTTGACGTTTTCCCATGTTTTTTTCAAAGATGCCGTTTCCTGTACCTCCAGGTTTGCATGAAGGTACCCTGCAATGTTTTGCGTCAATAAGTCGGTCTTGATCCTTCCTCCGATGAAAGGGAAATCCATCGTCTTCATATTCCAGAAAATATAATTTAAACCTTCTCCTAATCCGAACAACATTAATTCAGATAAATAGAATCCAAGATGCAGCAATAAGCAGCTGGTAGCAGTTGTTTCACAATGCTGCCCCTGAAACGCTTTGATGTTGTCAATCATCATTATTCTCATCTCCTTCCATCAACATGATATCAGTGATAAGATTATTAAATCAGAATAAATACCTGGAATGATAATCATATAAAAATAAATCTCCGGCTCATGCCTTTTTTAAAGATTCTCTTTGTCTAAATGGTATAATAAATGGTATAATAAAAATAGGTTATAATTAAATCATTAGAATAAATCCAATATCAAATTTCCGCTTAAGAGTAATCATATTCCTGACAATCTGACTTTGCTAAAGAGAGGATTCCGGTGATATGAAAAAATTTAATCATGCCATTAGATGGGGAATTATCGGTTGTGGAGCTGTAACAGAAGTAAAGAGCGGACCGGGATTTCAAAAAGCAAGGGACTCCAAGTTGGTTGCCGTCATGAGAAGAACCGGTGAGCTTGCTGCTGATTATGCCCTTCGTCATAAAGTGCCAAAATGGTACGATAAAGTAGATGACTTAATTAATGATGATGAAGTGGATGCTGTTTATATTGCAACTCCCCCTGTTTTTCACAAGGAACACACTATTAAAGTAGCCAAGGCTAAAAAACCGGTTTTTGTAGAAAAGCCCATGAGTTTAAATCATGATGACTGCCAGGAAATGATCTCAGTTTGTAGAGAGAACAGAGTTCCCTTATTTGTCGCCTTCTACCGAAGAGCTCTAAAAAGGTTTATTAAAATCAAAAATATCATCAACAAGGGCTTGTTGGGAGATATACGATTCGTTTCTGTTATTTTCTGCCGCCCTCCGCTGAAAGAAGATTATGAACCTGTCAAACATCACTGGTGGAGAATTGATCCGGAGATTTCCGGGGGAGGATATTTTATTGATATGGCCTCGCATATGATTGACCTGTTATATTATTTTTTGGGCGATATCGTTCATGTTTCGGGACAGGCAGCTAATCAATCCGGATTATACGAAGCGGAAGATATGGTAAGCTGCCATTTTTTATTCAAAAACGGAATTCACGGGACTGGATGCTGGTCTTTTGCAGCCGGTAGAGATATTGACCGGACGGAGATTATCGGCAGTAAGGGAAAAATAACCTACCAGACTTTCGGAGTAGGTTCTATCGAATTTGAAGTAAAAGGCCGAACAGAAAAATTCTTTGTAGATTATCCGGAACATATTCAACAACCCGTTATTCAGACCATAGTTGATGAACTTTTAGGATTGGGGAAATGTCCTTCTACCGGTCAATCGGCTGCCAGGACCAACTGGTTTATCGATCAAATTATTAAGAGTAATTCCTAGTTTTTCATATTTAAAAATGACAAAACGTTATTGTTTTTACAATGATTTAAAGAAAAACATCAAGACACTGAAAAAAAATGAAAGGCAAATGTGGCCTTTTATCAGCATACCTTGAATAGGAGAAATATCAGTATTTCTCCTATATTATTTTAAATAAGTGTATATTCAAGGACACAAAAGAAAAGAGAAATGCAAGCATGTTTATTCATCATCTGGCTATTCAAACTAAAGATCTGGAAAAGATGAAAGATTTTTATGTTCAATATTTTCATAGTTTCCCGGGTAAAAAATACATTAACAGAATAAACCATTTCGAATTCTATTTTCTGGATTTTAATGGTGAAAAATAATTCGAATGGATAAAAAGGTCTTGCATGAAAAAAGCTAAGGATATTTCTTCAATTGAACTTAAAGGTATCGTCCATTTTGCAGTTTCCCTCGGAAACTGGAAGGAAGTTCGCGATCAAATCAATAAATTAAAGAGATGATGGTTATTAAATTATCTCAGAACCTGGAGAAACAGGTGATGGTTGTTTTGAAAGCTGCATTCTGGATCCGGAAGGCAATAGGTCGAACTTACCCTATAAGTTAAATAAGCAAATGATTTATTCATGACCTCTTTACTAAGTTACTGATTTAATCTTCAAGTTTTGGAATCTTCTCCGGATCAAGGTCTAAAGTAGTGGGCAATCCCATTTCCCTCCAGGAAACTTTTTCGGTTTTATCACAGGGTCTGGCTACGTGTCCTGCATATTCTCCGAAATAAAGGGAACCGCTAAAACCACCGCAGCCGCCATGTTCGCTGTCAATTTGATATACTTTTTTATACCCCAATTGCATTATTTCAAAGGCAGCCATATCGCAACGATTACCTTCCCGACACATGGTAATCAATGACTTGTCTTTATCCGGGAAGGTCTTTTCTATGAGTTTCAGAAAATCAGGATTCTTTGGAAGACTTTTTGGTTCAATGACCGGTATGGAACCATCCCATATATTATAAGGTATAAGATAAGCTATTTGTTTACCAGAGGATTCACAGGACGGTACTCCGACAAAGACTGCTTCTTCAATAGTCCTGATATCAATCAAGACAGCATCGCCCTTACAGACCATATCATAGGCTTCTTTAGCGGTAAGATTCTCGAGGGCAAATCCGGAGGTATGAGCAATCAGGAATAGAGTTAAAATCAAGAAAATTAAAATAACGTTATTTTTTTTATTTCGCATTTTTAAAAACTCCTTTTCTTTATGATTTTTTTCATTGACCTTATCATTTCATGAGGAGATGACCGATAGGTTAATATTACCAGAATAAAAATCGATTATGCCCATGTAAATATCCAACAAATTAAAAAATGAAAATAATTAAAAAAATGATTTGAGTTTAAAAGTCCTTCTTAAAATGTTTTTCCAGGAAAAAAGAGGATTTTAAATAATAAATAACGTATAAAACAATACATATAAAATATATCATATAAACTGAAGCCAAGCAAGAAGACTATATAGTTTTTAATCATCAATGAAAGGAAGAAAAGTGAGGAAAAAGCTTTACAGGTCAAAAAAGGATAAGATGATTGCGGGTGTTTGTGGTGGTATTGCCGAATATTTTGATATTGATTCTACTTTAGTGAGGTTATTAGGAGTGATATTAATCCTTTCAGGTGGAGTAGGTATCTTAACTTATATCATTGCCTGGATTATCATTCCCGAAAAACCTGAACATGTCACTAGTGTCGAAGTAGATAAAAAAAATGATAATAATAATGAGAGAGAGGTGGAAAAAGATGAAAACTAACATTATCTGGGGTATTATTTTACTTTTAGCTGGCTTTACTCTTATATTAACGAATTTTGGAATCATTGAAATTGCCTGGGATAATCTATGGCCATTGGTAGTGTTAATCGTGGGACTACTTTTTGAGTTTGGTTATTTTATTTCCCGAAAAGATGTCGGCCTTCTGGTACCGGGTGGAATACTCACAACCTATGGGATTTTCTTTTTATACAGCAGTATGGTAGATTGGAGTTTGGTCGGCAGATTATGGCCTATTTATCCTCTGGGGGTTGCCATAGGTCTTTTTCAGCTTTACCTGTTTGGTGGACGGGATAAAGGGCTCCTGGTGCCTGTAGGCATATTGAGTGCTGTTTCTCTGGTTTTTTTATTCATCAATTTTTATTTTGTCGATTTCAGACTTTTAGTCGGAATCATTTTTGTAGTCATCGGTATTGTGATTATCTTTAAAAAGACAAAAACGGCAGATTAAGTCAATGAATTATTTTTGGAAATCAAACGAACATAAAAAGGTGGGATTTCTGATTAGATATCCCACCTTTTTATCATTTTTTTAAATGGTTAATCACCTTTTTCTTTTAATATTTTAATTTAAAATTCTTACTCACCTTTGCTTAGGTGGTAGAAATCTGCTCCTTCAGGCTCTCCGGGCATAATTGGATTAAAATACCATCCTTGAATCCAGGTCCTTTGGACATGGCTTAATCCAGGTTGGTAGACGTAGATGGAGATGGCCTGTTCATGGGCAATTCTTGTCAATGCCTTATAGATTTCCGCTCTCTTTTCTTTATCCGTTTCCTGTAGCCCCTGTTCCAGTAGGGAGTCAACATTTTTTATAGCAAATTCACGGTATGCTTCACCGAAAAAATGGCTGAAATCTCCGTAGCTTCCCATAAATACAGGTGCCCAGTTGTGTGGGTCCGGATAATCCGCCAGCCAGCCAAAGGTAAAAATCGGCAGCTTTTCGGTAAATAAAGCATCCATCATAGCACCACCCTGGAGTCCGACTGGTCGCAGATTGAATTTTGAATTGACGATTTTGACATAGGTGGAAAGCATGTCACAAGCTGCTTTCTGCAAATCGTTCCCTTCTGTATAAAAGATATCGAATTGGCAGCCCTTTTCCCAGAGTTTGCCCTCCCAGGCTTTTTGAAATTCTTCTTTGGCTTTGATGAGACTGAATTCGTAATATAGTGCCGGATCTTCCGTGAATCCCAGCACGTTTTTCGGTATCGGTCCAGGATTTCTGATGGCCATACCTTTGGCCATCTTGGTGATAAAGATATCATAGGGAAAGAGATAGGAAAAACCCTTCCGGACATGGATATCCGAGAAGAAATCAGGAGGTATGCCTTTACCATCCAACTTTCCGCTGCCGATATAGGAATTGCCTTCCGCATTGATGGTCCAGGGGAACATGCTGACTACATTGGTCAGGGTGGGCAAGTTCTTGATAACTTCAACTTCTTCAATCTTTTCCACTTCGCTTAGATATTGCACCGGGATATAGGCTATATCGATATCACCATTCTGAAGCATTAATTTTCGAGTGGTATATTCATTGATATATTTGATTTGCACCTGTCTGATTTTTGCCGGTTCCTGCCAATAATCATCAAATCTCTCTAGCAGGATAAGTTCTTCAGGAACCCATTTTTTTAGAACAAAAGGACCGGTACCGTTTTCCACCGCATAGAGCGGATCTTTTTCATTTTCCGGGTCATGGTACTTCCACCAGGTATCAGCCTTTCCGTTCCAGGCGCCCTGTTCGACAGCCCATTTCTTATTTATGACAGAAGACCAGTTGCTGCAATGGGCGATAATGTTCAGGAAGGGACTATAGGGTTGGTTCAAATGAAATACGATACTATTTCCTTCAATCTTCACCGCTTGGTTAATATAATCTGTCAATACTTTTTTTATGGCATCGATGTATTCTGCTTTTAGTTCACCCCTGGGATTGCCGTCGACAAACAGGTCACAATAACCTTCTACTCCTGCCACTTCCGCTGCCTTTTCTTCAATGCTGTAAACCCCCAAGAGCGGTTCGCATAACATCCAGGTCGGACCGCCTGCACGGTCAAAGATTATGGCACGTTTAAAACTATAGGCGACATCCTCGGCAGTCATAATATTCCCGTTATGGAATTTTACTCCTTCTCTCAGTGGAAAAATATAAGTTAAACCATCATCTTTTACCAAGCCATTTTCCACAGAAGGCACCTCAGTTGCTAACATGGGGACAAACTCGGAAGTGCTTTCCCCTTTATAATTGATAAGGTTATCATAAGTTTGGTAGATGACTTCTCCGCTGGCCACATCATAAGCCCAATGAGGATCCAGCGATTCCGGTCCGCCAACTGTTGCATAGATGATCGTATCCAAATTTTTCACCTCAGCAAAAGAAAGGGAAGCACACATTATGATGACTAATGATAAAATGAAGACTTTAAAGAAGCTGCGTTTCATAAATCCAATTCCTCCTATTTCATAAATTTTAAAACTTACATTCAGAATAACCTTACTTCCTTCAATTCATCCTTTAAAAACAAAAATAATACTCTTTATCTTATCACATGTCTCAGGGCAAAGGTACGGGGATGATATTTTTTAATCACATGATTCCGTCGCGCACTTTTTATAATAGCATATACTCTATTTTTCTCACTATTCCTCTTTTTAGAATAGCGTGGTCAAACATGCATTAATTGTATTGAAAAATGAACAACAAATCAATCATCCGGTTTTCCCATCGTATAGCTCTAATCCCAGTGGTGCAGCAATAATTAATTCTTTCAATATTAAAGGAGGTAAGCTATAATTAAAATGTTTGATTTTGCTTAATTAACGAGAGGCGGTTCGGAAAATTGGAGAATAAAAAAGAAGGTATTTACTATGGTTATATTATGGTTATAGTCATTTTTTTTATTATCACGATTGTTGAAGGGCTAATGTATTGTTTTGGTATTTTCTTTAAACCATTGCAAAGTGAGTTTGGTTGGAGTAGCACGCAGGTTTCTATGGCTTTTACATTATTCATGATAGTGCATGGACTTTTTTATATTGTTACCGGAAAAATCAATGATAGGTTTGGACCAAGAGTAGTAGTAACGGTTTGTGGATTTTTTTTGGGCCTAGGATATTTTTTGATTTCACGGATTAATGCGCTTTGGCAATTATATGTTCTTTATGGGCTAATACTGGCTATTGGTACGAGTGGTGCATATGTTCCGCTCATCTCTACCATCAACCGATGGTTTGTGAAAAAAAGAAGTTTGATGACCGGTATTTGCAGTGCAGGAGTAGGAGTGGGAACTATGATTATTCCACCGTTTACCAGTAGATTGATATTATCTTTTGGTTGGCGTCAAGCTTCTGCTATGGTCGGTATAATATCCCTTGTGTTCTTGGGTATAGTAGCTCAATTATTAAAACGTAATCCGGATAAATTACACCCTTCCAACAATGATATCATTCAACCGGAAACAAAAATCTTAAAAAATACTCATGAAAGTTTTTCTCTTCGTCAGGCAGTTTTGACCCCACAATTCTGGATTCTTGTTACCGCATTTTTTGGATTTGGTCTATGCCTGCAAGCAGTGATGGTGCATATCGTACCTTATGCCATTTCACTGGGGAATCCTCTTACTCAGGCAGCAGTTATCATTGCCTTTATCGGAGGAGCGAGTACTTTCGGAAGGGTGGTCATAGGTGCAGCTGCAGATAAAATTGGAAATAAGACTGTTACCATTACCAGTTTTATTTTAATGACGAGTGCAGTTGTTATATTAATTTTTTCCAAGAAGATAGAAATGTTTTATATTTTTGCAATTGTTTTTGGTTTTGGATACGGTGGATTAGTCGCAATGTCGTCTTTACTGGTAACAGATTTATTTGGTCTGCAGAATCATGGATTGATTTTTGGTGTTTTCGCATTTATCATTACTTTGGGTGGCGGTGTCGGACCTCTTGTAGCGGGATATATCTATGATGTAAGCAGCAGCTATTACATTTTACTTCTCATTCTTCTTGCAGTAAGCACTACAGCATCGGTACTGATTTCTCTGCTCAAACCGACAAGTATTTCATCTTTACCCCTTGGCCATCGTGAATAAATTTAGTATCATTGAATATAATTTTTTGTTCATGAATGCGTCAGGAAAAGCAGATATTTCTTTAAAATAAACTAAATTTCGAATAAAATATTAATTATATAAAGATAAACCTTAATATGTCACAAAGAATAATCATCTCTCTGATATTATCTTATCCGATCTTTAAAAAAAATGTTGTTGAAAGTCAGGCTAACTTTAACTCTGGAAATGTCACAGAGTGTACTTGCATGAATCGATCAATTGCAGCTCATATACAAACTGTTACTATGTCCATTCCTGTTACTCTTGGGAACGAAGACCAATAAAATACGAGTAGTATTACAAGATGTTACTTGTCAATAGTTGTTTATTTTAGTAAAATCATTAAATAACAACTGAAATTTATTGAAAAAAATAAAATAAAAAACACAAAAGTTTTTTAGAATTATAATTCCAAATGAACTTGCCGTTGCTTGCATTGCACCTCATAATTTAATACAGATATTTAAGTAAAGAGAATTTGAAAAATGATTATATTTATTGAGGTGACTATTTGAATCTCTCTTTGAATATGCAAATATATGTTCATGAAATGTAAAAATAATCTGTTCTTTAAAACAAACTTAATTAACTTAAGGAGGAAGAAAATAATGAAAAAAATAGGAATGATTGGTGGTTTTGGACCGGAAGCAACTCTGGATTATTATAAATTGCTTATAGAAAGTTATCGTAAAGAAATAAAGGATGGAAGCATCCCGGAAATTATAATTTATAGTATGGACCTGAATATTCTCATCAATCTAGTAGAAAAAAAACAGTGGGATAATTTAGTAAAATGGTTAGTCAATGGCTTGGAAGTCTTACATCAAGCGGGAGCTGATTTTGGATTTATCTCTTCCAACACTCCACACATTGTTTTTGACAGGGTTAAAAAATTATCACCTCTCCCTTTATTAAGCATAGTAGAGGAAACATGTAAGCAAATTGACAGATTGGCTTTAAGAAAAGTTGGCTTATTGGGAACTAAATTTACTATGCAAAGCGATTTTTACAAAAAAGTTTGTGATAAATATAAAGTGAAAATTTTTTTCCCTAACGAAAAAGAGCAAGATTATATTCATAGTAAATTAATGTCAGAGATCGAGTTTGGTATATTTATTGATGAAACACGAGATGGTTTACTCAGTATAGTTAAACGGATGATCAAAGAAGATTTAATTGAAGGGATCATACTGGGATGCACAGAATTGCCTTTAATTCTTACTAAGGATGAGTTTGGCATACCTTTTCTTAATACTACGAAGATTCATGTAGAAAGTATTATTAACTTTTGCCTGGAGCACACTGAGAGTGGAAACATTTTAGGTAAATGAGATAATGAGGGCCACTCATTAAAATAATATTTTTTCAAAATAAAGCAGTTTTTTCAAAAAGATGGATTTTTTAAATGGCACAAAGAACCTGCACTGACCCGTTCTACAATGAACAAAGTGACTAAAGAAATAAAAGGATAAAATGAAATATCATATGGTATGGCTTAATTTTTTAATTTCATCTAGTAGTTTACAATGAAATATCTTCAAATAGGAAAACTGCGCTTAAAATATCCAACAATTCTAGCTCCGATGGCATCTCTCACTGATATTGTTTTCAGGAGAGTGATTGATGAGATTGGTGGAGTTGGTCTTATGGTAACCGAACTTATATCCGCAGAAGCACTCAGAAGGAAACAGAAGAAAACTCTATCTATGATCAGGTTATTCGATTCTAAAACCCCACAGTTTATCCAGCTTTATGGAAGTGAACCAGCACCAATTGCTGAAGCAGTAAAATATATCGAAGAGGAAACTGATTTTTCCGGAGTAGATGTAAATATGGGGTGTCCGGTA
>Ga0272441_10008802_pt1 | contig 15846 bp, 19 predicted proteins | sample SSMProp6N_FD_193582 | JGI IMG/M metagenome (GOLD analysis project Ga0272441, IMG submission 193582) | Marine sediment archaeal communities from Little Sippewissett salt marsh, Falmouth, MA, United States - SSM-Prop-6N | ecosystem: Environmental > Aquatic > Marine > Wetlands > Sediment ... | reverse complement strand
CCGCCGGCCGCATAGCAAACGCTGCTTACCAACCTCGAGACGACACATGACCAAGCGCACCAGCGCCAAATACAAGATCGACCGCCGCATGGGCGAGAACATCTGGGGCCGCGCCAAGAGCCCGTTCAATTCACGCTCTTACGGCCCCGGCGAGCACGGCCAGCGCCGCCGCGCCAAGCTTTCGGACTTTGGCGTGCAGTTGCGCGCTAAGCAAAAGCTCAAAGGCTATTACGGCGATGTGACCGAAAAGCAGTTTCGCTCCACCTATGAAGAAGCGGTGCGGATGCGCGGCGATACCGGCGAAAACATGATCGGCCTGCTGGAGCGCCGGCTCGACGCGGTGGTCTACCGCGCCAAATTCGTGCCGACGGTGTTTGCCGCCCGCCAGTTCGTCAACCACGGCCACGTGCTGGTCAACGGTAAGCGCGTAACCATCGCCAGCTACCGGGTAAAAGAAGGCGACGTGGTGGAACTGCGCGAGAAATCCAAGCAATTGCCGCTGGTGCTGGAGGCCGTCGGCTCACCCGAGCGCGACTTGCCGGACTATCTCGACGTCGACCACAACAAGATGACCGCCACCTACGTGCGCGTGCCGCAGCTCATGGACGTGCCATATCCGGTGGCGATGGAGCCCAACCTGGTGGTCGAGTTCTACTCCCGCTAAACCGGTTTCCATACGGACAATAAAAAGGGCTGCCCGTTGCGGGCAGCCCTTTTTTAGTCGTGAGTCTTGCGCGCCGCGTGCGCCGATGAAGACCGCTTAAGCGTCTGCCGGCTGGGCGATCTCGATGCCTTTGCCGGTGAGGAAGTCGCGCAATTCGCCTTCTTCGAACATCTCGCGCAGGATGTCGCAGCCGCCGACGAACTCGCCTTTGACGTAGAGCTGCGGGATGGTCGGCCAGTTGGAGAATTGCTTGATGCCTTCGCGCACGTCCATGTCGTCGAGCACGTTGACGGAAGAGAACTTGACGCCCAGATAGCTCAAGATTTGCACGACGGTGGACGAGAACCCGCATTGCGGGAACACCGGCGTGCCCTTCATGAACAGCACCACGTCGTCGCTGTTGATGGCGCTGTTGATTGTGTCAAAAGCGGGAATGTCGCTCATGGCGTGTGATCCTTTCAGCCCTATTTCGGGGCGGATGTTTGTAAGGCGAGGGCATGCAATTCGCCGCCCATGCGGCCCTGGAGTGCGTCATAGACCATTTTGTGCTGCTGCACCCGGGTTTTGCCGGCAAAGGCCGGTGTGATCACGACGGCGGAATAGTGGTCACCGTCGCCGGCTAGGTCTTCGATGGTCACCTCGGCATCCGGCAACGCGTCGCGGATCAGTTTTTCGATCTCGGCTGCGGCCATGGCCATGGGTCTGCTCCTAAAACCGTATATTTTCTGCGGGGTTTGCCTTGGGCTCCCCGGCGTTAATGCGTAGCATCCATGTAGCGCGGGAACCAGCCTTCATGCGCTGTGCGCAGCATCTCCACCGATATAGGGTCGCAGCCTTCGGCAATCAAATCCACACCGCCAACATGGCCGAGATGCCGGGCGCTGACACCGGCCTTAGCGGCGGCGCGCAGGGCCTGGCGGGTGAGGGCTGTAGGCAAGGCAATCACGTAGCGCGACTGGTCTTCGCCGAACAGCGCCGCATGCGCCGGCAGGCCCTCAGGCAGCGACATATGGGCGCCGATACGGCTTGCCAGGCACAGTTCCGCCACCGCCACGTAGAGGCCGCCATCGGACACGTCGTGCACCGCCGATAAGCGGCCGGTGGCGATGAGCCCGCGCACGAAGTCGCCGTTGCGGCGTTCGGCGGCCAGATCCACCGGGGGCGGCGCGCCACCCTCGGTCTCAAGATCGACGCCGAGCACATCGCGCAGATAAAGAGACTGGCCAAGATGGCCGTGTTCATCGCCGACGAGGATCAGGTCGTCGCCCGCCTTCATGCCGTCCATGCGGGCATAGAGGCGCGCATCCTCAATCAGGCCGACGCCGCCGATGGCCGGTGTCGGCAAAATGCCCTGGCCGTTGGTTTCGTTGTAAAGCGACACATTGCCCGAGACGACCGGGTAATCGAGCGCTTCGCAGGCTTCTTTCATGCCCAAAATGCAGCCGGCGAATTGGCCCATAATGTCCGGCCGTTCCGGATTGCCGAAATTCATGCAATCGGTGACCGCCAGCGGCCGGGCGCCGGTGGCGCTGAGATTGCGCCAGGTTTCGGCCACCGCCTGTTTGCCGCCTGCTTGCGGGTCCGCTTTGCAGTAGCGCGGGGTGACGTCCACCGTCACCGCTAGCGCCGTATTGGTGCCGTGCACGCGCACGACGCCGGCATCGCCGCCGGGGCGCTGCAGCGTATCGCCCATGATCGTGTGGTCGTATTGCTCCCAGATCCACCGGCGCGAGCACACAGCCGGGCTGGCGATCATCGCAACAAGCGTTTGCGCGGCGTTGGCCGGGGCCGGCGCCTTGGCGATGTCTAGCGGTGCGGCAGGACTTGGTATCTCGTACGGGCGCTCGTACAGCGGTGCGTCGTCGTTAAGGCTGTCGAGCGGCAGGTCGGCGACGGTTACGCCGTGGTGGCGCACCACCATGCGGCCGGTATCGGTGATGGTGCCGATGACGGCAATATCAAGCTGCCACTTTTCGAAGATGCGCCGCGCGACCTCCTCCTTGCCTGGTTTGAGCACCATGAGCATGCGCTCCTGGCTTTCCGATAGCAGCATCTCGTAGGCGGTCATGGCGTCTTCGCGGCACGGCACCGCATCGAGGGTGAGCTCGATGCCGACGCCGCCTTTGCCGGCCATTTCCACCGACGACGAGGTAAGCCCGGCGGCGCCCATATCCTGGATGGCAACAATCGCATCCTCCGCCATCAGCTCCAGGCATGCTTCAAGCAGCAGTTTCTCCGTAAACGGATCGCCGACCTGAACGGTGGGGCGCTTTTCATGGCTGTCGTCGTCGAACTCGGCCGAGGCCATGGTGGCGCCGTGGATGCCGTCGCGGCCGGTCTTGGAACCGACATAGACCACCGGGTTGCCGACGCCGGAGGCGGCTGCGTAAAAGATCTTATCCGCCGGCGCGATGCCGACGCACATGGCGTTGACCAAAATATTGCCGTTATAGGCCGGGTCGAATTCCACTTCCCCGCCTACCGTCGGCACGCCGAAGCAATTGCCGTACCCGCCGATCCCGGCCACCACGCCGTCTACCAAATGCCGCGTCTTGTCGTGCTCGGGCGCACCAAACCGCAAGGCATTTAAATTGGCGACGGGCCGCGCGCCCATGGTGAAGACGTCACGCATGATGCCGCCGACGCCGGTCGCCGCCCCTTGATAGGGCTCGATGAAAGACGGATGGTTGTGGCTTTCCATCTTAAACACGGCGGCAAGGCCATTGCCGATATCGACAATGCCGGCGTTTTCGCCCGGCCCGCAGATCACGTGCGGGCCCGCCGTCGGTAGCCGTTTTAGCCATACGCGTGATGATTTGTACGAGCAGTGCTCCGACCACATCACCGAATAAATGCCCAGTTCGGTCAGGGTCGGCGGCCGGTTGAGTGCGCGCAGCACGCGGGCGTATTCGTCCTCGGTAAGGCCATGCTCTTTGACCATGGCCGCGGTTATCGGCGGCTCCGGTGCCGCTGCGCCGGTCTGCGGCTGGGCCGGCGCTGTGGCGCTGCTGCTGGTCTTGGTCATGACAGCGCCTCCATCAAGCCTTCAAACAAAGGCCGGCCGTCGCTGCCGCCAAGGGCCGGTTCGATCAGCCGTTCGGGGTGCGGCATCATGCCGAGCACGCGCAGATTGTCAGAATAGATGCCGGCGATATTGCCGCGCGAGCCGTTAGGGTTGGCGTCGGCATCCGCAGCGCCATCCTTGCTTACATAGCGAAAGGCGATGCGCCCCTCGCCTTCGAGCCGCTCTAAGGTGGCATCATCGGCAAAATAATTGCCGTCGTGATGGGCGATGGGCAGGCGGATCGGCCGGCCCGCCGGGTAGGCGCGGGCAAACGGCGTGTCGGTGCGCGCCACGCTTAAATAAACGTCCTTGCAGATGAATTTAAGGCCGGCATTGCGCATCAGCGCGCCGGGCAACAGACCGGTCTCGGTGAGCATTTGAAAGCCGTTGCAGATGCCCAGCACGAAGGCGCCGTCGTGCGCACGCTGCTGCACGGCCGCCATCACCGGCGCCCGCGCGGCCATGGCGCCGGCGCGCAGATAGTCGCCATAGGTAAAGCCGCCGGGCAGTACCACCAGGTCTGCCGGCGGCAGGTCGGTCTCGGTATGCCAGACCGGCACCGGCGCGCGTCCGGTGATGCGCTCCAGCGCCACCAGCGTATCGCGGTCGCAATTGGAGCCGGGGAAGATGACGACGGCGGCTTTCATTGCGCGGCGTCCAGCTCGACGGAATAATTCTCGATCACCGTGTTGGCCAAGAGCTGCTCGCACATGGATGTCACCTGCGCTTGGGCTTTTGCCGGGTCCGTTTCTGCCAGGTCGAGCTCGATGATCTTGCCTTGGCGCACCGTATTGATGCCGCCAAAGCCCAAATTGGCGAGCGTTTTTTCAATGGCCTTGCCTTGCGGGTCAAGAACGCCGGTCTTGAGCGTGATGTGCACGCGCGCTTTCATGAATGCCTCGTCTGCGGCGGGCGGGCGCCGCCTTTGGGGGTGGCCGGTGCGGCGCCGAATCGGAGTGCCGACGCTACGAGAAAATATCAGCAATGATGCGCGCGTGCGCCCGTCGGATCCATGCCGAGCGCGCAAGGCTGCTATTTGACGAGCACCGGTCCTGAGCGCTGCGTCCTGTTTTCGTTGTCGGTGAAGATGCCCAGGCGCCGGGCAACCTCTTGGTAGGCGTCCATCAGGCCGCCCATGTCGCGGCGGAAGCGGTCTTTGTCCAGTTTTTCGCTCGTCGTTGCATCCCATAGCCGGCATGAATCCGGGCTGATTTCGTCGGCCAGGACGACGCGCATCATCTCGCCTTCGAATTGGCGGCCGAACTCGACTTTGAAATCCACCAGCTTGATGCCGATGCCCATGAACAGCCCGGACAAAAAGTCGTTGATGCGCAGCGCCAGCGCCATCATGTCGTCGATCTCTTGCGGGTTCGCCCACGAGAACGCGGTGATGTGCTCTTCAGTGACCAGCGGGTCGTCGAGCTCGTCGGATTTATAGGCAAATTCGATAATCGAGCGTGGCAGGGCTGTGCCTTCTTCGATGCCCAGCCGCTTGGACAGCGAGCCGGCGGCCACGTTGCGGACCATCACCTCCACCGGGATGATCTCGACCTCCTTGATCAGTTGCTCGCGCATATTCACGCGCTTGACAAAATGGGTCGGTACACCGATCTCGTTGAGCTTGGTGAAAATGAACTCGGAAATGCGGTTGTTGAGCACGCCCTTGCCTTCGATCAGCTCGTGCTTCTTGTTGTTGAAGGCGGTGGCGTCATCCTTGAAGTGCTGGATGAGGGTGCCCGGCTCCGGGCCCTCATAGAGGATCTTGGCCTTGCCTTCGTAGATTTTTCTGCGGCGGGTCATAAAAGAAATCCATCTGGGATGCAGGCCATTTTTGGCCATTTGTGCGCTGCTGCACCTTGACCTGGGCGGTGCCTGCGCACACGTGTTGCTTTAGCGGATATTGGGGGCTATGCCTAGCGTAAGTTGGGATGAGCCGGGTCCCCGGAAATACCGGTTTTTGGCGGTTTTCTGCCGGTTTACGGCGATAGACCGTTAACCTGAAGGGGCTCGCATCGTAAACCAAGAGGCTGACCTAGATGAACTCATTAGACAAGCGCGGCAGAGACTTTGAAAACAAGTTCGCCCACGATCAGGAACTCGAGTTCAAGGCTGTGGCCCGGCGCAATAAGCTGTTGGGCCTATGGGCCGCGGCCGCCATGGGCCTGGCCGACGTCGAAGCGGATGCCTACGCCAAGGAGGTGGTGAAGGCCGATTTCGAAGAGGCGGGCGAAGAAGACGTCTACCGCAAAGTGGCAGGCGATCTTGAGGCGCGCGGCATCGACAAGTCGGAACATCAAATCCGCCGCACCATGCAGGAATTGCTGGTCACCGCCCGTGAGCAGGTGGCAAACGAAGGCTAGGGCCATCCCGGCCGACGGGCTGCCGTCACCGCTGCAGCGTAGTGCGGATCTTGTAGGCCAGCCCCTCCAGCGTCGTCAGGTGGCGTTCGTGTTTGGGCGGGTCGTAGGTGGTGGCGTTGACGGCGCGCACCAGCACCCGGCGGATACTCAGATCGTCCGGGTCTTGGTCGATGTCCAGCACGTTGAGGCAACAGGTATCCTGCTCGAACTGGCCAAAAGTCTTAAGGCCGGTGCCCAGCGCCCAGCCCAACAGCACCCGGTTGACGCCGCCATGGGCAACCAGCGCCATTGTATGCCAGCCGGGCTGGCCTAACAGGCCCTCGAAAGCCGGCACCACGCGGGCCTCAAAATCGGCAAACGCCTCGCCGTTGCGGTATGTCATGCCTGGCAGATGCGCGTTCAAAAACGCGTACGCCACCTCGTTGAGGTCGTCGGGCAAGGGCACCGGGTCCGGCGCACTGCCCTGCTCATAGGCGGCTTGGGCGCGGTCGGAGCGCAATTCTTCTAAGTCGGGCACTTCTTCAACCGCCAGCGCCCGGTCGCCGAGGATGCGGTCAAGGGTTTGGCGGGTGCGCGGCAGGCCGGAGCATACGGCTTTGTCGATCATCACATCCGCCATCATGGTGCACATGGCGTCGGCCTCCTGGCGGCCTTGCGTGGTCAGGTGCACCTGGCGCGGGTCGGCGACGATGGCGCCGTCTTGGGTGATATAGGCGACGTCACCGTGGCGGAACAGATATACGCGGCGCCGGTGGGCGCCGTCGAAAGCAATCCGGGGTATGGCGGCGGTGGTCATCGCGGTATCTCCATGGGCGGGGGTTTTCCCGGTTGGTATGGTGAGTATAGACACAGCGTGACAGGCATGTGGCACTGGGTGCATGGGGCGGGATATTGGGGCACGGAGCACATCGGGTCGGTTTGTGTTGACGGCAACTCAGACCCCCCACCCCAACCCTCCCCACAAGGGGGAGGGGGTATGAGGGCATGCGCCGGTATGCGTATGGGGAAGGGGGTATTAGGCATGCGCTAGCGTCCGTGCGGGGGGTGCCGCCGGGGGTGCTGCCGTCTTTCCCCCTTGGCCTGCCCATAAGCGGGTAAGGGAGCGCGAGCGCCTGAGGCCTGCTCGTGCGCAAGGTCTCATGCGGATATCACGTCATAAGAGAGCCTGCCTTAGGCGCTCCACGCGCGGGCCGTTTTCCGCAGGCTGCCGATACCGCCTTGCAGCCGCGCATTACCCCGGCTGAGCAAGGCCCGTGACCCTTGCTTCCACATCCCGCGCTTTGGAACGGCACGTCTAGATGTGGGGCCAGCCTTTCCACGGCGTGACCGGGCCTGGGCAACCGCGGCCCATCCAGCACGCACCCGTTACTTGCGTGCTTCGGCGGCAGGCACCGCTACCCATGTTCCTAAGGAGCCACGCCCATGCCGCCTTCCGGGCAACCCGCACCTTCCGCCCAAGCCCGGCCGGCCCGGGTGCCCTGATGGCGAAAAGCGCCCCTAGTATCCGGGCGCTGCGACGGGCGGGGATAAGTTTTTCAAAAAAAGCGGCACTGGCTGAAACAGCCCCACCGGATGGCCGGATTTAGGCCGACCGGGCCCCGCCTATTTTGCTGCTTGTTCTGCTGCTGCCACAGCGTCCTTGCCGAACACCCGCGCGAAGATCGTATCGACGTGTTTGGTGTGGTAGCCCAAATCGAACAGGTCTTCGAGCTCGGCGTCCGAGAGCACCACGTCGTCATCGGCCTTCAAGAGGTCGAGGAACACGCCGTCGCCGCGCCAGACGGGCATGGCGTTGCGCTGCACGAGGCGGTAGGCGTCCTCGCGGCTCACGCCTTTTTGCGTCAGCGCCAGCAACACCCGCTGCGAATGCATGAGGCCGCCAAGCTGGTTCATATTGGCCAGCATGGTCTCGGGATAGACCACCAGCTTGTCGATGACGCCGGTAAGGCGCACCAGCGCAAAATCGAGGGTGACGGTGGCATCGGGGCCGATCATGCGCTCGACGGAGGAGTGCGAGATGTCGCGCTCGTGCCACAGGGCGACGTTTTCCAGCGCCGGGGTGACCATGCCACGCACGATGCGCGCAAGGCCGGTCAGGTTTTCTGTCAGCACCGGGTTGCGTTTGTGCGGCATGGCGGACGAGCCTTTTTGGCCTTCGGAAAAATATTCCTCTGCTTCCAGAACTTCTGTGCGCTGAAGATGGCGAATTTCCGTTGCTAGCCGCTCCACCGATGAGGCGATGACGCCCAGCACCGCGAAGAAATAAGCATGCCTATCGCGCGGGATGACCTGGCTGGACACGGGCTCGGGCGTCAGGCCCATTGCCTGTGCCACGTGGGCTTCCACCTGCGGGTCGATATTGGCGAAGGTGCCGACGGCGCCGGAAATGGCGCAAGTGGCGATTTCGGCGCGCGCGTGCTCAAGCCGCGTGCGGGCGCGTGCGAACTCTGCATAGGCTTGCGCCAGCTTGACCCCGAAGGTTGTCGGCTCGGCGTGAATGCCATGCGACCGGCCGATGGTTGTGGTGTCTTTGTGCTCGAAGGCGCGCCGCTTAAGTGCTGTCAGCAGCACGTCGATGTCGGCGAGCAGCAGGTCGGCGGCGCGCATCAGTTGCACCGAAAGACACGTGTCCAGTACATCGGAGGAGGTCATGCCCTGATGCACGAAGCGTGCGTCATCGCCGATGAATTCGCCAAGATGGGTCAAGAAGGCAATAACGTCGTGTTTGACCTCGCGCTCGATGGCGTCGATGCGGGCAACGTCGAAGGTGGCGCTAGACCCTTTGTCCCAAATGTTTTGCGCCGCCTGGTGCGGAATCACCCCTAATTCGGCCAGAGCGGTGCAGGCGTGGGCTTCGATCTCAAACCAGATGCGGAACTTGGTTTCCGGCGACCAGATGGCGGTCATTTCCGGGCGGCTATAACGGGGGATCATGAACGGCTGCGCTCCAGGCCTGCTGCACGGCGGCGGTGGTGGGGGTTGGCGGGTGCGAAAGATTAGGTGTTGATACGCCAAGCCCCCGCCGCCCTCAACCGCCGGATGGGCAGATGAGAGATGCGAGGGGGAGGGGGCGCCGGGGAAATGTGGCCGCGCCAGAGTTAGCCGTGCTGGGGTTAGCCGCGCTGGGCGGTGCCCGACAGCGCGTACGCACCATTGCCGAGCAGCGCCAGCGCCAGATTGGCCATCACCCAAAAGACCGGGAACTCCCAGCCGCCGCCGGGGTTGGAGAAGACCCAGCCGTTGGGCCAGTGCACAAGGGCGGCGCCCAAAACGATGGGCGTGAGCGCCAACGCCACGATGCGGGTATGAAAGCCGAGGATCAAAGCGATACCGCCGGCGATTTCGGCAAACATCACCGCATAGGCCGTGATGCCGGGGAACCCTTGCGATTCGAAATAGGCAACGGTGCCCGCCGGCGTGAATACGATGACTTTGAGCAGGCCGTGGGCCAGAAAGGCAATGCCGAGCGTGAGGCGCAGCAAAGTTGCGGCGAACGGGCCGGTGGCGGTGTCGAGGTCGGTTTGGGATATGAGCTTCGTCAACATGATAGGTGTCTCCAAAGATGTGCGTGGTGGGATGGCGACAACATATACATTCCCAAAAAGATGGTAATCTGCCTATTCAGCACAAAATAATTTCCAGATAGGGGTCAATAAAATGGATCGGTTGGCAATGCTGGAGGTGTTTGCGGCGGTGGCGGAGCGCGGCAGCTTTTCCCAGGCGGCGCAGACGCTGGGGATGTCCAATTCGGCGGTCTCCAAACACGTAGCAGCGCTGGAAGAGCGGCTGGGGGTGCGGCTGCTCAACCGCACCACGCGCCGGGTCAGCCTGACCGATGTGGGCCAGGCCTATTGCAGCCGCGCCCGCCAGGTGATCGCCGATTTGGCGGAGGCCGATGCGGCGGCGGCAAGCCTGCACGAGGACGCGCGCGGCACGCTGAAATTATCTGCGCCGGTCTCGTTCGGCGTGCGGCATTTGGGCCCGGCCATCGGTGCGTTCATGGCAGCGCACCGCGAGCTGGAGATCGATCTTGTGCTCAATGACAGGTTCGTCGATATCGTCGATGAGGGGTTCGATCTGGCGCTGCGCATCGGCGTGTTGGCGGATTCAAGCCTCAAGGCGCGCCGCATTGCCCCGGTGCGCCGAGTGCTGGCCGCCGCTCCTGCCTATCTCGATGCTGCCGGCCGGCCGCCGACGCCGGATGCTCTGCACGACCATGCCTGCCTCGCCTACGCCATTGGCAGCGATGCCTGGCAATTGGAGCGCGAGGATGGTGCGGGCGCTGGTGCGGCCCGCATCAAGGTCTCAGGGCCATTGCGCGCCAATAATGGCGACATGATCCGCGAAGCGGCGCTGGCGGGGGCGGGCATCGTCAACCTGCCGACCTTTATCATCGGCGCCGATCTGTCTGCCGGAAGGCTTGAGCGCGTGTTGCCGGAATGGTGCGCATCGACATTGGCGCTGCACGCGGTCTATCCGCCCGGCAAGGCGTTGTCAGCGAAAGTGCGCTTGCTGATCGATTTTCTCGCCGGCGCATTCAGCCCGGCGCCGTGGGATGCGTTTGAACAGGCGTAAGCGGTTACGTCGCCGTGCTCTTCAGGGGGGCGGCATCGGTCGGCTACAGCAACCCCAGTTGCCGCAAGCTGGCATGGGTGCCGCGGCCGATCACCAAATGATCGTGGACGGCGACGCCCACGGGCTTGGCCGCCTGTTCGATGCGTTTGGTCATATCCACGTCGGCGCGGCTGGGGGTGGGGTCGCCGGACGGGTGGTTGTGCACCAGAATGATGGCGCTGGCGCCAAGTTCCAGCGCCCGCTTGACCACCTCGCGCGGATAGACCGGCGTGTGGTCGATGGTGCCGCGGCTTTGCACTTCGTCCGCGATCAGAACGTTCTTGCGGTCTAAGAACAGAATGCGGAATTGCTCGTTGGTTTCATACGCCATGCAGGCGGTGCAATAATCGATGAGCGCCGCCCAACTGGTGATCGCCGGCTTTTCCAGTATCTTGGCCTGCGCCAGGCGTAGCGAGGCGGCGTGCACGATCTTCAGTTCGGTAGCGACGGCATCCGACACACCCGTTACCTCCACCAGTCGTTCGATCGGTGTGCTGATAACTTCGTTGAAGCCGCCAAAGCGCTTGATCAGCGCCTTCGCCAAGGGTTTGGTGTCGCGGCGCGGGATGGCGCGGAACAAAATCAGTTCCAGCAATTCGTAATCCGGTAAGGCGTCCGGCCCGCCTTTGAGGAAGCGTGCCCGCAACCGCTGGCGGTGGCCGGCGTGATGCGGCGGCTCTTTGGTAGATTTGGCGGCCGGTTTGCGGGGAGCGGGCTTAGGAGGGGTGGCGGGCTTGCCGGGCGTTGCTTTGCTGGGGCCGGGGTCGGGCCTGGGGCCGGGGCGCGGCAGCGGCCTGCCGCCGGTATCCGTGAAGCCTGACAAGGGCGGGCCGGGTCGACGCCGGGTCACGCGTAAGGCGGACAATCAAGGCCCGCGGGCGATACTGTGAAAATCTCCACACCGGTCTCGGTGACGCCGACGGAGTGCTCAAATTGCGCTGACAGCGAACGGTCGCGGGTGACCGCCGTCCATCCGTCAGACAACAGCTTAACGTGCGGGCGGCCGAGATTGACCATCGGCTCGATGGTGAAGAACATGCCAGGCTTCAGCACATGCCCTTCGCCGCGCCGTCCGTAGTGCAGAACATTGGGCGCATCGTGGAACATTTGCCCTAGGCCATGGCCGCAAAAATCGCGCACCACGCTGCAGCGGGCGTTTTCGGCATGGGTCTGGATGGCGGCGCCGATATCGCCCAGCGTGGCGCCGGGGCGTACGCTATCGATGCCGTGCATCATTGCATCATAGGTCACCTGCACCAGCCGCTCTGCCTTGCGGTTGATATCGCCGACCGGGAACATGCGGCTGGTGTCGCCGTGCCAGCCGTCGACCAGCAGCGTTACGTCAATATTGACGATGTCACCGGATTTAAGCGTCTTGTCGCCGGGGATACCGTGGCACACCACGTGGTTGATGGAGGTGCACGACGCATGCCGGTAGCCGCGATAGCCGTAGGTGGCCGGCACCACGCCGTGATCAAGCGCGAAGGCCAGCACGAGCTGATCTAGTTCGCCGGTGCTAACCCCCGGCTTGACGTGCGGCACCAGCATGTCCAACGCCGCGGCGGATAATTGCCCCGCCTTGCGCATGCCGGCGAAGCCGTCCGGTCCGTGCAGCTTAATCGCGCCGGTATTGATCAGCGGCGCCTCCACCGCGTCCATATAGGTCATTGCCCTTCGGCCTCTTGGGTATCCATCTCTAGCGCGTAGCTTAGCGCAATTGCGTCGGTTGTGATGTCGCATCCATAACATAGGGTTTCAACACCGCGATTGCGTGCTTTTTCCAGCGCGGCGGCATAGGCGGGGTCGATGTCGCGGGCAATGGTAAAGCGCGTGGTGCCGGGATATTGCACCACGTAGAGCATGACCGCCCGGTGGCCGCGCGTAACCATGTCGCCTAGTTCCACCAGATGCTTAGCGCCGCGGGTGGTGACGCTGTCGGGAAATTCCGCCAACCCCGGCTTGCGCATCAAGTGCACGTTCTTGACCTCCACATAGGCCGGCGGCTTGGTATCGTCTTCGAGCAGGATATCGATGCGGCTATTGGTGCCGTAGCGCACTTCGCGGCGCAGGCGCCCATAGCCTGCAAGCTCCGCTATGCGGCCTGCCACAATGGCTTCTTCAGCCAGCTTGTTGGGCGCGCCGGTATTAATGCCGATAAGCACGCCGCCGACCTCCACCAGTTCCCACGAATAGGCCAGCTTGCGCTTAGGGTTGTCGGACTTCGATAGCCACACCCGGTTGCCGGGGGCGTTGAGCCCCAGCATCGCGCCGGGATTGGCGCAATGGGCGGTCACCGTCTCACCGGTATCGAGTGCGACATCGGCAAGGAACCGCTTGTAGCGCTTAAGCAGGGTGCCAGGCACGAGGGGAGGGAGCTTCATAGGCCATGTGTATTGCCGCGCCGGCGTTGGCGGTCAAGCCGGCAGCCCCTTGCTGGCAGCCTCTTGCTGGCAGCCGGTGTCTGGCGTGCTATATCGGCGCCATGACGGACCAAAATGATATCGTGACCGCCGCCGTCCTGCTGATCGGCGATGAACTGCTGTCCGGGCGGACGCAAGACAAGAACCTGGCGTTCATTGCCACCTGGCTGGGCGAGCGCGGCATCCGCGTGCGCGAAACACGGGTGGTGCCGGACGTGGAAGCGGAGATCGTGGCCGCCGTAAACGCGCTGCGGGCGCGGTTTGACTACGTTTTCACCTCCGGCGGCATTGGCCCGACCCATGACGACATCACCGCCGATAGCATTGCCACAGCGTTTGGCGTGCCCGTGCATCACCACCCCGAAGCGATGGCGCGGCTGCGCGCCCATTACGCCGCCTCTAACATCGATTTCAACGAAGCGCGCCAGCGCATGGCGCGCATTCCCGAAGGCGGCACGCTGATCGACAATCCGGTATCGAAGGCGCCGGGCTTTCAGATCGCCAATGTGTTTGTCATGGCCGGCATCCCCTCGGTGATGCAGGCGATGCTCACCGGCATCGAAGACCGCCTCACCGGCGGCGCCAAGATGCTGGCCTGCTCGGTTGCCGGGCCGTTGGCCGAAGGCACGCTGGCCAAGCCCTTGGGCGCCCTGCAAGACAAATATCCCGATGTCAGCATGGGCAGCTATCCCTATTACCGTGACGGCACGTTCGGCGCCAATTTGGTGTTTCGCACAACCGACGCGGCGCTACTGCAAACCGTCTGCGACGAAGCGGTGGCGATGGTGCGGGCGCTGGGGGTCGAGCCGGTCATCGGCGATGGCACGTAGCCGCGGCCACTGGGTGTCGGCGGCTTCAGCGTGGCCATTGCGCAACACATGCGGCAACATTACGAAGTTTTCAGGTGATTTGCGCTCAAATCCGGTAGTATCACACGCAGGAGCGGGTAGTTTCCCGTCCGGTTATGCACATCATGGCAGTGCTGGCAGTCTTCTAAAGGGGGGCCGGGCATGCCGTTTAGGGACTTTAAGCCCCAAAATCCGTAAGCCCCAAAATAGGGGCGGCAAAAGCTCGTAAGGGAGAAACAGAATGAACAAGATCATTGCAGGCGCGTTTGGCCTGGCCGCTGGGGCGCTGTTGCTGACAGGGCCCGCTTTGGCGCTCGATTCGAGCTACGAAGCGCAAAGCAAATCCGGCACGCACCAATTCTACGTGTGGTGCACCGGCGCTGCAGACAGCGAAGCAACCGCCGATGGCGCCACCATGGAAGAAGCCATGGCCACCTTGCAGGCAAATGTCGGCGGCACCTGCAAGCCGGTTTGGCAGGGCCTGGTGAACTAGGGCACCTAAGGTAAGATACCCAGCGAAAACGGCGGCCATCGGGCCGCCGTTTTTGTGTGCGTTGGCGCCATCGAAATGGTTGCCGGTTTAGGGCATTCTAGCGCCAGCCCTTTGCCAACGTCGCCAGCGGCGGCTTCGGCGCCATGATTACGGCGACAACACCGAAAGACGTGAAGCGCCATCTCGGCGCTGGTCATCGCCAACAACCGATACGCCGGCGGCGGTTTCGACGTGGCCCCCGACGCCGACATGACCGACGGCCTGCTCGATTTTGCCGTCATCACCCAGAAACGTCTGCTGCCGGACAATGTAGGCGCTCACTTACTGTTGCGCTCCAGCGTCAGCTGATCGACGCCGAAGGCGATATGTTTGAGTTGCTCTTCCATGCGGATGACCCGCTCGCGCACGTCCTGGTTGGCAGCCTGCGAGCCCTCGAGCATGGCGACGCGGGTATCGATGGAGCCGACCCAAAACATGATGCTGGCCGTCTGAACGACAATTGCAGCCACAATGGCAATCGGTATGCGCTTGTCTAAATCCCAGTGATCGGCAGCGGGATCGGAAACATGGGTCATGCGTCAGCCCTTTCGGTGCTGGGTCAGAAGCACTCAGATTTCATGAAGACGTTAGAGATGATATCATTTCAACCACACACACCCAGGAGGTGACATGGTCGACATACCCTCATTATTGAGCAGCGGATTTAACTTGGCCGAGACGATCAAAAGTATCGTCCGTATGAAAAACGAAGTTGAAAAGAACAAGGCCATCCGCGAACTGGACCAAACGTACATGGCCCTGAGGGAAGAATATGGACGTTTGCAAGAAGAGAACGAAGTCCTTCGCGAAGACAATAAGAAGTTTAAGGCCTGGGATACAGAAAATAATCGGTACAAGCTTAGGGATTTCGGCGGCAAGACCTTCGCCTATGAGCTAGACCCCGAAAAGGCAAACGGTGAGGAGCCGCATCTTCTTTGCCCAACCTGCTTCCAGAAAAAAAGAAAATCTATAATACAGTTTACTCGAAAATTAGGCAATGGACAAGATAGTTATAGATGCAGTCCTTGCAACGAATATATTTACCTGGGTGAGGCTAAGTACGAGCCAAACCCACCTGGCCGCCACTATGGAGAGTTTGATCCATACCCGTAAGTCTGATTCACCGGACTACCAAGTATCGCTATGAATACAGCGGCCCGGTGACGTGCCCCCAGCGCATGATGGTCTGCCGCGAGGGAAACGAAACCTCATAGGCGGCGACCGGGCTCCTGCCACAGATAAGCGCCGCACCTCTTCCAAGACACATGCCGTTTGGCGGATTTGGTGGACCTGGCAGGCTCGGCCGACCAAGCAGACCGGGTGGTGCAACGCATCCGCTTCAGC
>Ga0272441_10008801_pt1 | contig 15847 bp, 15 predicted proteins | sample SSMProp6N_FD_193582 | JGI IMG/M metagenome (GOLD analysis project Ga0272441, IMG submission 193582) | Marine sediment archaeal communities from Little Sippewissett salt marsh, Falmouth, MA, United States - SSM-Prop-6N | ecosystem: Environmental > Aquatic > Marine > Wetlands > Sediment ... | reverse complement strand
AGCGGGGATCATCATCGGCGTCATCCTCATCGGAGAGGCGTTTCGGCAGCACCCGAAAGCCGAGGGCGAAAACGAAAAAGTGGGAAAGTCCGTAGAAAAGGTAACGGCGGCGATCATGCCGTACCAAGTTCCCGTGGGAATAGCAGGAGTGGTGGTCGGTTTGATTCATTTTCTGTTTCCCCGTATCCTCTTCCTGTAAAGCGAAGACACGATTATGTTTCGAGTCATTCTCAGTATCGTTCTGCTGGTTATTCTCGTTATCCTCATCGTGCTGAATCTGGGCTTCACCACCTCCTTCAATCTGTTCGGCTGGAAATTCGAGGAAATCCCCGTAACCGCCGTGGCTCTGGTCGCCTTTGCCGTGGGCGTATTGTACTCCTTCGCCTACTACCTGGGTCGTTTTTTTTCCAAGATCAGCAAGACCAAGTTCCGCAAGCGCGGTGAGCAGGTCAAGGTCCGGGAGCAGGAGTTGCAGCAGAAGGAGAAACAGCTGGATATCAAAGCCGACGTCGCGGTGGTGGGCGAACCGGTGCCGAAGACAAATGCCGGCCCGGTCGAGGGCGGATTCACGCCGCGGCAGACGGAGAAGCGCAAGTCGAGCCGCAAGAAGAGGGAAAAGTAGAGTTCGTCCATGCCGGAGGCGGAAAATCTTCTCGTCGCGTTGAGTGAGTTCATAGCCGAGCGTAAAGAGGGCATCCTCTCGGGGGTATACGAGATCGAAATCTCGAACGTAGAGGAGGGTGACCTTCTGCAGCTGGGATCCTTCGGCATCAGCGTATCCGGGCATGGGAAGTTCAAGATCAATATCGATCTGACTTACAAAAAAGCAGAAAAATCCTAATCCCCGTCACCACACCGAAGAAGAGGAGGAACATTATGGATGAAGTGCGCATCGGCATTGTCGGTTCGAAATTTGCCGCCGATTTCCACTGCGATTCCTACAGCCGCAACGAGCACGCTCAGTTGGTTGCAGTGGCGGCCATCGACAATCTGGAGGCGATCTCATCCAAATGGAGCATTCCCCACAGCTACGAGGAATACGACCGTATGTTCGAACGTGACGATATCGACCTGGTATCGGTGTGCGTGCCCAACTTTCTGCACCACGACGTGGTGTTGGCCGCGGCCCGTGCCGGAAAAAACGTGGTATGCGAAAAGCCCCTGGCCACCCGCGCCGCGGAAGCTCGGGAGATGATCCGGGCTTGTGAAGATAACGGTGTGAAGCTCATGTACGCCGAGGACTGGTGTTTTGCCCCCGCCCTGAAACGCGCCCGCGCGCTCATCGAAGAGGGGGGCGTGGGAAGGGTTCTGTACGTCAAAGCCAAGGAATGCCACAACGGATCGCACTCGGCTTTCGCCAAGAAGAGAGCCACCTGCGGAGGAGGGAGCTTCATCCACCTGGCGATCCACCCCATTGGTTATTTGCTGTACCTGCTGGGCAGGGGCTGCAATCCCGTGGTGGAGGTAAGCGGCGTGATGAATCGGGGACTGGCGGACAACTACGTGCACCACGATTTCGAGGGCGAGGATTTCGGTGCCGGCTTTCTGCGTTTTCAGAACGGAGAAACCGGATTGGTGGAGGGCAACTACATCACGGTCGGGGGAATGGACGACAAGGTGGAGATCTACGGCAGCGAGGGCGTCCTCAAGGTGGATCTGACCTTCGGCAGTCCGGTCCAGTGCTACTCACGCCCCGGGATTTCCTACTCGATTGAAAAGACCGACCATAATCTTGGCTGGACCCGCCCCGCGGTGGATGAATTTTACAATCTCGGGTACGTCGAAGAGCTGCGCTACTTCGTGGATTGCGTGCGCGAGGACCGCCAGCCGTTTTACGGCGTCAACGGCGCCTCGGGCCTGGCCTGCATCGAGTTGATCGAGGCGTTCTATCAGTCCAACGAATCCGGAAGCGTGATACGGGGAAGCTGGATGTAAAGACGGCAGGAGGCGACGCGTTCCCGCACCGCCTCCTGCCCCCGGTTTCTGCGATGCTCAGTAGGAACCCAGGATCGTGTCGGCGTCCTTGCCGAACTCCGCCAGCTCGCTGCTCCACATGGCGCCCTCTCCCTTTCTGCTGATCAGGTACTTGACCACGCCTCCGGGCACCTGCGGCGCCAACCAGAACTCGACCTGTCCCTCGGCGGTGGCGGCCATGAACACCACGTGGTCGGACTGGAACCGTCCCGCCGGCACCGTCACCTTTTCCTTGCCCACGGTCGCGCCCTGGACGCTTTCCTGGGTCAGCTCGGTTGGGGGCATGTACACGCTCTGTCCGCTCACTGGAACTTCGCCCTCGTTGCCGTCGGTGTCCCGCGCCCGCATGCGCAGCATCCTCCCGCTGCCGGACTCATCGGGATCGATCAGCACCTCCCAGATCCATAGTCCCTCGGTCTCCTCCCATGAAACACGCCACCACTGTTTGGCATCCGGAAGCTCCTTCAGGTAAGCCCGCTCCATGAGGATGGGATCCTCTCCCGCTACGCTCAGCTCGAACTTGGTGTATTCACCGGGCTTGTATCCCTTCTGTCCGGCCCACATTCCTCCGGCGGAAAAGGCGTAGTTGAAGGTCATCTGCGCCTGCATGATCATGGTTTGATTCCACTGAGGTCCCTTACTCGGGGTCTTGGGTTGCGCCGCTTCGACCTCCTGGGCGGTCTCTTTCTCCACCTCCTGCTCCACGCCTTCTGATACACCTTGGCGTACTCCGCTCCTGATGCCGTCCCGCACCGCATCCTTGAGTATCCAACACCCGGAAAATAGCACCACCAGCAGCAAGGCGCCCGCCGATATGCACACCTGTATCGCTCTGATTTTCATCTGACTTATCCTCCCCTGTCCGTAGCTTTTTGTCATTCTATTCGTCTCATTGTTGATGCGAGCCGAAACACTGTCAAGAACAAATCTCATACGAATGCTTCTCATCCGGGCGTTGCGCTGCAGCTGGAGCAGTCCGCACATTTCCGTGCTTCACAAGACCCTCGCGGGCGTGATAGAACAGAACCTGTGGAGTCGGATAAGAATCAAACCATTCACCAGTGGCTGCACTGGATCATTACGGAAGTGTCTGCCGACAGGGAATATCAGTATCGTGCATTTGTCGAGCACTTTTCCGCTCTGATGGGGCAGATCTACGGCGGCGGAAGCGTATCCGAATCAGGTAGCTATCTCATCCCGGGAATGAAAAGCGATCTGGAAGCGAGGATCGAATGGCGGCTCTCCTCTCGTGTGAACTACATGGGTTCCAACCGGCTCACCCTGACCTGCCGGCTGTACGACCGGCGTCGCGGTTCCGCGGTCGAGTCCGGTGAGACCTGCTTTGAGCTCGCCACCGGCATGCGGATCCGCTAGCCGAAAGGCATATACTCCGGAATGGGGATGCTTCCCGCCTCCGGATTCGAGTCCGAGGCGAAATGCTGGTACACGTGCAGCTCCTCGATGCTGTCGCACAGCAACTCGAACTTCCCGGCCGCGTCTGCGGATACGAAGAACTCATCCCCGCCCAGCGCGTCGCGTGTGGGAAACATCGAGGCCGATTCGACCGGCAGGGGCTCGTTGCCCGAAACCCGCACCCGGCCGTGGCCGCTCAGCACGATCGCGCCGAAAGCCCCGTTTTCGTTGAGCCGCAGCGCGGCGCCGCTGCGCACCATCGCCTTCTTGGCGCTGTACAGGTCCGCATTCACCGCTTCACCGGCCCGCCCGGTGCGGTAGATGACCCAGTTTTGAGACCCCTCGGCGCAGTCGAAGATCCGCACCGGAGGACGGAAGTATTCTTCTCGGAAGTTGTCCGCGTTTCCCGAGTTCTTGCAGCGCAGCATGGAGAGGATGTAACGGCACACCGCTTCCACACCGTCGGTTTTGATCTTCACGGGCAGGTCCCTGTCGATCAGATCCGGCGGCATGACCATGTCGTTGACCCGGGACTCGGGGATACAGGTAACGTCCGAGGCTACCTGCAGCTCGTAGGTCGTCAGGGATCCGGGTGCGTGAAGCGTGCACGGCGGCATGCACCAGCCCGTGCCGGGAATCAGATTGATGGTGTTCCCGAGATCGGTAAGGCGGTTGTCCCCCTTGAAGTACTGCCCCAGATAACGCAGAATCTGCTCGTCGCTGAAGGTGGGATCCACGCCGAAGGGGGAGGCGGGATACGCGTTGCGGTTCATGTTCAACTCTTCGGGGAAGTGGTAGGACTCGGGTTTGCCCGTCAATCCTTCGGCGCAATGATCGTCGCAGGGGTGCAGGTGATTGGGAATGCGGTGCCAGTTGTCGAAGAACTTGGGCAGCACGTTCCATTTGCGCTCACCGCCCAGAAGCAGATCCCCGCAGGACTCCAGGGCCTCTTTCAGCTGGATCTTGTGCTCGCCGATGACGAGATAGCTGAGTCCGTGATCCTCGGGACATACTGCGTTGTACACCCCGTTGTCCGCATATGTCACCGAGGAGAGCCAGCGCTCGTTGACCGCTACATCCTGGCTCAGATAATCGTCCCGGAGCTTGATGCGGCGTCCGGGAACAACAATGCCGGGCCGTCCGACCCAGGTGGGGGCGAGGCGAAAAATGCCCCCGGTGCGCTCGTGCTCCGACTCCAACATGCTGCGGATCTTTGAAGGTTCGGTCAGTCGTTTCAGTGCACGGATACTTTTCATGCTTTCTCTCCCGTATTGCTGCCCGCCACGATCAGGACGTTTCTCCTGGTTGACATGGCGCCGCCGTTATTCCAGCTTGGCGTGGCGACATCGCTACTCCAGGTTGGCATGGCGCCGCCACAGCGTGCCCAGATCGCCGATGCCCTTTCTTCGCCTGATCATCAGGCTGATCGTATCGCCGAGTATGTACAGAGCCTGCTCGAACAGGCTGGTCATGATCTGGCTGGATTCGATCTCACCCTCTCTGTTCAACCGCGTGCGCACCGGAATACGTACGAACAGATCGGTCATGGGAGCGAGGGAGCTTTCCGGATTGCTGCCGATGTGGGCGATCCGGGCCCCGTGCCGTTTGGCCACCTTGGCGATGGCCACGGGAACCACCGATTCGCCCGAGCCCGATCCGACCACCAGCAGATCCCGTTCCGTGATCGCCGGCTCGCCCAAATCTCCCACGCACCAGGCGTGAATGTCCAGGTGATTCAGGCGTTTGACCATGGCCTGCAGGGACAGCGCCACCCGGCCGACGCCGGCGAAAAACACCTTTTCCGCCGCAAGCAGGGCATCGACGAGATCTTCGACCTGATGTTCATCCACCGCCGACAGGGCGGTGTCGATCTCTCTCATGATGAGTCGCCAGCTGTCCGTGTATTCGCTCATTGCTTCACCCATTTGCGCCAGTACTCGACCGACTCCCGCAGATCGTCGAGAAAGCCGTATTCCTGGGGATGGAAGGCCGCGGTGCGCAGCTCGAAAGCCAGCAGGACATCCCCGGCTCCGGATTCCTCGATGGCCCGGACCACCTGCTCGCCTCGGACCACTCCCCGGCGGTTGTTTTCCTCTGTAAACGGCCAGTGCCGGCTGGCTTCCAGGTCCGTCTGCTGGCAATCGATCACGTCGCAGTACCGTCCGTAGCGGCGGATCCAGGCCAGGTGATCGGCCTCCTCCGGCAGCCCGCCGCGGTAGCGGTGGCCCATGTCCAGGCAGATGCGCATGGGTACGGCCATGTCGGCGCAGCGTTCCAGCACCGCGTCGTTTTCCGCAAAGGTCGCGCAGCTCTCCCGCGGCACGCTGGTCGCTTCGTAGGCCAGGGCTTCCACTCCCTGCTCGGCGGCGTACTCGGCCAGGCGGTGGTAGGCCCCGATCGCATCCTCCATGATGCGGCTGCGCAAATCCGCGTTGTTCTGGCTGGCCGCGGTGAGAATGGCGAAGCAGGTGCCGAAGCTCCGGCCGCCAAGGTAGGCGGTTTGTCGGATCGCCCGCCGGAAGAACGATTCGGCCTCCCGGCGGCATTCGGGGTCGGGGTGCCCCAGATAGTGTTGATGCCCGTGATGCCCTCCGAAGCTGCACACGATCCGCACATTGTTCGTTTCGCAGGCCTCCAGGGTGCGGTCGCACAGGCGGCGCTGCAGATCCCAAGGCCAGTAGGGATCGATCAGGTCGATGTTGAACATAACCCGGGTGATGCCCAGCTGCCGGCAAATGCCGGCCCACTGCTCGGGTTCGTCGTAGCGGTTGGTGAAGCAGTTGCAGTTGAAACCCAGGGATATCATGGTGCTTCAGAACTCCACCACGATCTTGATGCCCCGTCTGCTCTCGGCCACGTCGAAAGCCTCCACGATCGAGTCGATCGGAAAGGTATGGGTGATCAATCGATCGGGATCGATTTTTCGCTCGGCCAGCAGGCGCAGCGCCTCGCGGCTGTCCCCGGGAAGCGAGGAGGAGGCCCCTGCGATGAAGAACTCCTTGTAGTGCAGGGCATTGGCGTCCAGGGTGATCGTGTTCTCACCCTTGGGCAGCCCTCCGAACAGGTTGATGCGGCCTCGGGGGGCGACGAGATGTGTGGCCTGTTCCTGCGCCCCGCCCGAGGGTGCGCATACGAAGATCACATCAGCCCCTTCACCGTCGGTTTCCTCCATGACGATCTGTTCCAGATCCTCCTCAGAGGAGGCCACCACGCGATCGATGGGAAAACGATCGGCGGCCAGCTCGAGCCGGGGACGGCTGCGCTGGGTTAGGATCACTTTTCCGGCTCCGGCCATGCGGGCCAGCTGGGAGTGGATGATTCCGGCCGGACCGGCTCCGAAGATCAGCACCGTGTCCCCCTCCCGCACCGGGCTGTTGCGCTGTCCGTTGATGCAGCAGGCGATGATCTCGGACATGGAGGCCTGCTTGAAGCTCAAGGTTTCGGGAATCGGGTTGACGAATCCGAGGCGGAAGATGTTCTCCGGCACGGCGAAGTACTCCTCGAAGCCGCCGTCTACCTTGTAGCCGAGGGAGGGGAAGGGTTTGAGGCACACGTTGGGCTGGCCGGCGCGGCACATGCGGCATTCACCGCAGCCGTGCCCCGGAGCGACGCAGACCCTCTGTCCCTCCTCGACTCCCGTGACGCCCGGGGCGATCGCGTCCACGATCCCGGCGATTTCATGTCCGACCACCACCGGATATTGGGCGCGGTGATCCCCTTTGCGGTAGATGCGCAGGTCGGTTCCGCAGATGGCGCAGGCCTCGACCTTGACGCGGATCGAGCCGGCCGGTACTTGCGGTACCGGTTTGTTTTCCAGCCTCAGATCTCCCTTGGCGTGGACGATTGCAGCTTTCATCAGTGTTCCTCTCTCCTGTTGCGCACCCAGTTGTTCCTTCATCAAATTGCAAGCATGACCTTGCTGAAGTACATTTCCCCCCCGGTCATGCGCCGGATCACCTCCGGAGCCTGCTCCAGGGTGATCTCGTGGCTGATCAGGTGTTCGACCGGAAAGCAGCCCTGCCGCAGTTTCTCCAGCACGAACGCTTCCTCACCGCTCAGATTGTAGCCCCAGCAGCCGTGGAGCGCGATCTCCTTGCGCATCAGGCGCTCGAAGCTGGCGAGGGGGAGCAGCGTATCCTTGGTGTCTCTGCCCACCACCGTAATCCTGCCTCCGCTTCGCACCCGTTCGATGGCCGACAACAACGCCGCGGCCGATCCGGCGGCCTCGAAGGCGGCGTCGAATCCCGACTCCGCTAGCGCGGTCTGGTTCGCAACTGCGGGCAGAGCGCGTGCATCCAGAACTTCCTCCAGGCCCATGGCACGGGCCGTTTCCAGGCTCTCGGGGCGGATATCGGCGATCGCCACACGGGCGGCGCCGAAGACCTGCAGCCACAGCGCGATCAGGATGCCGATCGAACCGGCGCCGTATACGATGGCGCTCTGGCCGGCTCGAAAGCCCGATCGGCGCAGCACGTGCAGGGCCACGGCGATCGGTTCGATGAAGGCGCCGACGCGCAGATCCACCTCATCGGGCAGGGGCAGCAGGTTGGTTTCCGGAACCAGGCAGTATTCGGCGAATCCGCCGTCGTTGCGGGATCCGATGAACTGATAGTTGGTGCAGTGAAACGGCTGCCCCGTGGCGCAGCCCGCGCAGCGGCCGCAGGGAATGATCGGCAGAACCGCCACCCTCTGTCCGGTCTCGAAGCATTTTGAGGCGGGGGCCGGCGTGTCGACGAGGCCGGAGAACTCATGACCCAGGATCATGGGGTGATGGTACGAGCCTCTGACGGCGAAGCGGGGCAGGTCGGAGCCGCAGATGCCGGCGAAACGGACCTTGACCCTCGCCCAGCCGCTCTTGACCTCCGGGTCCGGCCAATCGCTTTCGACCCGGTAGCGACCCGGGCCGTGCAGAACCAGCGCCTTCACGACGCGCTTCCGTCTCGCGCCGGCGGTACGGCCGCCAGGCGGACCTCGATATTCAGCTGTTTCAGAGCATCCACGCTTGCTGTGGCAAGCGCCTCATCGGTGATCAGCAGATCCACGTCCTCCCAACCGCACAATCGGATCACGCCCCGTGCACCGAATTTCGTGGAATCGGCCAGAAGCAATCGCTTCTGCGCGTGCTGGATCATCAACTGTTTGACCTGGCTGCCGGTCATCACCGCGTTGCTGATGTAGTCGTTGGAAAACCCCTTGGCCGAGAAGAAGCAGCAGTCGACCATGACCCTGCGCGCGCTCTCCACCGCGATGATGCCGTCGAAGGTGTTTCCATCCTGGTCAAGGGTACCTCCGAGCAGCAGCAGATCGATGTTCTTGCGATTGTTCAACTCCAGCAATACGTAGAGGCTGTCGGTAACCACCAGGAAGCTCTTGTCCGTGGCGGCCAGCAGCTTGGCCAGCTGGCTGCAGGTGCTGCTGCCGTCGATGTAGATGGACTCTCCGCCCTCGAGCGTCTGCATGGCGGCTCGGGCGATGGCTTGCTTGCGGTCCAGCTCCTCGACCTGCCGGGTGAGAAAGGTTTTGTCCTCATGTTGGCCCTCGACCCCTACCGCCCCGCCGTGAACCCGCCGCAGCAGGCCTTCCTCAGCCATGCTCTTGATATCCCGGCGAACCGTCATGTCGCTGACCCCAAGCGTTTGTTTCAGCTCGGTGATGGATACGGTTCCCTTTTGATTGAGCAGATCGAAGATGACCCGCTTTCTGGTTTCGTACATGAGGTGGCTCTCCAATGTCGCAATTCTCCACGATTTGCCCGCAAGAAGTCAACCGAAAATTGTTTATTTTTGTGAAAATTTGTTTGTTTGTGCTTGACTCATGTCCGGGAACCGGTATCATCGTAGATATATGGCTGTACTCGGCGTGGACATCGGCACGACCTCTGCGAAGGCGATCGCGTTTACCCCGGAGGGGCGGCGGCTCGCCGCGGCTCAGGAGGAGTATGCTCTGATTCGTCCCAAACCGGGGTACTACGAGTTGGATTCCCCGGGAATGCTCGCAGCGGTTGGAAAAGTGATTGGGGCGGTGTGCACGGAGGTGGGAAGAGGAAAAATCCGGGCGATCGCCTGTTCCGCGCTCGGGGAAGCCGTGCTGCCGGTGGATGCAGATGGAAATCCTCTGGGCAACACCGTGTTGGCGCTGGACCACCGGGCCACGGATCAGGCACGGGCTCTGGCCGAATCAATCGCACCGGAGGAGTTCTTCCGCATTACAGGACAGGCCCTGCACCCGATCGCCTCGATCTGCAAGATCCTCTGGTGGCGGGAACACGAGCCGGAGCTTTTTGCGCGGACGCGGAGATTCCTGTGCTGGAACGAGATGCTGGCGCTGCATCTGGGTGTGCGGCCGGCTATCTCCCCCTCGCTGGCCGCCCGTACCGGATTGTACGATCTTCGGGCGGGTGCGTGGTCGCAGCGCCTGATGCAGCTGGCGGATCTGAGCGAGGAGCGGCTGGGCTGTATCGCGGCCGCCGGTGAGGTGGTGGATCGGGTTGCCCGCGCTTCTGCCGATCAGCTGGGGCTGCATCCGCGCTGCGTTTATGTTTCCGGAGGGTGGGACCAGGCGTGCGCCGCCCTGGGCTGCGGTGCGGTGCGGGAGGGGATCGTGGTGAACTCGATGGGCAGCACCGACAGCCTGAACGCCACCTACCGCGGCATCCATACCTCCCAGGCGATGCTGGACTGCCGTTTCACCTGCACCCCGGCGGCCGTCGCCGGGTTGTACTGTACCAATGCCTTTTCGTTGAGCGGCGGGAACCTGCTCGCCTGGTTTCGCGATCACTTGGATGCGGAGCGGGCGAAGCGGCTCGCCGGGGAGGGGCGGGACTACTTCACGCAGCTCATTGAGGAGGCCGTGCACAGCCGCCATCCCGCCCTGGTCCTGGCGCATTTTGCCGGCAGCGGCACCCCCTACATGGATGCGGACTCGCGCGGGGCCGTGCTCGGATTGTCCCTGGCCAGCGAAAAAGCGGATATTGCGCGGGGCGTCGTGGAGGGAATCGCCCTGGAGATGGCGCAGAACCTCGAGGCCCTCGGGCGCTCCGGAATCCCGGCGGAGAGCATCCACGCCGGCGGGGGCGGTGCCCGCAACCGGCGGATTCTGCAGATGCGGGCCGATGCTTTCAACCGGCCGCTGGTTCCCCTGGAGGTGGAGGAAGCCGGATGTCTGGCCTGCGGCATGCTGGCCGCACGCGCCCTGGATCCCTCGCTGCGACTCGAGCAGCTGGCCCGTTCATGGGTGCGGCGCGGCAGTCCGGTCATGCCGCGGCCCGAGCAGGCCGCCCGCTTGGCCCGCAAGCGTGAGATCCATGCCCGCCTGTACCCGGCCTTGCGGGAACTGAATCACCTGATCGCAGAGCTGCAGGACAGCTGAATCCGCGGCGGGTGCAGCCTCTATACTTAGAAGCGCCTAACCTTTTGCACGAAATATCTGTAGTTCTCCAGGCTGATCTGCGGCGGCACCCAGTGATCCAAGGCCACGCAGTACCCTCCCCGCCGCAGCATGGCGGGCAGCACCCGCTCAAGCTCCCGGTCGATGGCCTCGGTCCCATCGTAGAATTCGTTCTTGTCGATGCCGCCGAGGATCTGCAGACCGGGGAACTGTTCCCCGATCCGCACCACGTCCATGCCGGCGCGCACCTCGAAGGGCAGGACTCCGGTAACCCCGGCTTCCAGCCAGAGCGGCAGCAGCGCGGTCACGTCCCCGTCGCTGTCCACGATCACGTTGCGCACGCCGAGGCCGCGCACAAAGGAGGTCAGCTCCTGGTAGGCGGGCAGCAGGAATTCCCGGAACATCTCGGGGGACAGGAGGGGGCCGTTGCGGTAGCACATATCCTCCCACAGGAAGGCGAAATCCGGCGCCGTGTCCCGGATCGCCCTCTCGTACACCTCGAGGTAGAATCGCACGCGCTGCCGGATCATCATGCGGATCAGCTCCGGATCGTCGTAGAGCATCACGAGAAAGGATTCCAGACCGAGCAGCTCGCGGGGATAGGCGAAGAATCCGTCCATGTGAGTACAGACCACCGTGTGTTGCTGCTCGCGCATCCGGCGGGCCAGCTCGGGCCAATCCGGGGGGTAACGCCGTTCGGCCTGCGGCTGCAGGCGCTCCCGCAGTTGAAGGAAATCCTTGCGGTTCTTGACCGGGTAGTCCAAGTACTGGGGGATCGTGCGGTTCTCCTTGTTGATGCGTACGAGCACCCCCTTTTCGTTGCGTTCGAGGCGGAAGCGTTCGTCCTCCTCGAGAACCTGGCAGGGAGGTTGCGGATACAAATACTGGTTCGGCAGCAGGTAGCCGAAGCGGATCACGTCCAGGTGCGCGAACAGGTCCTCGCCCTCGCTCAGGTTTTCGAAAGCGGGGTAGGAGACCGTGTCGGGAAGTCCTTCCCCGCGCCAGCGCTCCCACGTCTCCTCCCAGAAGCCCCACTCCACGTGGCACGGCCGGTCGGTGGGCTCGAAGGCTAAAGCGGCGCGAAAACGCTCGCGATTGGTCATCTTCAGGTTTTCATCCGCACGATCAGGGCTTCGTGGATCTGGGATACCAGCAGCCGGATGGTGCACCCATCGAGCTTGACCTCGGTGGTGGGGCTCCAGGCGCGCACCGACTCCGGTTCCCGGGGCAGTTCGATCTCGGCGCGGTACAGCGGGGCCTCCTCCATGGCCGGGCCGGGGCGCACCGGGGATTCATCCATCTGGGATCTGGAGGTGTAGATCTCCTTGCGGGGGTTGTAGCCGATCAGGTGGATGATCAGACCTCCGCCGGCAAGCGGTTTGCCCGTGACCAGGGACAGGGGCCGATCGCCGCCCTCGCCCTTGTCTCGGCTTCCGTCTCCTCCTCCCCGGGCGCCTGCGGGCAGGCCGCGCAGGTCGGTGATCACCGCCTCCACGTTCAGGGGTGCGCGGATCTTGATCTCCGGCTCGGCCTTGGCCGTGACCAGATTGGCCAGCAGCTTGCGCTGCGCCGGCAGGGTGTACAGGTCGGCGTAGGCGCCGCAGATGCGCGAGGGAGCGTACAGGGACCATCCGCGGCCGAAGGCGTTCACCACCACGGCCGGGCCCACCGCTTTCCACGGCGGGGTCATGTGGTGAGAGAACGTTTGATACGGCGGCCGGGCATCGTGGAAGCTCAAATGAACGCTTCCTGCCGCGCTTCCGGTGGTCGGGCTCACCACGTTGCCCGGTGTGTTGCAGATGATGTACTCGTTGGCCGCGATGCCGCGGCCCAGGCTCTCCGAGTCGATCCTGAGGAAGTGATTGGCCGTTTCGGTCTTGCCGAGATAGGCGGCGCCGAACACATCGGCCAGGGCCGATTCGCGCCGCGGACGTCCGTACTCGTCATACAGGGCGGTGTTCCCGGTGGATACCAGCACGCCCCCGCCGCGCACGTAGGCGTGGAACATCTCGGCCTCCCCCTCGCTCATGGCCGCCACATTCGCCAGCACGACCACCGGGTACGGCCTGAGCCGCTCCACGGTGCAGCTCTCCTCCTGCAGCACCTCCACCGGCAGGTGGCTCTCCACCAGCGCCCGGAAGGCCCCACCGGCCGAGAGCAGGTACCGGGGCAGCTCGCCGCGGGCGTAGAAGTCGCGGCTGGAGCAGGAGTAGTACAGGGCGGCGAACTTCAGAGGCGGACCGCCCCATAGCGGCTCCTTGTCCCGGATCTCAGTGAACAGCGGAGCCAAGCGGTCGTAGACCAGCGGATCCACCGTGCCGTCGTGCAGATTCTGATCCACCACCATGACCTTGCACCCGTGGGCCAGGGCCGTGGACAGCTCCCACTTCAGCCCCGCCTCCGATTTGACCGTGTAATCCCACAACCCGTTGAAGCGGGAGGTGACGATCTCCGCCGGCCGCTCGGGAATCAGGTCTTTGAGAAAGCGCGCCTCGAAGCTGGTGTAGTGTACGCCGAAGGCGGCCGGGTAGGACTCCCCGCTGCCCTGGGCGCTGATGGCGGTGTGCATGAGCGGCTTCTGTCCGGCTCTCCAGTCGAAGCCGGGCGATCCGTGGTAGTTGAAATCGATGGGCAGATCCGGCTTGACCGAGTGCAGCGCGGCGCACATGTCCTCTGCGAAGGACAGCAGCGTCTCGTTGCGGAACTGTAGGAACTGCCGCCACGTCTCATCCCAGCTCGGCTGTTCGGGAATGTGGCGCCCGGTGCGGTCGAAAAACAGCTGTTTGCAGGTGTCGCAGTAGCAGGAAAGCCCGTTGAAGCTGAAGTTCAGCATGTCGAAGTGCACGCCGTCGATATCGTAAGCGGCCACCTCCTTGAGCATCTCGGCGGTGTAGTTCCGGTAGGGGGAGTTGTAGCAGATGTAGGGCCAGGGATTGGTGGCCGGAGTGCCGTCGGGATGGCGCATGCACCACTCGGGATGATGAACCGAGATGTGCACGTCCCACACCAGGCTGAAGTACGCCGGCACGGTCAGTCCGGCGGCGCGGCAGGCCGCGATGGTTTCGGCCAGGAAATCCCGCTCTTTCATGCCCGGATGCCGTTTGCCCACCTCGGTCTTGTAGTAGGCGTTGCCGTAGTGGCACTTGGCGAAGAAGTACAGGGCGTCGGCCCCGGAGCGCTTCACGTTGTCCACGATCTGCCCGGCGTCGAATCCGGAGAGGATCTCCGGGCTCCAGTCGGGCATATGAAAATCCAGATGCAGGCGGCGGTAGGTGTCTTGAATCCACATCGGTTTATCCTCCTCAAGGCGGATCCGGGCGCGATTTTGTTCGCGCCATATTTTTGTCGTCCCGTCTTCGATCGGCCTCATGTTAGTTCATCCGCAAATGGATGACAATACAGGTTGATCGAAATTGGTAGTTTTTGAATAGTTTTGGGAGAAAAAATATGCCAATTCGAATCCACAGCCGGGGCCGATCTGGTATAATCGATGCGAATCGGATAGGATGGTTGGTTCACCCTGTTGAAAATTGGTAGCTTTTGAATGAAAATGTGGAAATTCATTTCGATCGGGATCGTTCCCGGAGGAGGTGCTCTATGAAGTCGTTTGACAATCAGCTTCCGGTGCGGCTCCGTTTCGGCCCGGGAAGAATTGCCGAGCTGGCCCAAGCGTTGCAGGCGCATGGGAATCGCGTGCTGCTGGTTGCCGGGCGCTGGGACGGCGCCAAGCGGAAGCTGCACGAACGCTGCCGCGAGCTGCTCGATCAATCGGGGCTGGACCTTGCGGTCTATGACGGTGCCCGGCCCAATCCCACCACGGCCATGGTCAGCGCCGCGGCTGAGATCGGAAAGCGGCACGACTGCGACCTGGTTCTGGGTGTTGGAGGCGGCAGTGTCATGGACGTGGCCAAAGCGGCGGCGGTGGAGATGACCCATGAGCTGGGGTGTTTCGACTACGCCTATTTCCAGCCGCAACAGCCGGGTTCCGCCACCCTGCCGATCGTGCTGGTGACCACCACCAGCGGCACGGGCAGTCACGTGTCCAAATGCAGCGTGATCACCCACGCCGATACGCGGATCAAAACCGGCATTGTGAGCGATCACTTGTACGCCCGGGAGGCCATCATCGATCCGGAGCTGATGCTTTCTGTCCCGCCGCGGATTACGGCCGCCACGGGATTTGATGTGTTTACCCATGCCTTTGAGTCTTTCATCAACCAAAACGCAACTCCCATGGCCGACCTGTGCGCCCGGGAAGCGATCCGCCTGTTGTCAACGTTTCTGCCCCGGGCGGTCAGCGACGGGTCGGATGCGGAGGCTCGTGCGCAGATGGCGTGGGCGGATACGCTGGCCGGGATGTGCATCGCTAATGTGGGTACGACTCTGCCCCACTCGATGGCGCAGCCGATTTCGGGTCACTACCCGCAGGTGAGCCACGGTGAAGCACTGGCCATGGTGTATCCGCCGATCCTTTCCCTGTCGTGGCCGGGAGCCGTGGAGAGATTCGCCGAGGTTACCCGGCTGTTGAATCCGGAGCTTGCCGCGCTGCCGGACAGAGAGGCGGCGCGGAGTGCGCGCACGGCGGTGGAGGAGTTGCTTGGGCGCATCGGGCTGACCTCTTCATTCGCGGAGCTCGAGCCGGATGCGGAGGCTCTGGAGGCCTTGGTCGTAGAAGCGATGAGCTTTCCCGATACCCGTGTTCATCCGGTGGTTCCGAGCGAAAAGCAGGTGCGGGATATGTTTCAGGAGATCAATGGTGGAGGGAGCAGCTGAAAGTATGAAGCAGATGATCGCCGCTTATTTGAACGGAGCGGGACGCATCGAGCTGGTGCGGGAGCCGATACCGGCTGTACAGCCCGGCAAGATCCTTGTCCGCGTACGGGCGGTCGGGATCTGCGGTTCCGACGTGCACTACTACAGGCACGGCCGCATCGGGCCGTTTGTGCCCGCCGGGCCGCTGATCCTGGGGCACGAAAGCGCCGGGGAAGTCGTGGAGGCCGGAGAAGGTGTATCCGCTTTTTCGCCGGGAGAGCGAGTGACCCTCGAGCCGGGTGTACCGTGCGGACGCTGCGAT
>Ga0272441_10008800_pt1 | contig 15848 bp, 17 predicted proteins | sample SSMProp6N_FD_193582 | JGI IMG/M metagenome (GOLD analysis project Ga0272441, IMG submission 193582) | Marine sediment archaeal communities from Little Sippewissett salt marsh, Falmouth, MA, United States - SSM-Prop-6N | ecosystem: Environmental > Aquatic > Marine > Wetlands > Sediment ... | reverse complement strand
TTTTTGTCGGGGCAGCAGGATTTGAACCTGCGGCCCCCTGCTCCCAAAGCAGGTGCGCTAGCCGGACTGCGCTATGCCCCGAATGCAAATTTTAAGCTAATAATATACATTATTCAAAACGGAAATCAAAGCATTTTCTGGTATACTAACTAACCTACAGATTATCCAGATACAAATATTCATATTGAACAAAAACAGCAGAACACAGACTCAATAAATTACAAATAACAAAATCCAAATGACATTTATAAAACTCAAATACCAAATTTCAAACAAAAAAAACTGTCTCCCCTTGAGACCTGCCCCGTGAGATAAGCTTATACATCTCACGTAACCTGTCCCGGCTTGCTTTAAGCCGGAAGAGTAATGTTGAATTTGGACATTGATTATTGTGATTTATTAGAAAATATCTCTATTTCCTGTTGTATTTCCCCTATTTCCCTTATATCCCCTATTTCTGCTTCATATTTTTTTATTTCTTATTCATTTCTTATTTCTTGATTCATTTTCTCTCCGTTTCAGCCTGTCAACCAATAATCCTATGACTTCTCCACGACTCTAAAACAAAACGGCTTTTTTCCTTATCTCTTGTGTCTTGATTTTTTACTTCTTGTTTCTTTTGACCCAATGACTCTACGACTCTACGACCAAAAACACTCACACGCCATACCGGTCTTTCAGATACGCGGCCATCCCTCTGAACGCCTTGCCCCGGTGGCTGATTTTATTCTTTTCTTCAAGAGACATTTCAGCAAATGTCTTGTCAAACTGCGGCAGGTAAAACAGCGGATCATATCCGAATCCATGATTTCCGCTTGGAACCTCAAGAATCATCCCTTCACACACGCCTTCAACACAATGTTCATGATCCGTATCCACGATGCAGGCCACACAACGAAACCGGGCCGTCCGGTTTTCGTCCGGAACACTGCTTAAAAGCCGTATCAATTTGGCATTATTATCCGCATAAGTCGCGTCATCGCCGGCAAAGCGGCTTGAAAAAACACCAGGGGCGCCTTCCAGATGATCGACTTCCAAACCCGTATCATCCGCAACAGAAGGCAGACCGGTGGCTTTAAAAGCAGAGCGCGCTTTTTTTAAGGCGTTTGCTCGTAATGATTCACCGTCTTCCACAACATCAGGAGCCTGCGGATACCTGTGGATACCCACAAGCTCCGCATGATCCAGATGCATTAATTTTTCAATTTCGGTAATTTTATCCTGATTACGGGTGGCCAATAAAAATTTTTTCATTGAGAGCACTCAAGACGAAACGAATTGAATTAACCCTGTAATTCTTTTTCATTACATTTACACATACCCACAAAACGCTGATTAAAACGCCAGGCGCCTGTTTTTTCTGATTTTTCTGAAGAAACCAACATGACCGGCTGTATCGATTCTCCGCACTTGGAACAATGTGTTGAAAAATCTTCTGTCGATTTGGCTACTTTATCAGCAAAAGACTTAACCTTACCCATCTAATTTCCTCCTTCATTACTTTCTTTCTCTGATTAAAATATTGTTTCACAACCTGATATCTTTCATTTATTTTGAAGCGGATCCATGAATGGCATCCAAAAATTATTTCCAGCAATCAAACAATTATTCTGATTTATTTTTTTCATCCGAATTTATCCTGGCCAAACGAAATCGCTCAAGCGTCAGCTCAAAAAAGGGCAGCATGGTTAACAGACCGTTTTTCTCCCGTTCCTTAAATTGCCCGATACGTTTGCTTTCAATGCCGATACACCCCCAGGCTTCCTGATACCCCAGGGGGACACCCAGCATAGAATGAAACCCGTGTTTTGAATCCTCTCCTTCATAATATCTGGGGCGCACATAGCTGCCTTTTTGCATATCCTCAATCATCAGAGGAGAATTTCGCTTAATCACCCATCCCATCAATCCTTCATCCAATGGAAAACGGGTTCCCCGATCCAAATGATCGATCTGTCCGAAAACCTGCCTGATCTCGCCCTCTTTCTGATTTTCATAACAAAGCACACAACGATCAAACGTGAACAATCTCAGAATGAATTGAACAAACACGTTAAACGCCTGCATCTCATTTTCTGTTTCACGAAGTGCCTTTTCCATTTCTATTTGAGTTTGCCATAATGTTTCCTGAATTTCTTTTCTCCAGGCACGGTGATAGACTGACATCACCTGACATATAACCAAACCACACTGGTTCATAAGCTTAAGATCGTTTTCACTGAAATGTTCCTGGGCTTTGCTGCCCGCTGCCAGAACACCGGTAATTTTTTCATCGACGATTAATGGCACACCGGCAAAACTGCAAATTTCCTGATCCTCAATACCGGCCAAACAGGTTCCCGCAGGTAGACTGCTTTCCTGTATGGCCCCGTTTTGCTGCACTACATAATCAATCAGGCTGCCTTCTTGCACGAGAATCCGGGGATAAGATGGCTGTGATTCACTCTCGGCCATCTGAAGTTCAAGCGTGTCTCCTTTTCGCAGGTAGAGTGCGACCGCTGAAGCAGCCGTAGCATTTCGAACAATGGAAATGAACATTTGATAAAACCAGTGAAACGCCTGACTAAAACCGTTCCATGAGGATTCTCCCATGGTATCGGAAGGATTGTCATTTTCTACGTCACTGGGTTCAGACTGAATATGTTTTCGCAACGGACTGACAGAAAACATATTAAACCAGAAAAAATAAAGCAGAAAAAAAACCGAAATGAATAAACCGGTTTTCAACCCGAATCCCTCCCATGTTTTAACCGAAACCGGCAGGAACAATCCAACCAGAATCAGCAACAGAACAAACATAAACAACCAGAGTGCATGGTCTTTATCACGAGGGAAATTCAAGCCGGCCACGCTCCTTTCTATCCCCACAATCGATTACAATTTAATAAATTTCAATAAAATGTCAATAAAGAAGAATTATTTTTTTATCGGCATGCGCCCGATCTCAACAACGTGAGATCTGATGGTATCATTGTGTTGAACATTCAAAGTGATGTGCTTTTCAGGGGACATTGTTTTAACACGATGGGCCAATTCGGCTGCGTTCTGAATGGTCTTACCATCCATGGTCATAATAATATCGCCTTTGCATATAGCGGCACGATCTGCCGGACTGTCCGGAATCACATTAATGACGCGAACGCCCTGACTGCTTTTTTGGGCAATATCAACAACACATAAACCGATCCAGCCCGATTGATTTTGAGCAAAGGTAAGAAATCGCTGCATTACATTGTCGATGGCTTCAATGGGGATACCCACTCCTACCGGATTCAAATAGGTATCAATTTTACGCCTTCCCGCCAGCATACCTACCAATTCTCCCTCCCGGTTAAATAAAGGGCACCCTGTATTACCTGGCGGTACAGAACCACTAAATAAAAAGTATCCGTTTTCCTGAAACTCAATAACATGTCCAAGTGTCACCGAAGGAAAAACCCCTAATGAATTTCCCAATAGAATCACACAATCTTCCCGCTTGATGTCTCTGCAATACTGCAGCGGAATGTTTGATGGAAAGGAATCTGGTATTTTTAATAATGCCACCTGAGAAACCGGATCGCAATTTAAAATCCAGGCTTGGACTTTCCGTCCATTAAAAAAGGTGACTTCAATGCTGTCTCCGCCATGAACGACACTTTGTCGCGTTACGACCAGGCCTGCCTTTTGATTGATCCAGCCCGATCCGATACGGCTCCAAATTTCTTCATCTTGAAAAGTAAATGTGCGAATACTCACAGCCATCGGTCGTGCTCGTTTCAAATGGGCAGCCATAAAACATGCTTCGGCCTCTTCATAATGAACCTCCGGCTGTGCATAGATAACCACTGCGACAAAAATTCCCAGCACTATTTTGTACATCCGCGAATGTTGATTTTGATTGCGCTCATCCATATTAAAATCGCACAGGCTGATACAGTTCATGAACGGTTGAAAATGAATCGTCTACAAATAATGAATCCTTCAAAGCGATTGGGAATGAATCGGATGGATACTGTTCATGAAAATCAGATGCGTCGATATCGTCGATGACATAATGAATACGTATTCCATCTCCTTCTTTCGGTACCAAAAGACTCATATCGATACCTGATTCGTGCAAATTGAAAGGTAAAAAGGATCTGAAAAGAAATAAAGCAGCAATCAGGACCAATGCGGTTACAGCGATTGCAGGCACCCAAATACGCGAAACCGGCGGATAAGAAAGCCCGATTCCCTTTCTGTGAGCCTTTTCACGACGAATACGCTCCCGTAAAACAATTTGAAAAGATACGGGTGTTTTCACCGGCTTCATGTCATGCAGTCTCTGCTTCAGAGAATGCATCTGTCGATAAAATGCTTCACAAGCGGAACACGATTGAAGATGCTGCAATACTTCTTCCTTTGCGGCACCTTCTAATTCGTTATCTAAAAATTTGAACAATTTTTCCTTGAACCGTTCGCAATGACTCATAGGCAGCACTCCCGGAAAAAACAATTTTCGATTGGGTCGTTATTCACTATAAACAAATCCCTTATTTTTCAGCTGAGTTAATCCTGTTCTAAAAGATGTTTTAATTTCTTTTGAAGTCTTAACCGGCCTCGATTGACACGTGATTTTACTGTGCCGATGGGAATGCCCAGAATTTGACTGATCTCTTCATATGAGAATTCCTGTACATCCCTGAGTACAACCACTTCCTTGAATTTCACAGGCAGAGCATCAATTTCATGCTGAATAATCTGGTTGTGCATTTCACTGTCAACAATGCCTTCCGGTGTTTGCATCTCTTCGTCCGGCAGTTCAAAATCTTTATCATCAAATCCAATCTGGCTCAAAGGCAGCAACCGTCTGCGACGACGCCGTCGTAATTCTGTTTTTGCCAAATTGCTGGCAATCGTATAAATCCAGGTTGAAAACTTAGCAATATTCCTGTACAGATGCTTGTTTCGATAAACCCGTAAAAATGTTTCCTGAACCACATCTTCTGCATCAATACGGTCACCCAAAAAATGATAAATAAAATTAATAAGCGGATCTTTATATCGTCCGACAATGATGTCAAATGCCTTTTGGTCGCCGTTCTGAAACTGAGCGATCAGTTCTTCATCTGTTATCTTTTTCTTGTTCGTTGTATCTACCACAAAATTCCCTTAAAAGTTCCCATCATTTCTTTTTTTTATGTTTTCAAATCATTAAAAAACCGATGCTTTTTCTGTGTCAGATCATAGACAACCAGTGTCATGGCCATCACTGGATCCAGCAATCCGGTCTTAATCGACTCATCTGCTCTGTACAGAATTTCTAAAGCTTGCCGAGTCTCTTTGAGTGTAAATTTTCGGGCCTGTTGAGAAAACAGCCGTAAAAAATAGGGCCGGAGTCCCAAATATTTCGCTGTCTCGTTTTGAGGAATCGCCTGCTGATGACACAATTGCAGCCGGATCAGGATCAGCATACGGCGTGTCAAATCCATGATTAATCCAACAGGTGATTGCTTTGCATCCATTAAATGCGACAGTATTTTTAATGCTTCAGATGTATCACGCCGCGCAACGGCATCTGTGAATTCCCAGGTATTGTACTCCCGGGACATACCCACAACCTTTAAAACGTCATTTCTGTCAAGTTTCTGTTTTCCCCATGCATAGGTTGACAATTTGTCAAGTTCATGATACAGATTCCACAAAGATGATCCCACATGCTGCACCAATAATTTCGCTGCTTCCTGTTCGATTGTGATTTGGCTTCTTTGTAAATGGTTTTGTATCCATTCGACTGTCTGATTCTCATAAAGAGATTTGGATTCCATCCAGACACTGTCATTTGTCAGAGATCCCCAGAATTTCTGACGCCGGTCTGCCTTGTTCGATACAAGAATAAGGCAGGTCGTCTCCATCGGAGATTGAACATACTGTATTAGCCGATTACGGTCTGACGGGGATAATTGCTGGACATCTTTGAGAATCACGAGACGTCGTTCAGCCATCATTGGAAACGAACAGGCAATTGCAATCAATCCTTCGATGTCCGTCCCATAACCACAAAATGAATCATAATTAAAATCTCTTGTGGCGGGATCCAATACGCGATGGATCAGACATTGAATCAAATGATCAATAGGATACGGTTCATCTCCATAAAAAAAATAGACGGAAGCAATTTCACCCGCTTGAATTGTCCTGTGTATGGAATGATAATCGTTGGCCATAAAAATTATTACCGTAATCAATCATGTATAAAATAAGGTAAATAAATTTTATGAATCACGCAATATATTATTGCAGTTCCTTTTCATGGATTGAAACACTGCAAACATCAGGATAGAAAGAATGGCTGCTTTAACTGTTAAAAGATAGCCCAGGAAACGCCGGCCAGAATCAGAGTATAAAACGCAAATATCCATAACCGGCCTCGGCGAATAATCCATATTAAAAAAGAAAGAAACAGATAGCTGAATGCAAATGCCGAAATAAAAGCCAAAATCAGGGCAATCCAGTTTGCCTGAATATAGTGAAGGTTTGAAAGATCCGACAGTTTAAACAGAAGTGCGCCCAGCACTCCCGGAATAAACAGAATAAAACTGTAATATGCCGCTTCTTCCCGCTTAATGCCGTATAAAAGCATCACAGAAATAGTGGTTCCGGACCGGGATATTCCAGGCAGGATGGCCAGTGCCTGAAACAGACCCACAACAACAGCAAAGGTCCAGGCCATCTCAGCCAAACTTCGGCTCTCTTTTCTCCTGAAACACCGGGTTGAAAGTAATATGAAAGTTGTTATCAGAAAAGTTTTAGCAAGTATCGAGGGAGTGGTAAAACCAGATTCAATCGGATCTTTAAAAAAAAGATATCCGACAAAAGTCACAATAGATGATATTGCAATATACAACAAAAACCGGCTTTGTGGTTTATCAGACAGCCGCTGTCGGAATTCAGTGCCGATTTCAGCAACAGTCTGCCGGATTTTAGGACCATAAAAAAAAAGCACAGCAACTAGACTGCCCACATGCATAAGAATGTCACAAATCAATGGAATATCATCAAAACGCAGCAAGCCCTTAAAAAAAAGCAGATGCCCTGAGGAAGAAACCGGTAGAAATTCTGTAGCCGCCTGAACAAATGAAAGCAACAATACCTGAAGTATTTTCATATTTTTACTTTATATAAAATATCGCTGATATCAAATAGCCGTTTGATAAAAATTTCAATCGAAGCCGATTTAAAATAATTTTTATAAAAGTTAAAAAAAAAGGATTCATAGCCATGAACGGCATGAAACCTTTCAACTTATTTCAATAAATTTAAATGGATATATTTCAAATATAAATTAAAAATCACTTTAACGGGTCGCTGATCTGTAATCGCCTTTTCTTCGCCACTCATGCCTGAACATTGGCATATTTACGTCCGCCTCGATCCTCAAACTGAATCCGGCCATCCATTTTGGCGAATAATGTGTAATCATTTCCCATACCCACATTGCTTCCGGGATAGATTTTGGTGCCCCGCTGACGGATGATAATGCTTCCTGCAGTCACCTTCTGTCCGCCATACCTCTTGACACCTAAATACTGGGGATTGCTGTCTCTTCCATTTTTACTGCTCCCCACACCTTTCTTATGCGCCATAACTTACATCTCCTTATTTCTTTGAAGAATCAGATGTTTTTTTTGGGGATTTTCCAGATGCAGCCGTTTTCTTAGCGCCGGCTGTTTTGGTCGCTGGATTCTTTGCTGCCGTCTTTTTTACTGGTGCTTTTTTTATTGTTTCGGCCGGTTTCTTAGCTGCAGGCTTTGCCGCAGACTTTTTGACCACCGGTGGTTTGGCAGTTTTCTTTTCAGCAGATGATTTTTGCTGCTTGTCTTCTTTTTTTACAGCGGATTTTGCAGCCGGTTTGCTTTCCTGCTTACTCACACTGATTCCATCTATCTTCAATTTGGTCAAATTTTGTCGATGACCGCGTAACACTTTATAATTCTTACGCCGTTTCTTTTTAAATACCAGCACCTTGTCATCTTTGAAATGAGAAACGACTGTAGCTTTAACAACCGCGTTTGTAACAACTGGGGTGCCTATCTGAACTTTATCTTTGTCCACAATTAAAAGAACACGGTCCAAGTTGATTTTTTTCCCAGCATCAAGTTCTATCTTCGGGACACAAATCGTCGATGCTTTATCCACTTTGAACTGCATTCCGCCGATTTCCACAATGGCATACATCCGAGTGAAAAACCTCCTTCATCATTCGATAACAATAAAAGTTTCTCAATATAATAAAACCATTTACTTAAGTCAAGCTCTAAAATCATTCTCTCCTGATGTCAGACGGTTCGATAAGAAAGTCCTCATCCCGAATATTATGATCCACAACGATTTTCAAAGTAACAAAATATTTCCACATCAACCGTCTTGCACGGCTGCGTATACCTTCCTTCAGATAGACTGCCAGTTCAGGAGTAACCTTCAGAATCAACCTTCGCTTCCCGGTTTCACTTTTATATTTTTGAATGGACCGTTCGATCTGTGTAATGATGGAGCTCTTGGCAGGGATACGTCCCAATCCGTTACAGCGGGGACAGGCTTCACTGTATTGATAAAGCAGACTGGGCCTGATCCGTTCCCGCGTCAGTGAAACCAAACCAAAATCATTCATGGCAAGAATATCAAATGCTGCCCGATCTTTGCTTAATTCCCGACGAAGCGCTGCCACGACCTTCTTTCGATGGTTTTCCTGAGAAAGATCAATAAAATCGATGACAATAATGCCGCCGATATCCCGCAGCCGCAGTTGCCTGGTGATCACATGAGCCGCTTGAATATCAGTTTCCAGTGCGTGCAGTTCATGATCTTTCTGACTCACTGAGCGTCCGCTGTTGACATCAACAACGACCATCGCTTCAACCTGATCAAAAATCACATATCCGCCGCCTTTCATCCAGATTTTACGGGCCAGGCTCTTCTCTATCTCTTCTTCGATATGGTAGGTATCAAAAATCGGTACTTTGTCTTTATATAATTCAAGTTTGAGTAAAAGATTTGGAGCGACATCCTTTAAATACTTACGGATTTCACTGTATAATTTTCTGGAATCGACAAGCAGTCTGTCAATATCCGGAGAAAAAAGATCGCGAATGATACTTGAAGTCATTCCGACATCTTTATAAATCAAACGACCGGCTTTCTCAGCGGTGGCTTTCTCTTCAATCCGTTTCCAGATGCGCAGTAAATTTTCAAGGTCGGCTCGAATTTCATTGGCAGAATGACCAACAGCAACGGTTCGTATGATCAAACCGAATCCATCCGGTTTCAGACTTACCGCCAGCCTTCTGAGGCGACCACGCTCTCGTGCGTGACTGATTTTTCTGGAAACCCCGATTGTATTGTTATTCGGTACCAGAACAAGAAAACGTCCGGGCAGCGAAACATCCGTGGTGAGTCGTGCACCCTTGTTCCGAATGGGTTCCTTTGTCACCTGAACCAGGATTTCCTGCCCGGCCCGAACAAAGGCTCTTTTTTTCTTCTGGGGTCTTTTTCGGCTACCGCGGTGCTTAAAAGGTGCTTCCACCAAAGAGACAGTTTCCGCAAGTCCACTGAACTCAACCATCTGGTTCCCGATATCCGCAAAAGGTAAAAACCCATTCAAACTCATGCCGATATCGACAAAAGCTGCACGAATGGCATCAACAACATTCTCAACCTTGCCTTTGTAGATATCGCCGACCATACGTTCATTTTCAGGACGCTCCACGTATAATTCGACCAGTTCCCTGTCTTCACAAATAGCAATGCGCGTTTCCGATGACGAATCATTAATAATAATTTCTTTTTCCATATTATACAACCTCAAAAGGTGTTTTAAGGACACCGTGTTTTTCGATAAATAAACCTTCCCGATGAACATGATAATTTTCAATGGAAGTTAAATAGGGAGGCTGAATGGCTTGCAGCACTTCTTCTATCCGTGCTGTGCCGTGAGGGGTGAATCGGATTTTCATTTTAAAATTCTGATGATCCAATTCAATTTGCCGAACAAATGCTCGTATATCCACTGTCTTCTGGTTACGTTGAATACGGTAGCTGTTGGTATGCAAAAAATCATATATAGGGTTTTCCAATTCCCTGACATCGACATCGTCTTCAATGGTAATGAAATAAATACCAAGATTGATAATTTTATTCAGGGATGGCGCTTTGATATCGATTTCATTTGCCTGAATGACACGAAATCCATGGGGCAGATGCCGGTTCAAAATATCGACAAAATGCCTTGGGAAATTATGTAATATCTCGACATCAAAATACTCAGCTGCTCCTGTATATCCCAAGGGCAGCGGTGGCCCTGTGGAAATTCGGGGATGCGCGTGAAAACCCTGCGACAATGCCACGGGTATGTTTGCCCGGATAAAGGAGCGTGAAAAAACACGCATGGTATCCAGATGGGATGTAAAGCGAACAGCCTTATCTTTTATAAATGAAAATCGGATTCTGCGTTTGATGATGGGTGAATGAATCAATCGGGGAGCACGTCCGAACTGAGTGGAGGATTTCATCGATTTTGGACATGCTTGCTTCAGAGGTTTGCAATCAATTTTCTCTTGCAAACCGCATCTTTTACAAGTGGTATAGCAATCCGATGTCGTCTTGCCCTGCATTGCCAGTCCATATTCTTTTTTCAAATAGGATTTTTCAATCCCTTTGCTCAGATGATCCCACGGCAATGCCGTTTTTAAATCTTTCAGCTGTGTCCAGAAATCAGGCTTGAGATCGTTTTTTTTAAATGCATCTTCCCAAATGGATGCACGAAAATGATCTGTCCAGCCGTCGAAACGAGCCCCATTTTCCCAGGCTGTGTAAATCACATTTCCTAACCGCCGATCTCCAAGCCCCAATACAGCTTCCAGCTGCGAAACATCAGGATCCCGCCAGTTTAATTTTACTTCGCGCCAGCGTATGTTTTCTTTTAAATAACGAATTTTTTCAGTAAGCAGACGGGGTGAATCCTGACCCGACCATTGAAATGGAGTTTGTGGTTTCGGAGAAAATGGAGAAATGGAAACTCGAATTTCCTTTCTTCCGTATTTCTTGATATTATGAACGATCCGACCGATTAATTCAACGATGCCCTGAATGTCCTCCTGAGTTTCTGTCGGCAGCCCAATCATAAAATAAAGCTTAATCCGGCGCCATTTTTTATCAAAAGCAATCTGTACTGCATGCATCAAATTGTCTTCACGATTATTTTTATTGATTACATTTCTCAACCGCTCAGTGCCGGCTTCAGGTGCCAAAGTCAGCCCGCTTTTTCGAAATTGACTGGCAAAATCAGCCATTTCCGAGGTAAAACTGTCTGTCCTTAAAGACGGAAATGAAATCGAAATCCCTTTATCCACAAATGGTCTGTGCAATTTTTGCAACAGTTCGGTCAAGTAAGGATAATCGGATGAAGACAGTGAAACCAAAGCGATTTCATCATATCCCGTATTGGCAATGACCTTACGGGCGTGTTCCACCATGGAATCAACCTGGCGAATACGAACCGGTCGATACATCATCCCGGCATTGCAGAACCGGCAGCCGTGCCCGCACCCCCGCATGATTTCCATGGAAAACCGATCATGTGCCACTTCAATAAGCGGCACAAGAGGAAATTCCGGATAACTGTCTTCTGTCAAAGGGGATTTGATATTGGCCTCAATAATCGAAGGAACACCTTTTTGAATGGCATGAACCGAGTGAAAGTTGTCCTCATGATCATACTTCGGTGTATAAAATGAAGGGACATAGACACCATGCAGATCCGCCAATGCATATAACCGCTTCTTCCGGGGCCACTGCTCCCGTTTCGCCTGCCGTATCACTTGAGCAATGTCTATAACAATCGACTCCCCGTCTCCCAGGACAATGGCATCAAAAAAATCAGCTATCGGTTCGGGATTGTAGGCCAACGGACCGCCTCCGATCACAAGAGGATCCTTATCCGTCCGAGCTTCTGCTTTCAGCGGAATATCTGCCAAATCCAGCATATTCAGGATATTGGTATAATGCAATTCATATTGGAGCGTAATTCCCAGCATATCAAATTGCCGAACCGGACGCTTGGATTCAAGAGAAAACAGGGAAATCTCATTCTCCCGCATCTTTTTCTCCATATCCACCCATGGCGCATAAACACGCTCGGCCAGGAGCCAGGAAGGCTGATTACAGACATGATAGATAATCTGCATCCCCAGATGGGACATGCCGATTTCATAGATATCCGGAAACGCCAGTGCAAAACGTACCGGGATATCCCTCCATACTTTCCGGATCACATGGAGTTCATTGCCCACATACCTGCCCGGCCGCGTCACTTTCGGTAGAACCGCTTCAATCCGTTTTTCTAACGAGTCTATCATTTTAAATCAGTATCAGTTCCTGCAAGCAGAATTGTCTTCAAATCATCCGGATGTAAAATCATTTTCATCCAATGAATGATTTTTATAACAAATGATTACAATTAAATTATAAGATACAAAAAAACAATCATTTCTTCAAGTGATATTCATTTTTATATTGACAAAATTGGTGCATCATTGTATATTATTTACGATATTTAAATAATTTTATATTTTTCGTAAGTTGAAACATTTATAGTATATTTTAGTATAACATGTATGAAGAAAACAAAAAATAAAAAACTGACGCAGATTATCGATACTGCCCTGGATCTTTTCATGAGATTTGGATTTAAACGTGTTTCTGTGGAGGAGATCTGTCAGACAGCCGGTGTCAGCAAAATGACCTTTTACAAACACTTTAAAAATAAAACAGATCTGCTGTTAATGCTGCTCAATCATATTGCCGAAGATCAAATGGAACAATATCACAACATCATGAACTGCAAGATCCCCTACTCGGAAAAAATCAACCAAATCATCCGGATGAAGCAGGAAACAGCCGAAATGATGGGCCAGGAGCTGTTCAATGATTTATATAAAAACGCACCCGTTGAAATCACACAGTTACTGCATAAAATTGGAGAAAATATGCTTTCTGTTGTCCGGGATGATTTTATTCAGGCACAAAAAGACGGAGATATTCGCTCTGATATCAAACCCGATTTTATTCTCTACTTCATGAACCATATGATCGATATGGTTTCTGATGAAAACCTCTCCCGGATGTATCCCTCGCATAAGGACCTTATCAATGAAATCACACGATTCTTTTTTTACGGTATTCTAACAGAAAGCGAAGCAGTAAAATCATGAAACCGTTATTCACGATGCTTGTTTTGATTTTACCCGTGAGAATATTCGGGCAGACTGTCGATTTTCAGGGACAGGCTTCATCCTGGGGGACTATCAACAATCAATCACAATCTCAAATCGGAATCCGATACATTCCTGATTGCACACTGATAAAATCCATCTCTGAAAACTGGTCTCTGGAATCCGAAATCGCCTGTCAGGGAGTCCAGTGGTGGCAATTCGATCAGCTGGATCTGCATTCAAAAAAACGTCAGCTGAAGGCTTACCGGCTCTGGCTGCGGTTGTCGTCTTCTCAATTTGAAGCACGCATTGGGCTTCAGAAATTAAATTTCGGCTCCGCAAGAATGCTTCGTCCGCTGATGTGGTTCGATCGGCTTGATCCCCGCGATCCTCTGCAGCTTACAGAAGGTGTAACCGGTCTGCTGCTGCGATACTATTTTCTAAACAACGCCAATATCTGGCTATGGGGATTATATGGCAACAAGGATCCCAAAGGATTTGAAATATTCCCCACCAGTGAAAGGAATCCCGAATTCGGAGGGCGGATTCAATATCCTTTGTATAAAGGTGAAATCGCTGTAACGGCCCATCACCGAATCGTACAGAGTATCGAATCCTCGGAAGACCGGCTGGCATTTGACGGACGATGGGATATTGAAATAGGACTCTGGGTGGAACTGGCACTGACACGCCTGGACTGGCGATTGATTCCGGAAAACTATCAAAAACTTGGCACTCTGGGTATGGACTACACACTCGGAATCGGAAACGGTCTCTATTGTCAGGCCGAACATTTCACTTTACAGGCCTCTAAAAAATGGAAAGATCCCGGTCCCACCCGGAAACTGACCGCGCTTTCAGTCAATTATTCGTTTGGAATGCTTGATCTTGTATCTGCGATTATTTACTATGACTGGGACGAAACGGACTGGTACCGGGTGTTCCAATGGCAGCGCACTTACGATTTCTGGCAAATTCATATCATGGGATTCTGGAATCCTGACCAGTTTCAACTCATTCAATTTCGGTCTGATCAATCACTTTGGATAGGAAGAGGCATACAATGTATGATTGTGTACAATCATTGATCGTATTCAAGTGTGCAATCCCTTTATGGATTGCTACAGACGGATTCAGTGAAAAACAGGCAGAAAAAATTGATCTCTTTCCAACTGTAATACGTGTTCAAAAGGGTCATGATTAAAAAACCAGAATCCTGAAAAAATTATAAAGAGGTGATTATGGAAAACAGTGAACTCATCACTATACAAAACCTGGTGAAGCATTATCCCATGGGCAAAAACCGCTTTACTGCCCTGAAAGATATCAATCTCACTTTCAAGAAGGGAGAATTCAGCGGTGTGGTAGGACCCAGCGGTTCGGGAAAAACCACCCTGTTGAATATCATTGGATCACTGGATAGTCCCTCCGAAGGTCATATCCGGATTCTGGGCAAAGAAATAGGCTCCCTATCAAATAAATCGGCGGCCCATTTAAGAAATCATTATATCGGATTCATTTTCCAGACCTACAATCTGATGCCGGTCTATAATGTGTTTGAAAATGTTGAATTTCCGCTGCTCCTTCTCAAAACATCGGCAAAGGAACGGAGACAGGCCGTGCTGGAAGCCCTGGAATGGGTGGGTCTTTCAGACAAGGTCAAATCGAGGCCCAAACAGCTGTCCGGAGGAGAATCACAACGCGTTTCTATTGCCAGAGCCATGGTTAAAAAACCCCCTGTTGTCCTGGCGGATGAACCCACGGCCAATCTCGATGCAGAAAATTCTCACCATATTCTGCAAACCATGGAAAAATTAAATCGTGAGTTCAAAACCACATTCATCTTTGCCACTCATGATGACAAGGTGATTCAATACCTGAAACGAAAAATTTCACTGGTGGATGGTAAAGTTCAATCGGATGAACGATTGAATTAAGAATAAAGGTAATAATCATGCATCCCCGGTCAATGTTTTCAAGAAGTCGGTCTTTCATCATTGTAATTTGGAGAAAAAAATGTTAGCGATAAAACTGGCATTTAAAAATTTGTTAGGCGCCGGCCTGAGGACCTGGCTGAACGCGTTTGTGCTCTCTATTGCCTATGTGGTTATCATCTGGCACAGCGGTATACTGGAAGGCTGGAACCGTCAGGCCAGACGGGACATGATTGACTGGCAGATCGGCGGAGGCCAGATATGGCATAATGATTATGATCCCTACGACCCGTTTACTTTTCAGGATGCGCATGCACCGGTTCCCAAAAAATTTCAGGAACAATTCAAATCCGGGCATCTAACGCCTGTACTGGTGACATCCGGCAGCTTTTATCCGGAAGGTCGCATACAAAGTGTGCTTCTGAAAGGCATTGATTCGGAACAGTCTATTCTTAAATTGCCCACCGGCTCTTTTCAAAAACATGAAGACGCCATTCCCGCCATGATTGGAACCCGTATGGCAAAAAACAACAGGCTCCGGGAAGGAGACTATGTAACCGTTCGCTGGCGCGATGCGCACGGCACATTTGACGCAGCCGAAATCAAAATCGTTCGTATATTCAAGACCAGTGTTCCCGCCGTGGACAATAGTCAGATCTGGCTACCCCTGGAACAGCTGCAGCAA
>Ga0272441_10008798_pt1 | contig 15849 bp, 2 predicted proteins | sample SSMProp6N_FD_193582 | JGI IMG/M metagenome (GOLD analysis project Ga0272441, IMG submission 193582) | Marine sediment archaeal communities from Little Sippewissett salt marsh, Falmouth, MA, United States - SSM-Prop-6N | ecosystem: Environmental > Aquatic > Marine > Wetlands > Sediment ... | reverse complement strand
CGACGCCGTTCGTGAAGGTGAGGGTGTCGCCGGCAGCGAATGCCATGTCGTAGGAATCGGTCAGGGTGCCGCCCGCCGTGGTGGAGGTCTCGGCCACGATGCGGCCGCCGTTGAACTCGAGGTCCGAGGCGAGCGTGGCGCCGCGGAGCGTGAGCGTGCCCATCTCCGTGTTGCCGTACACCTCAATCTCGCCGCTCGTGAAGCCATCGACGTTGACGACCAGTTCGCCGTACTCGCCAACGTAGACCTCGCCGGAGCCGAGGCTGCCCGCGTTCGACACGGTAACCGTGCCGGCGTTGATGGTGGTGCCGTCGGTGTAGTTCTGGCCGTCGACGATGCGCAGGTCGCGCTCAACGACCGCCGGGCTGTCCATGCCAACGGTGACGGCTCTTGAGCCGGTGAGGATGTTCGTGCCCTCGAGGCTGATGAGTTTCTCACCGCCCAGGAAGTTGACCGTGGTGGCGGTGCCAGCAATCGGCTGCGTAATGCTGGCCAGGTTCGTCAGTTCGCTGGCAATGAGGGTGGTGTCGTTGTCGAGCGTCAGGGTGCCGGCGTAATCCTCCTTGGCAATGATGATGCCGGTCCGCTTCTCGAAGCCGACCGCTCCGGCGTCGGTGTAATTGACGTCGGCGGCCAGGGCCACGCTGGCCCCGTCCTCGAGTTCGAGGCTGCCGATGGAGAAGGCGTCGTTGTGGATGGCCAGAATACCGCCGTCCATGGTGCCCGCGGCGCTTTCCTGCCCGAGGATGATGGTGCCGGCGCCCGTGTTGCCGGTCTCGGCCAGAACGATGTTGCCGGAGCCGACGGTGAGCGACCCGCCCGCAGCCACGCTGAAGGTGGTTTCGAGGCGGGTGTAGTCGCTGCTGGTGGTTTCGATGCTGACGGCGGAGTTGCCGTCGATTTCGCCGACCAGCCGCATGGCATTGGTCCCCTCGACGATCAGGACGCTGCCGAGGGTGCCGCCGCCCGTGATGTCGCCGACGAAGATGCGGTCGCTATTGGTGTTGTTGACGAGGAAGGCCGTGCCGTCGTCCTCGACGTCAACGTTGGCCATGAGGAGGTGGCCAAGCCGGGTGCCGGCGCCGCCGACCCGCAGGTCGCCGGTCGCGTTGCTCTCGAGTTCCAGGTTGTCGAATCGGGCCACCGAGCCGCCGGCCTCTTCCGGGCCGCGCACGTAACCGACGATGGCGCCCATGTTCGAGAGCAGCGTGTCGGTAATGCCGGTCGGGTAAATCCAGGGGTCGCTGCTGACGACCTTGACGGTGCCGAGGAACTGGGTCGTGTAGAGTTCGCCGAGGTCAACGTCTTCGTTGGCCGTCAGCGAGAGGCGGTTGTCGCCGGCGATTTCGATGAACGTGCCGTTGGCGCCCGCGACGCCCCACTCCAGCGTGTTATTGGGGAGCCCGTCGGGCTGAATCAGGCCGATGCACGCCTCGATCGACGCCGACACGCCTTGGTTGCGGTAGGCCAGGATGCGGCCGGCGCCGGGGTCGGCCACGAGGTCGGTGTTATCGTTCACCGGGTACAGGTCGACGACGTGGCCGCCCAGGTCGAAGTCGAACGACTCCGGAATGTCCTTGGTGCCGTTGTACGGGTTCACGGCATCGTAGGCGTCGTCGATCATGCGGATGTTGTTGAGGGTCAGGAAGTCATCGGCGGTGCCGGGGAGGCCGTCGGCCCCGTCGGCGCCGACCACGAAGATGTCGGTGCCCAGGGTGCCGGCCAGGCGGTACTCACCGGCGTTGGTGCCCTGGAGGGTGATGACGCTGTCACCGAGTGCGGAGTTGTCGATCGTGTCCAGGATGTAGTTATCGTACGTGCCCACCACCTCGTTGTTGTTGATGATAACGTCGCCGTTGACGGTGAGGTGTGCCGCCACGCCGGCACCCACCTCGTTGTAGTTCAGGACCTGCATGGTGGCGGCGAGTTCCACGTCGTGGAAAATCGGGTACCCGTTGTTGCCGCCCCAGCGGTCGCCGTTCAGGGTGCCGAGGGTGCCGGTGGTGCCGTTGAAGTTGACGTCGGCAAAGATGTTGTTGATGGGCGCGAGGGTGGCCTCGGGGTCGGTCTCCTGGGTGAACTGGAGGTGGTTGGCGTAGCCGTAGACCTCGCCGCCGTCGCCCACGTTGATGGTCAGGCCGGCGGCCGTGCCTTCGTCGTCGGCCGTGCCGAGGATGTCGTCGGCGCCGTCGGCATCGAGGGCGCCGTCGGAGTTATCGAAGATGTGGACGGTGTTGGCTGCGAACTCCGTCATCTTGTCGCTAACGGTGACGGTGCCGGTGTCGCCGTCGCCGATGTTGGCGAAGACGTACAGGTCGGTCCCGCCGTTCAGGGTGATGGTGTGGCCGTTCATCACGAAGTTGAAGTCGGCCGGGACCTTCTCGTCGCCGCGGTTGTTGACGCCGGCCTCGTTGGTCCAGTCGGTGTCGATGAGGCCGAGTTTGCCGAGCGGGACGTTGTCGTCCGTACCCGCGTACAGGTACTCACCGGCGTGGTCTTCCGGGCCGTTCAACAGGTCGTCGTCGCCGACCGCGCCGGGCACGCCGTCCGTGCCGTACGGGGCGGCGGTCACGACGTCGACGCCGAGGTCGCCGGCCAGTTGCAGCCAGGGCTCATCGGCGGGCGGATTGGCGAGGATCGTGCCGTTGCCACTCAGCGTCAGGACCGAGCCCGTGGCGTTATCCGCAACGTCGAGGATGTACACGTCGTTGGACTGCGTGCCGGGCGAGACCTCGAGATCGCCCTCGAGCGTCAGGTCGGCCGCCACGGCCGTCGGCGTGGCCCGGACGTCTTCCATCAGCAGGTGGAAGTCCGCGGGCGCCGTCACGTTGCGGAAGACCGCGTAGCCGGAGATGCCATTGGGCGTGGAGTCGCCGGCCAGTTTGCCGCTCGTGCCGGTGAAGTTGATGACGGAGCCGTCGATCTCGTTGACGGCGCCGATTTCCTCCCAGTTGTTGACGTTCGGGTCATCGGCGGCGGCGTCGGCAAAGCCGACGACCGTGCCGCCGTCGGCCACGTTGATGTCAAAGGTGCCCGGGTTGGCCCAGGCCCAGGGCGTGCCGTCCTCGCCGAGGTGAATCTCGGCGGCGGTGCCGTCGGCCAGAGCGATCGTGCCCGTGCCGGGATCGCTGTAGATGACCACGGCGTGGTCCAAGCCGGCGGTGGTGCTGATGGTGCCGCCGCCCAGGTCGAAGGCCGACGCGCCCGGATACGCCACGAAGTCGTTGCGGTTGCCGCTGGCCACGGGGCCCGTGGTGGTGTCGATCAGGTACAGGCGGAGGCCGGAGTCGTCCTCGGCCATCACGATGTCGGTGTCCGTCACGGCGCCCAGCATCCAGACCTCGTTGTTGGCCTGCGTAAAGCCGTCGAGCGTCAGGGTGCTGCCGCCGGCGTCGCCCGTGACGTCGCCGAAGAACATGCTGTGGTTGTTGTGGGTGGCGAATTGGCCGTCGCCCTCGAGCGTGATGTCGAGAATGTACTCGGAGTCGGCGGCCTCCTCGTGGCTGAAGAGTTTGGCGCCGTCTTCGAGCGTGATGTTGGTGAACCGTACCCAGGCGTTCGTGTTGTCGGGCTTGTCGCCGATGACGCGGCTGCTCACGTACCCGCCCCAGGTATCGTCGGCCTGGGCGGTGACGTAGATGCCCACGTCGTACTCAGTGAAGGTGGGGGCTTCGTCGTCGCCGTTGCCGAGGATGTCGTCGGCGCCGTTGGCGTCGTAGGTCACCAGGCCCGCGACCACGGCCCCGCCGTTGGTCAGGGTAATCGTGTCGGCGGCGTCGAGGACGGTGTTATCCTGGATGAAGAGGTTGGCGTGTTCGTTACCGACGCTTATGCTGTCGGGGAACTGCTTCTGGCCCATCCAGTTATCGACGGTGATGCCGGCGAGGTTGTTGACGACCGCGCCTGCGCCAAGGACGATGCTCTGCTCGCCCTCGATGGTCAGGGTGCCTGCGCCGCCGTCCACCACGTTGATGAACGCCTGGTAGTTCTCGCCGCCCCACGTAAAGACGCTGGCGTCGCCCGCCATGGTCAGGTCGACGAGCAGGTCGGCGTCGGTGTCCGGGTCGAGCGCCAGGCGGGCGCCATCGGCCAGGTGCACGTTGCTGTAACGGTTCGTGCCCGCAACGGGGAAGTCGTCGCCGTACCGGGCGCCGGCCAGGTAACCGGACATCGTGAAGTCGAAGTCCACCGGGTTCAGGGGATCCGTCACGTCGGTGAAGGTCTGGATCCGGGTGGCGTTGGCGCCCACGTTGACGCGTGCCTCGAAGTCGTTGACGAGGGGCGTCTGGCCGTCCTCAACGTCCTCGACGAACAGTTTCATGGCGTAGCCGTTGTCGAGGTTCCAGGTGCCGAAGGCCGAGTCGTCGAGGGCCAGGCCGTCCGACCCGCGATGCATCGTGATGGTGGCGTCGTGGCCGGTCACGTCGGCCCCGCCCTGCACGTTGAACACCGTGCTGGGCGCGACCGTGGCGCCGTTCTCGACGTACAACCGGGCATTGACGGCGTCAATCGTCAGGGCGCCGCCCGTGCCGGCGATGTCCGTTCTGCCATCGAGATCGATGTCACTCCGCACAGCGTCGGCGGCGTCGCCCAGGGTCAGCGTGCGCGGCGTGGCGCCGTCGCTCGCAACCGTGCCGAGCGTGAAGTTCGACTCGTTGCGGATGGTGGCGTCGCCGGCAAGCGTCAGGTCCATAAGCGTGTGGGACCGGTGGACGTCGTTCCCATCGATGCGCAGGGCCGCGCCGTCTTCGAGCGTCACATTCGTGTAATGGTACCCGAGCTGGTTGTCGCCACCCTGTTCGGTGACGAAGAAGGCGGAGACGTCGTCCGGGTCGGACCCGGCGCCGGGGCGGAAGACCATGGCCTGGGCCACGGCCTTGTCGACGGTGCCGTCCGAGTAGAACTGGTGTTCCACGGTGCCGCCGTTCTCGATGATCTGCACGGCGCCCAGGGTGCCGGCGAAGAGGTACTCATACACGTCCGGCGCGGTGGGCCGGGCCAGGGTGTTGCCCTTCTGGACCACCAGGCCGCCGTGCGGGCCGACCGTGATGACGCCGTCTTCCAGGCCGTGGAAGTACAGGTCGCCCGCGTTTTGATAATCCCAGTTGTAGCCGAGTCGGAGTTGGCCGCCCGCGACGTTCACGTCCTGCATCCAGATCTCGCCCTCTTCGATGTCGACCATGCCGGAGTCGGCCTGGACGTAGTCGGTCTGGCCGGGCCGGCCGGGGACGAACGGTTCCTGGCCTTCGGGGAAACCGATCTGGAGGGTGGCATAGGTCGGGCAACCGCCAACGTCCTGGTTGTTCCGCAGGTCGATGTCGACGCCGAGGTTCAACTGGGTCGCCTCATCCTGGGCGGCCAGAATGACGTCCGTCACGCTGCCGTCCTGGGCGAGCAGGCTGATGCCGGGGCCCGCCCGCATGTCGGTGTTGTTGTCGAACAGGTCCCACACCGTGGAGAGGAACGCGTTCTGGCCGAGGACGATGCCCTCCGACCACTTCTGGTTCTCACCCACGAGGACGTTAACGGCTGCGCCGGCGGCCGCCAGGCCGTCGGTCGTCCAGAGCGGATCGTAGGTTTCGGCCGCCGTGAGGGTGACCCCGTCGTTCAGGACGAGGTTGCCGGCCCCGATGCCGGCCAGGCTGGTGGCGGCGTCAACAAACAGGTACGACCCGGCCGCCAGGTTCGTGGTGCCCGTAAGCATCGTCCGGCCACCCGTCAGGCGCAGGGTGGCGTTGGCGTCGATGTTCAGGGTGGCGCCGTCCGCAACGGCGGACTGCATGGCATCGCCGTCGATGGTCAGGACACCGTTTTCGAGAGCCAGGGTCTTGCCGGCGGGCAGGATCGTCGCCGCATCGGCAAAGGCCAGAATCTCGGCGCCCATCGTGCCGGGCATCGAGGGGGCCGGCGTCACCAGGTCGCGGGCCGTCGGGGCGGTGCCCAGGCGGCGGAGGTGCGTGTTGGTGCCCGCGACCGTGCCGTCCAGCGTCAGGACGGGCGGAGCCGTCCCGAAGGTCGGATGCACGCCGTCCGGCATGGGTTCGCTGACGACCACGACCTCATGGCCGGCGCCGCCGGCCGAGTTGATGGTGGCGTTCAGGAAGGTCTCGTCGCGCTGGAGCAGCACGCTGAAGCCGCTGGCGCCTTCGGCCTCGCCCAGAATGCCGGTAAAGTCGCCGGCGGGCGTGTACGGGTCGCCGATGGCGGCGCCCTTGTAGATGCCTTCCCAGGCGGGGCCGTCACCGCTGATGTCGCCGGCCAGGCCGTTGCAGCCGAGGCCGTTGTACGTGAGGGTCTTGTCGGTAATGCCGAGCCACAGGTTGCAGACGCCGTGGTCCGCCACGGTCGGGTGGCCGGCCGGGTTCGAGCCGTCGCCGGGGTCGGTGGGCGGCAGGGCCACGATGGTGTCTTCGCTCAGGGTAATGTTGCCGCCCCACGGGATGACGGCATCGCCGTCGCCGCCGATGACGGCGTACCCCGGAATGGTCATGACCGGGTAGGCCGTCTGGTCTTCGTTGATGGCGATCATGGCGTTCGGCTCGACCACGATGTTGCCGGTCAGGCCGTCGGCGTGGTCCACGTTCAGGAGACCGCCGGCCTTGACGGTGGCGGCCGTCAGGGTGCCGAACGAGCCAACGCCCGCGCCCTCGGCCACGAGCGACACGACCGTGCCGCCCGCGATGTCCACGTTGCCGGTGCCGGTGGCGGTGTTGTTCCAGCCGAAGGTGTAGTCGTCGAGTGCCTCGAGGGTGAGGGTCATGCCGGCGTCAACGTTCACGACGCCGTCGAGCCGTACCCGCGCGGGTCCGGGCTGCGCGGCCGCGCCCGCCTGGGCCGCGGTCAGCGTGCCGCTGACCTCGTACGACAGGTCGGTGGCGATGTAGGAATCGGTGCTGCCTGCCTTGGCCGACAGGAGGACGTCGGCGGCGGCGTCGCGGATAACGACGTCGGCCCCGCCGGTCGGCGAGTTGCCGCTGTCGTCGCTCACGATGACGACGGTGCCCTCGTCCACGTTGTACGTGGTGGCGTTGCCGTCGCTGGCGCCGGTGGTGTCGTCAAAGACAAGGGCCCCTGCCCCGTCCTTGGTCACCGTAACGGGGTTGCCCGCCACGGTGTCGCTGACGGCGCCGAGGAACAAGTCGATGCTGTTCGTGATGGATACCGCCGCGGCCCCGCCGGACGCGTCGAACAGGGTGGCGTCCGGGGCCAGGAGGACGGCGTTGTCAATCTCGTCGGCCTGGCCGGTCAGGGCCAGGTCGGCCCCGTCGTTCAGAACGAGGTCGTACGCCTCGGCGCTCGAGAGGGTAATGACGCCGGTCACGTCGACTTCCGACGCGCCGGTCACGGTCACCTGGTTCTCGAGGGTCACGCCGTAGCCGCGATTGGCCAGGGTGGCCACCTCGGTGGGCGTCAGGGCGCCGGAGTAGAAGCGGATGTCGTCGAGGACGCCGACGAAGGTGCCTTGGCCGCCCTGGTCCACGCGCTGGGCCGCGAACGAGAGGAGCGTGTTGTCAACCGACTCGGCCAGCCCGCCTTCGGGGATGTCCGTCTCGTACAACAGGGCGCCGTCGAGGTAGAACGACAGTTCGTTGGTGGCGTTCGCGTCGTACACAGCCACCACGTGCATCCACTCGCCGGTCACGTACGAGCCGTCGGCGAACTCGTACCGCTCGTCGCCGCTGCTGGCGCTGGCGGTATCAACGTAAATGCGGAACTTGTCGCGGTTGTCGTTCCGGGACCCCAGGGTCCAGTTGTCGTTACCCGAATTGGAGCCGTTGGCGACGAGGACGTTGGTGATGTTATGCGTTTGGTTCGTCGTGCCGTCGCCTTCGCGCTTGAGCCAGAGGCTCATGCTGACGGTTTCGGTGTCCAGTTTGAGCGGTTCGAAGATGATGCCGTCGTTCATCTCGCCCACCTGGACCCAGTCGCCGTAACCGTCGAAGCGGAAGGCGCTGCCGATCATGCCGGCGGCGGCCGTCGGGTCGCCTGCCACCGTGCCGTCGTACGTGCCGAGGGAATCGGCGGCCACGCCAAGAGTCGGGTCTTCATCGAGTTTCCAGCGGGCCGCCAGCGCGGGCCCGACCGGGTCGGACATGCCGGTGCGCGGGGCGCCCTGCGCGTCCAGGACGAGCCGTCCGCCGTCGACGTGAATCGACGCCGTGCCCATCGAGTCGCCCTGCGTCGTCAGGGTGCCGGCCACGGTCACCTGGCCGTCCACGACATTGCCGGGCTTCGTGACAGCCAACTCGGTGCCGGTGGCCACGTGGCTGGCGGCGCCGAGGGTAATCGGGTCGGCCGCCGTACCCACCTGGCCGAGCAGGCTCAGTGTGCCTTCGTCGACGTCCGCGGTCAGGGTCGTGCCCGCGCCGCTGGCGGAGCGGACGCTGTCGAACGTGGCGCTGCCCGCGCCGGTCTTCGTCAGGGTGGCGCCGTTGTCGTCGAGGGTCAGCGAGCCGCCCGTGACCGGTACCTCGGTATCCAGGGTGTTGACCGAGGCCCCGCCGGCGTTCTCGAGCGTGGTGCCGTCGAAGCCGACGCCGTAAATCAGGCCGCCCGTCTGGTTAATCTCGAGCGAGGAACTGTCGCCCAGGGTCAGGCCGCCGAACGATGCACCGGCGTTCGTGTTAATGACGCCCGTGCCGCCGCCGTACACCGTCACGGGGCTGTCGAAGACGCGTTCAAACCCGCCCTCGAAGCCCTCGTAAATGGCGATATCGTCGATGGCGCCGAGGAACTCGCGGCCGTTGGTGAAGTCCTTGCTGATGCGCACGTCGGTGGAGGACGCCGTGTCCATGGCTACGCCCTGGACGGCGTATATGTCGGCGCGCACGCCGTCAACGTACCAAACGGTGTCATTAACGTTGGGGGACCCGTCGTCTTCCCAGACGAGTGTCACCTCGTGCCACTCGCCGTCGTTGACGATCACGTCGGCGACGGAATACCCGCCGCTGATCTCGAGACGGGGGCGGCCGCCTTCGAGCCGCATCGAGAACTTCTCGCCGGTCACGTTCGCGCCGTACGACACCCACGAGCCGTCGTTCGGGTCCGTCGTCTGGAAGACCGCGCGGACGGCCCGGGCGGCCGTGCCGGTTACGCCCTTGTAGCCGGTGGCCTGGAGGAAATCGTCCACTTCGCCCTCGGAGGCGTCGAGCCCGGTGAAACCGTAGGCCGTGCCGTCCGGGGCGGGAATCTCGAGGGTCGGGGCGCCGTTGATGGCGGCGTTGTACCCGCCCACCGAATCGACCGCCACGGTGGCGCCGGCCGCCTCGTCGAGTTTCCAGTTGGCAGTCGTCGTGACGCCCGAATCGATGTTCAGGGTACCGCCCGTGGAGCCGTCCAGGGCGATGGTGGCAGCGCCGAGGGCCTGGTTTTCGTACACGTTCAGGTCGCCGCCGACCGACAGGATGCCGGTGGCCACGTTGTCGCCGGTCGTGATGTCGAGCAGGGCGCCGGCGGAGACGTTCGGGCCGGCGGCCGGTGCGGCCAGGGCCACGGCCCCGTCAACAACACCCAGTTGGCCGGTCAGGCGCAGCGTGCCGCTGTTGACGTCGAAGGCCAGGGTGTCCTGCGGCCCGCCCATCACTTCGTACTGGCTGGTCGTGATGTCGGCCGAAATGGTCGTGAGGCCGGCCAGGCCGGCGGCCGAGTTGTGTTCGATGGTCATCGCGCTACCGATCAGCGCGAAGCCGTCTTCCATCTCGAGCGTGCCGTTGGTAATGTCGAACTGGTCGGCGGTGGTGGCGCTGACGTTATTGAAGATGACGTTCTGTACCAGCGACGTGCCGGCGTTCAGGTCCACCACGATGTTCGGGTACGCCGTATAGTCGCCGGTTACCTCCGTGGGGTCGAAGGTGGCGGTGTCGCCCGCGGTGGGGGCGGCGGTATTGGGATCCCAGTTATTCGGCAGACTGTAGGTGGGCAGGTTGAAGGGCGGGCCGGCGAAGGCGCCCGTCCACGTATACGACGAGCCGGCGCCGGCAGCGGGCCGCAGCACGATGCGGGGGCCCAGGTAGGCGTACACGAGGTCGTAGCCGGCCGGCAGGCCGCCGCCATTGAACGTAACGTCGGCGAAGGTGCCGCTGAGAATATCGTACTCGGCCAGGACAAAGATACTCTTGTTGCCCGTCAGGCCGCCCACCGAGATATCCGTGATGTCCAGGGCGCTGTGGGCCCCGAGCGTCAGGGTGCCGTTCACGTCGATCATGTCGGCCGCGTAGGGCGTGAGGCCGAACGGGTCGGCGGAGCCGGCGGCGGTGTCGGGGTCGATTTCCATGTCCCAGGCCGCCCAGGACCCGGTGTCGCCGACCGTGTAATCGTTGTTGACGGTCGTGGCGCCGATCGAGGCGCCCGGGGCCATCGTACCGGCCGGCTGTTCGAGGGCGCCGGCCATGTCGTAGGCCCCGATACTGAGGGTGCCGTTCGTCCACGTGAAGGCGCCGTCGTTCGTGCCGGTGCCGGTGTGGGCGTCGCGGATCGAGCCGGCCACGGCCAAGGTGCCGTTGGTCAGCGTGTAGGTGCCCGTCTCGGCGCCGAACTGGCCGAACGCCAGGTCGCCGCCCACCGTTACGGTGCCGTCCGACTGCTCGATGGCGTTGTTGGCGGCGTCGGTGCCGTCGAGGCCGATGTACACGTTGCCGGCCACGTCGAGGTTGGCGCCGGGGTCGATGTACAGTTTGGCGCCGGCGGTGGCGGTATCGGTGTTCGTGCCCACGAGGAGGGTGCCCACCTGCTTGGGGCCGCCCGCGCCGTTGTCGGTGTTCAGGGTAACGGCGGTGGCGTTAACACCGTCGCCGATGATGCGGGCAAAGTCGGCTGCGCCGGGTTCGGTAGCGCCGTCCCAGTTGGCGGCGGCGTCGGTTTCCCAGTTGCCCGTGGCGGCCGCGCCCATCCAGACGTCCCAGTCCTTGAAGGTCTCGCCGGCGATGGACTCGTAATTGGCGGCCACTTCGCTGGCCGTCAGCAGCGCGGTCTCGTTGCCCGTGTTGGCGTAGAGGCGAATGGCGCCCAAGTCGCCGGCCCAGGAGCCCCACTCACCGCCGTTGCCGGCGGGTCCGGTATGGTTGAAGCCGTCGCCGTAGCCGCCCAGGTTGATCTGGCCGCGCTGGGATATGCCCTGGCCGTCGCCGCCGGACCAGGCCAGGGTGCCCCACTCTGCGGAGGTGATGTTGGCGTTAATCACCTGGACGTTGCCGCTGCCGCCGAGGTTCGAGTCGGCGACGTGCATGCCGTTGATGTACAGGCCGACCTTTTCGCCGACCTTGTCGACAACGCCCACGGCCTGGAACCATTGGCCGGAGAGGTCGCCGAAGTGGGCGACGTCCGTCAGGTCGATGGCGACGGCGTCCCGTCCCTTCGAGGCCAAGCTGAACTGGAGCCAGTTCTGGTCCTGGACCATGCAGAGGCCGCTGCTGCCGCCGACCTCGTAGATGATGGCGCGGTCCTGGGTGGTGTTGGCGGGCTTGAGCCAGAACTCCAGCGAGGCGCTGTGGGCCTTCATGTTGACGCCCAACACCTCCGCCCAGGTATCCTTGGCGTCGCGCAACTGGTTGCCCGTGTTGGCTTGGTCGCCGCCCGTGGTCGTGAAGGAGTACGTGAGGCCGGGCAGCGGCGGCGCGCCGCTGAGGTCGTTCAGACTCGAGAACGTGGGCAGGTTGATCAGGTCGACGGCTGTCGCCCCGCCCTTCTCGATCCATTCGAGGTTGCCGGCGTTGTCCTGCATGGTGGTCGAGTCGTACTCGGCCTGCAGGTTCGCGGCCACGGGCTGCGCCCAGGCGGACCCCACGGTCGCGCCGAACACCAGGGCCAGAGCCACCATCAGCCCCACCAACCACTGCGATTGCGAAGTAGACATAACAAGCTCCCTCGACTGGCACATGCACCTCGGGCAACGAGTTGGTATACGCATAATGTCCACCCGGCCACAGGGCCGGACGGCTCCTTTTTGCAGAGTCATGTTACGCACGGTATGCACGCTCAAATGCCGCAATACCCTTCAGCCCCCATTCGTGCAGGCGAAGTGACCCCGTTTTTGCGGGCCAAGGCACGGTTAACAGGACGGCCACCACGCCTCAAGACCCCCCAGGGGCACATCGTAATATACATCAGGTGGGGCGAAAGTCAAACCGAGGCGACCTTTCCCTTGAAAAACCTTGGCAAAAAACATGCCGGTGGTCAACCCGGAGGTGGCTAACGTCGACCGGCGTCGCCCAGATTGCTTATGTTGCCAGAGAAGCCTGGGGCAGCAGGCCCGGCCCTGGGCGGCGCTGCCATCGCCTGCTCTTCCCAGGTTTCCCAAACTCACGTTATGGGTCGGAGACCGTTGCGGCCTGGAGTGGCGCGGTTTTCTCCTCCCGCCCCTCCCTGCCCCTTCAGAGGGGTATGCGTGGCGCCTCCGTCGAGACCCCGCCGCCGCGGTCCGGCTCCGGCCGCAAGGCCGCCTAAACGCCATGTCGCCCAAAAGGTGGTTGCAGGACACCTGGGTAGCGCGTACTATTAGAGTGAGGCTGGCGCGGTTTTCGGTGCGGCAGCGGCCATCCGGTAGCGGCGGCGGCTCGAATCGCCTCTTCAGACGCCCAGACGTGGGCGTGCGACCCGCGGTCGATGCCAAACGATCCGGACAGAGAAGAGGGCGTATACATGACGCAACGAGTTGGCCTTGGGATGACCTGTAGCATGGTCCTGGCAGCGCTGGTGGCCGGGTGCTCGGACCCCGAGGCCGGCCCGACCAACGAGGCCATCCGGGCCGAGATGGACCAGGTGCTCCAGGCGTTCGAGCGCCACCTGGACGCCAAGCCCGACGAGGCCCCTGCGTTCTACACCGCCGATACCCTTCGCGACTTCATGGGCATCAAGGCGCTGCGATACCGAGCGATGGGCGTCCGGATGCTGGCCGATGGAACGTGGCAGGTGGGCAAAGGCCGCAAACTCAAACTCGTCGGCGCCACCCTGATTTACATGGACACGCCCGACGGCGCCAAGGAGGCGCTGGCGTCGGAGACCGAAGGGCTGGCCGACGCCGGGACACTGGGCGCAGAGATTCCGGCCCTCCGAAACGACCGCACCCTGGCGTTCACCTACGGGGCGTACTACGTATCGCTGGGCGACCTGGGCGAGTTGGAAGGCGCGCCGTCGCTGCTTCGCAAGACGGCGGAGGCCCTCGTCCGGGCCATGAAGGAAACGGTGCAGGTGCCGCCCAAACCGTAACGGTCCGCGGTGGCCCGTTGGCACCGATCCGCACGGGGTGGCTGAGTGGGGCAACGTTGAGGGTTAACCCAATGAGAACTCGAGAACCAGGACGTGGGCGCCGCCGGCGGCGAGGGGCGCGAGCCGGCCTGTCGCTTACCGAGTTACTGATCGTCATAACGATCATCGGGGTGCTGGCCGCCCTGTTGGTTCCCGCCAGCCACCAGGCCTGGGGAAACTACCAGGCGACCCAGTGCAAGATGAACATGAACACGATTTACAAGGCGTTTTTCTCGGCGTCGCACACGCTGCCGCTCGCCAACAGTTGGACGGACATCGTGCACGCGACCGGCGCGTCGCAAGCGCTGATCTGCCCGTGCGACACCATTGAACTGACCGAACAGGACTACTTCATTTACGACCCGGCCACGCAGGGCGGGGAAATCGAGTTCGGCCCCGAGGGCGACGGCATCCTGCACGTGACGCGCGAGAACATCCTGGCGACCAACGGCGGGATCCACAAGATCCCGGTGCCCCCGTCGGCCGTCTTCAACGACCTGGAGAGCAGCAGTTCGGTCTTCATGTTCACCGAGCGCGAGAGTTACGAGTTGCCGCAGAACGTGCCGGTGGATATCGGCGCCCCCGGCTACTACGACCGGAACTTCGCGGAAACCGGCACGACGATCCCGGCCGGCACGCCGGTCAACTCCTACTTCATGCACTTCGACTCAACGGGCAACAGCAGGGCCACCACCTCGGGCAGTGTGACGTTCCGGGAGGAAATCCTCGGCGTCGTCTGCCTGGACGGCACCCTGGACGCCACGGACGCGATTCTGGGCGTGACGAAGTACGACCTGGGTCGTAAGTCGCGCGGGTACGAGGAATCGGCCGAGCGAGTTGAACTCTCCGCCGACCGGAAAACCTTCATCATCCGCCGGTACCAGATTTCGTTCCCCGGCGAGGACTGCCGCATCATCACCAAACCCTCCACCGAGGATTACCGGCGGTACGGCGGGTCGGCCACCACGCGAATCCAGGTGGTCGGCGGGCCCGGCGCCGGCGCCGACATTGAACTGCATGAGGGGCAGGTCCTGTACCTCTCGGGCGACCTGTCGAGTTACGCCATGAACTCCCAGGTGAAGGCCGAGGGGTCGGCCCCGAAGCAGATTCTGCTCCTCGGGTTCGAGCGGTCCTCGGTGGCCGAGTCCGGCGCACGCGAGTTCCCCATTTGCTTCGAGGACTATGCCCGCCAGAGCGAGGACGTGCCCTATGTGCCTCTCCGCCACCACGGCATGGTCAACATCCTGACCGTCGAGGGCGCCGTCAAGAGCGTGGAACCGGACGAAATCAACCCGGCAAGGGACAGGGAAATCTGGGAACCCTGACCCGCCACTCCGATACGTATCAAGCCAGCGCGGCCTGTTGACGGGCCGCGCTTCTATTGGAACGCCGGCCGAACCCGCCGCCGGAACGGTCGCCCTGCCCCTTCTGCGAAAACAACGCCCGGCGGGTACGGCGACGCGCCCGGGCACGATCTTTCGCGTGCGCCCCTAAAAGGAGCGCGGCAGCCTTCGCAGACCGCCGCGCGGAACGTCCGCCGGCCTTCGAGCGTGACCCGCCGCTTCCGCGGCGGGCTCTCGGGGCACCAACCGCTTATCGGGCGCCGTAGCAGATGACGCGGCCGTCCTCGGTGGCCATGTACAGCCGCCTGCCCGCGGCCATCATGCCGTCCCACACGGGAACCACGTTCAGCGAGACCTCCGAGAGCGTGTTTCCGGTGTCGCCGTCGATGGCCCGCAGGATGCCGGCCCGGCGTCCGTGAGCGGCCACCGACTGGAGCCGCAGTTTCGCCTGCACGAGGCGGTTGCCGAAGTTGTCGAAGGCGTAGTCGACGTCAACAACGTCGCGCGGCCCGGCCACGAAGAGCCGGCTGCCCGCCTTGACCATGCCCCGGACGTGGAACGGAACGTCGTACTTCCAGGAGTCGCCGTCGTGGAAGTCCAGGGCCGTGCCGGCCATGCCGGGAACCACTCCCACGCTGCCTCCCACCAGCGCGCCGTCGTGCCCGTGGCCGGAATCGTCGGTGGCGTCGCCCGCGTTGCCCGAGAACCAGAGGAGCGGGTCGGTGGCGCCGTCGATGCTGATGCTGCCCGGCGTCGCCACGTGGGCCTGAATCTCGGCCTGCGAAAGGGCCCGGTAGTACACGACGGCCTCGTCGATGGCGCCCCGGTAGGTGCCCGGGGTCGAGTAGTTGGCCACGGCACTGTCGATGTCGGCCGCGAGTTGCATGCTGTTGCCGGGTTCGCCGGTCAGTTTACCGCTCGCCGCCACGCTGCCGGCCGGTTGCCCGTTCACGTAGACCGTGAGGGTGTTGTCGTCGGCCAGAACGCCGGCCAAGTGGACCCAGGCGCCGGTGTTGACGTTGGCGTCGCCGGTGGCCTGGAACAGGGTGGAGTTGGATCGGATCGCGAAGCACGGCTTCCCGTTCTCGATGAACAGGCTGTAGCCGTGGGTGCTTCCGCCTCGCGAAAGGACCACGCCGCTCGCGGCGGTGGTCTTGACCCAGGCCTCAACGGTCAGGGCCTTGCCGCTCGGATTGGCGGGGAGCCCCACCTCGTAATACCCGGAATCCGACGCGGTTCGGCCGTACAGGTGGTACTCGATGGG
>Ga0272441_10008797_pt1 | contig 15850 bp, 15 predicted proteins | sample SSMProp6N_FD_193582 | JGI IMG/M metagenome (GOLD analysis project Ga0272441, IMG submission 193582) | Marine sediment archaeal communities from Little Sippewissett salt marsh, Falmouth, MA, United States - SSM-Prop-6N | ecosystem: Environmental > Aquatic > Marine > Wetlands > Sediment ... | reverse complement strand
ACACCACCACCGGCCGACGGCACAGGGACGGATCCCTCAGCCGCTCCACAGCCACTGGGAAGTGATCGATCCGGAAATGTACAATATGGCGGTTCATGGCAATTTGATGCGATCCTCATGATGATCCTTTTTTCAGCGGGAGATTTCGGGCATTCAGCAGTGCATGAGATTTTTTTCAACCACCCCGTCAGGGTTTGTCAAGACATCATGGTTCCGGAAACGGAGAACGATAAAACCCTGTGCATGCAGCCATGCATCGCGTTTTTTTTCCTTCGCTTCCCGATCCGCATGATGCCGGCCGTCCACGTCAACCGCCGCCTTTTTTTCAAGACAGACAGAATCGACGATATAAGGCCCGGCAGGATGCTGCCGCCGGATATCCGATAAGGTGAACAAGGTCTCTTATCAGGTAAAAAATATTTTGTATGCATCTCCAGTTTTACGGGAAAATCAAAATCTTTTTTAAGCCGCCTCCTGAAGGTGACAATCCGGCCATAAATATCTTGCCAGTCCAAATGATGCAAATACAATGCTGATAATACGAATATCGGGGATGAATACTGAGGACAACCATCATCTCCGGACTCATCATCGTATGCGACAAACATATGGTTCCTGATCGCTTTGCTTTCAAAACAGGAAATAACCCGCCCCCTGTTTTCCCCTACCGGTACCGCCGCATCAGGCCCACCACCACGCCCTGAATGACAAATTCCCCTTCCCGCACCAGTATGGGCTGCATGGCCGGATTGGCCGGACGCAGCTCAGCGACCTCCTTCCGCCGGTAGTATTTTTTCACCGTGGCTTCCCCTTCGATCAACGCCACCACTGTCTGGCCGTTCTCGGCCGTGGCCTGCCGGCGGACCACAATGGTGTCTCCGTCAAAAATCCCCTCCCCGATCATGGAATTGCCCGATACCTTGAGAGCAAAATACTCGCCGGACCCCAGCATGTCCTCCGGCACATCCACTCCGTCCTGCTGTTCAACCGGCTCAATGGGCCGGCCGGCGGCCACAATGCCGGCCATGGGAAGGATGACTGTGTTACCGCCGTGTGCAACCAGGGTGATGGCCCGTTTCTGATTTTTTCCTCCGGTCCTGATATACCCTTTCCGCTCCAGTTGTTTCAGATACTTCTGCACCGACTGAAAGGACTGAAACCCGAAATGACGCCGTATCTCGTCATAGGAAGGGGCTGTTTCCCCGGATTCCATGTATCTCTGAATATACAGATACACGGCACGTTGTTTTTCGGTCAGATTCACAATGGAAGATAGGTATAAATAAGGTATAAGTCAAGTTCTTTTTACGGAAGGCTTTTTGTCAGAAGGCATACCGCAGCGGGGGAACAACCCATAACCTCACCCGCACTGATCGGCCGCCACCTCAATGGCGCGCCGCAATTCATCCAGGTGAAAGGGTTTGATGATATAGCCGCAGGGCTTGACCTGCAGCACCTTCTGCCGGGTGATTTCATCCCCGTAGGCTGTCAGAAAAATAATGGGAACGGGACGCCTTTTATGAATACGCATGGCTGTATCGATACCGTTCAACCGGCCCTTGAGTACAATGTCCATAACAATGACATCCGGTTCAACCGTCTCCATCATTTCAAGAACCTGCTCCCCCGTGCTGACAACACCGATAACCGCGTATCCCAGCAGCTGGATGCTTCGCTTGATGTCGGCCCCGATCAGCAGGTCGTCCTCGACAACCAGGACTTTCAGTTTTTCCGTCATTGCATGTGCTCCTCAAAAAATCTGATTGATCTTCCCGCCACCCGAAGGGCGGGTTCGGGAACCTCCGATAAAGGTGGAGGTTTCTGCAATTCCGCCAGAAAGATGGCGGACCAGCAACCCACACCAGCCGGCACCGCTGTGCCGTTTTTCAGTCTCCCCGCTTCACGGGCAGGCCAAAAGCTGCCGCCTCCGGTGGTGGATGTTTACTCCATATCAGTCGTGCAATGCCTTTGCCGGCTTGTTTTCCGATACTTCATACCGGATAATGTCCAGGTAATCCAAGAGAAGCCGCGTAATCAGAAACCGGTTCCGGACGTTTTCCCTGGCCCGTTTTCCCATTTCCCTGGCCAGATCCGGGTGCTTGATAATTTCAACAATCCGGTCCGCAAATCCCTGGATGTCCTCCGCTTCGACCAGGAAACCATCCTCCCCGTCAGCGATCTGGAGTGTGATCCCGCCCACATTCGATGCAACGACAGGACGCTGCTTCCACATGGCTTCCGTCACAGTCAGGCCGAATCCCTCCCGGACCGATTTCTGGATAACCACACTGCTGATCCGCTGGAGCAAATTGACAAGCCTGTTGTTTTCGAATGTAATCAGAATCACATCCCCCCGCCGGACCAGATCCAGTGTTCTGGCTTTCACCTCATCATAAATCTCGACACCTTCGGGATCATCCATGGCCATGCTGCCGCATAAAATCAGACGGCAGTCCAGTTTTTTCCTGACCATCCGGAACACCTCCACCACGCCGAGGGGATCTTTCCACTTGTCGAACCGTGAAATCTGCGTGATCAGGGGCTTGTCTGACGGAATGCTGAATTCCTGCATCAGATCCTGAATCTCTTTCGCACTCATGTCCATGTTCTTCGTCGAGAGGGGATCGATCACCGGATGAACAATGTGCTGCCGGACAGGCAGATCCTTTTTTCTGTATTTCTCATGAGACAGTATGGCCAGGTCATACCGGAGGATAAATCCCTTCAAATATTCCCAGAGATCCCTGTCCGGCCTGGACAGGTCGATATGACACCGCCATATCCACGGCTGCTTTTTCTTGTAAAAATCGATAAGCGGCAGGGGCTGCGGATCATGAATAATCACCAGATCATGATCGATAATGGCATATGCGGAAAAATTCTCGTTGGCGCTTTCATACCTCCTTGTCTTTCGTTTTGTTAAATTGATGGCCTCGCCCTGCAGCGCATTGTGAAATTTCTTTGTCAGTCCAAACAGATCCGTACTGCCGTGAAGTATCCGCCAGTCGGCATCGAGACCGGCATCATTCATCAGGGGCACAAGACTGGTGAGAATTTCGGCCACACCGCCCCCGATAAAAGTGGAATTGATATGCAGCACCCGCTTTCCGTAAAGCGGTTTTGCCTTTTGATAAATCTCGCCGACCACCGCATCTCCGACGATATGCCGGTAATCCGAAATTCGCTTCATGGCCCCGTCCTTATGTTGTTGCCGCGGGCAAAAAAGAAAACGTTTTTCATCGCAGCATCATCATTTTTTTTCTCTGAACTTCCGTTTCCGGTCCGTTCCGGATGATCAGCTGACACAGATAGACACCTGTTGTCACCAGTCTTCCGTTGTCGTCCCTGCCGTCCCAGATCCAGCCGTGCCTGCCAACTCCTTTTTCGCCGCTGAAAAGCAGCCGGACCGTCCGCCCCCTCAGATTCATGACCGACAGATGAAGGGATGCCGCCACCGGCAGCATCAGAGAAATGGATGTCTGATGATTGAAGGGATTGGGATGGTTCTGATACAGAATAAAAGAATATGGTCCGTTTTCAGAAACCCGGACTTCGGTATCCGCCCCGATTTTCCAGACATGAACCAGGGGCTTGTCATCATCGGCCAGCCATTCAAACACATAGAAAAATCCCCGTTCCCGGTCATAACAGACACTGCTGACATGGTACTTCTGCTGGGTGGAATCCACATGCCAGAGCACCTCATCAATATTCATGAATGCATACGGCTGGGGATGATACGGCTGCATGGTTCCCTGAATCACCTGGACGAAATCGTCCGTATCAAAAAAGAGAATACGACCCTCAAAAGCATCACTCCACCACCCCCGCTGATTGTACGGATCCTGCATGGCGGGATCTTCGTGATCCCATACCGTGCCGTCCGGAAGACCATACCAGCACTGACCGGTTCCCTTGGTGCCGGCCAGAAGCACCGCACTGCGGGATCCCTGCGTCACCCAGGCGCCCCCCACCCATTCATCGGATTCGCTGAATCCATCCATCTGCATGCACTCTTCGGTTGTCAGATACTGCTCACCTGTCTCCTGGATGCCGTACAGGAGCAGAGGCCTGACGTTGTAGATGGTCACCCCGCTTTCCGGCGGATTATCCGTCTGCCACGGCTCATAGGCAAACAGGGCCGGTCCCATGCCACCCCAGAGACCGTCCCGAAAACGGCCGGTGGCCAGTCTGTATCCCGACAGATACTGTGAAGTCCAGCTCTCCGGAATTTCGAACATATAGTCGCATGTCACATAATTGGTGTACCGGTTGAAATACCAGCCGCCGCGTGGATCAGGCCGGCTCAGATCCAGTTCGCACCACATATGGGACGGATCCTGACCTTCATCATGAAGATGCTGTCCCCAGGCCATATGCAGTTTTCCGGTCTGCTGTGTTCCCTGGGGAGGCAGGTAGGCCATTCCAAGGCGGGTCATCTCGTAGAAAAGCGGATTCCCCTGGGCGTCACGAAATAAACTTCCTTTCACATCCCGGAAATCCTGCAGCAGGGAAGCCGTATTGAGCATCTCCGGATTTCTGGCCGCCGAGATAACGGGAGCGGGTATGGATATCTCGCATACGTCCTTGTTTTCATTGTGACCGGCGCCGTAAATCGATCCCGGATATCCGTCATCAGCGCCTCCCGGATCCCCGTCAGGATAATAGGTCGCCGCAGTGCCTCCCCAGTACCACCCGTGTTCGTAAGGCTCCGTGTCAGGAAGGCGAAAAGCCCCCTGATAAACCAACTGTTCCGGCAGGAGTCTCTGGGCCGCATTGAGGGAAAATATCATATGGAAGCAGAAAAACAGACAGGCAACAACGGTCCGTACAGAGCGTTTGATTTTCATGGTGTTTCCCCTTTCTCAGATGATTCCGGGAAGAGGGGGCGTCCATTCAGCCTATTCCCAGCTGACGACGTATCTGCAGCAGCTGCCCCCTTTTGCCCTGCATGATTCTTCCGTCATCCGGACATTTTTCGCACCGCACAATTTCAGGGCTTCCTTGTACCATCCGATCACCGTCAGACAATCCACAGCGGAAAATGTTTCAGCGCCATGGGTGGTCATGACACCGGAATTCGGACCGGTCTTTTTATATTCCCGGTACCCTGTATCATAATAAAAATCATAGATCATCTTGGCCTGGGCCATGAATTTCTGAGGTTCTCCCGGTGTCAAAAAGGCGTTTTGATTCTGTGTGAGATTTTTCTTGGCCGATTCGGCGCCGATTTGTTCAAACACGGACAGATTCCCTTTTCCCAAGACGTCTACAATGGCCTGATCAAGCCGCTGCCCGATTTCAAAGGGGTACCACCCTACATGAACCATTGTTTTTTTCAGAAACGTTCTGTCGTCTTCGGACAAATGATCCAGCACACGGCTCCACGCCCCTTTGCCGAAGTGTTCTTCCACAAAAGCCTTTCGGGAAAGCAGGACAGACCCTCTGATTTTCATGTCGTTTTCTCCTTCACTTGACCAATCATTTCTCCGTATTCCGTCCGCAAGCGGCCATCCCGGAAAAACAGGCCGGAACGCCCGGGTCGCAAAGACATCCGGGGACCGGCCGCCTGATAAATGAGAATCATCCCGGTCCATTCCTTCGGGATGATCCGGAAATCAATCGATCAGCCGCCGCGGAACACGCTCATTGATTCTTGTGGTCACTTCATAATTGATGGTACCGGCCCAGTCTCCGAACATTTCGGCGGAAATGACTTCCTCCCCCTCGCTGCCGATGAGGATCACTTCATCCTCCAGCTGCACGCCCGGTATATCCGTAATTTCCACCATGATCATATTCATGCAAATCCGTCCGCGCAGAGGCGCCCTGCTGCCGTGTATCAACACATGCCCGCCCTGAACGCCCCGGTCGAAACCGTCATAGTATCCCACGGGCAGCACGGCCAGGCGCGTATCATGGCTGGTCCTGTATGTACACCCGTATCCGACGTATTCACCGGCCGGCACGTCTTTTATCTGAATCACACGTGTTTTCCAGGTCAGCGCGGGAATGAGCTCAAAGCCGTTCTCCCTTTCCCGGACATATGACACATACGTCTCATTGGAAGGCCACATTCCATACGCCGATATGCCGACACGGACCATGTCGAAATGAATCTCCGGAAACAGAATGGTCGCTGCTGAATTCGCACAGTTCCGGATTTCAGCAGACAATCCCGCCCCCTCCAGCACCCTTCCCGCACGTGCAAACTGTTCGAGCTGATAAAAAGCATAGGAATGATCCGTGGTGTCTTCGATATTGGCGAAGTGCGTGGACAGACCCTCGAGATGGATTGAAGGAATATCACGGATGAGACGGGCGATATCCGGCAGTCTGGCCAGAGACACACCCTGGCGGTTTGTGCCCGTTTCCACCTTGAGATGCAGACGGGCTTCATGGTTCTGTTTTCCGGCGATCTCTCCGATTTTCCGGATGGTTTCCTCATTATAGACCACCATGCGGCAATTCAGTTCCAGAACGTCGCTGATCTCAGACAGGGGAACATAACCGATAATATACAGCGGGGCCTGCACACCCGCATGCCGCAGCGTTCTCGCTTCACAGAGACTGTTGACGGCCAGCCAGTCCGCACCTGCCTGGATAAAAACCCGGGATGCCTCCAGGAGGCCATGTCCGTAAGCGTTGGCCTTGACACACACACAGAGCCTCACATCCGGCTTCAGAATGCGGCGGAATTGGCGGATATTGTTCACCAGTGCCTGCTTTGAAATTTCCACCCATGTTAATTCCGCGGTATCACTCCGCGGTTCGGTTTGAATGGACAATCCGTCATCCTTTATATTTTCATGGCCGCCGGCAGGATGTGGCCTGCTTACAGGAGATAAAGAATTGCTGCGGCAATTTTCGGGCCGCTGAAATCCGACACACCGCCAAGGGATTTGTTAAAAATAACGAAATGATACTGGAATGCCATACCCAATCCCAGATGCCTGGAAAATGCCCAGTCAAATCCGGCGCCGATGTTCAGCCCCCAGCCTCTCCGGGCGCTTTGAAACCGTTCATGAAAAATATCGGTTTCATTTTCGACACCCCAGTAAAGCCCTGCACCGTAAGTGGCATAGGCTGCCAGACGCGGATTTGGTACCAGCCAGTGTTTGATTTCCAGAACAACAGGATAGAGAACCACGGCGTGCACCCTTTCGATCTCATCCAGGTCACGAAGCGACCAGTATCCCAGACTCAATTGCCCGCCCACTTCCCCAAGCACCGGAAAATTGAAACCGAGACTCATGAACGGCGTGGCGCCCGCTTCACCGAAAGTGGTGAATTGCGGTGAATCATTCAGGCTGTGAGGCTGCCAGTTTCCGATTTCCCATCTCACGCACATGCGCTGCGACAGCATGCGGTCTTTTCCGGCAACACTTCCATACCATGCCACGCATATCATGCAATAAACAACACCGACACATCGTGTCCGCTTCATCATAGTAATGTGCATTCCCTTTTCCCGATCCCCTGCCGTTCAATCTTCAAATCATACCGGTCACAGCTGCGGCCGCCGCCCCTGACAAAAAAGACTATTCCGCCTTTTCCTTTTTTGTTCCCATATCCGGCGGTTGAAATCCGTACTGCCGGCCGTCCGCGGGGATTTGCGTTTTTATTTCACCAAACTGTTTCTCATACTTTTCCACATTTTCGTTCAGCGCTTTCAGCAAATACTTGGCGTGCTGGGGTGTCATGATAATACGGGAAAACACCCTGGCTTTCGGTGTTCCCGGCAGCATTCTTGTAAAGTCCAGAACGAACTCGGCCGGTGAATGGCTGATCACCACAAAATTTGAATATATGCCTTCAGCCTCTTTTTCGCCCAGTTCCAGATTGATATGATGTGTTTGCCCTGGCTGGCTCATACGAATTCCCCTTGTGTTCTGTCACGATAACCAATGTATTTTACAGAGGTTGCATTCGGTATATTATAATCATTTGCTATCCCTTTGTCAAGATGCAAAATTAATTGTTGCATTTGCACAGGGCCCTCCTTAGATTATCAGGCACACAGGCAGAAAGCGGCGGAATCCGTATGGAAAAAATACCCAGAAATACAGTCATAGAACTTGATATAGACAGCCTGGCATACGGTGCAAGAGGCGTGGCCCGTCTGGATGATTTTGTATGGTTCGTGGACGGCGCCTTGCCGGGCCAGCGTATACGGGCCCGTGTCCTCCGGATGAAAAAAAATTATGGGGAAGCCCGGCTCGATCAGGTTCTCAAGCCATCCCCCCATCAGGTGAATCCCCCCTGTCCGTGGTTTTCCGCCTGCGGCGGATGCCGCCTTCAGGATCTGGATTATGATATCCAGGTCCTGTCCAAAACCCGGCAGCTGCAGGATCTGCTGAAGCGTATCGGCAAAGTAACTGTCGACAACATCCTGCCGGTTATTCCTGCCACATCGATATACAGGTACCGCAACAAAATGGAATTCACATTTTCAAACAGGCGCTGGATTCTACCGGATGAACCGCCCGGCGTATCCTCGAATTTCGCCCTGGGCCTGCATCCCGCAGGACGTCATGATAAAATTCTGGATATCAGCAATTGTCTGCTCCAGTCCGAGACAGCCGGTCATCTGTTGCGGCAGATCCGGGAAATGGCATCCGGCAGCGGACTGCCGCCCTATGACGTCAAAAGCCATAAAGGATTCTGGCGTTTTCTGGTATTGCGGGAGGGCTTCCGCACCGGGGACATGATGGTCAATATCATCACATCCGGTGAAGGCGGCCCGGCCGGTGCGGAATTCATCAGCGGTATGGCCGGGCGGATAACCTCTGAAGCCACCGGCACCACAACCGTGCTGCACAGCATCACAGACCGTAAAGCGGAAGTGGCCTACGGGGAATCAGAGCGCATCCTGACCGGTCCGGGGAAAATCATGGAAAAGATAGATGACTGCCGGTTTGAGATTTCCCCCAATGCTTTTTTCCAGACCAACACACTGCAGGCCGAATTGCTTTTCAGAACCATCATGTCGCTGGCTGCTTTCCGGGGTGACGAAACCGTGTACGATCTGTACTGCGGCACGGGCGCCATCGGCATTTATCTGGCCCCGGCGGTAAAAAGGGTGACCGGCATCGAAGTGGTGGCGGCTGCTGTCGCCGACGCGCGTCGAAACATCACGCTGAATCAGACAGGCAATATGGATATTTTTCAGGGAGATATGCGGGATGTCCTGGGATGCTCCGGTGAACTGCCCGAACGCTTCGGAAAGCCCGATGTCATTATTCTGGATCCGCCCCGCGGCGGTCCGCATCCGAAAACCATCAGGGAATTGCTGAAACTGGATGTGCCGAAACTGATTTATGTCTCCTGCAATCCGGCCATCCTGGCCCGGGATCTTGATATCCTCTGCAGCGACATGTACCACCCATCAGTGATTCAACCCATCGATATGTTCCCCCACACCAGTCATATCGAAGTGGTTACAGTTCTTGAAAAACAGGGAGAATAAATCCCAAAAGGGAAACAGGACATCCGGATACCGGTTCAGGCCGCGTACTTGATAAATTTTTCCTTTTCATGGGACTTGAGATAGGCTTCCTGCCCCGTAATCAGCCCGGCTTTTAGATGCGTCTCGATGGAATCGTCCATCAACTGCATGCCGTTGCCCCTGCCCCCCTGGATGACATTCCGTATATTGGATGTGTTTCCTTCACGGATGCTGGTGGCAAGCCCCTGTGTCCCCATCAGAATTTCCAGGGCCGCCACCCGTCCTTTGCCATCCGCTTTTTTAAGCAGTATCTGGGCGCACACGCCCCGAAGAGATTCCGAAAGCATGGTACGTATTTTCGGCTGTTCCTCGGGCGGAAACACATCAATAATGCGGTCCACTGTTTTGATGGCTGAATTGGTATGCAGTGTACCGAACACAAGACTGCCCATGCTCGCGGCTGAAACCGCCAGAGCAATGGTTTCGTAGTCCCGCATTTCACCCACCAGAATCACATCACAATCCTGCCGGGAGGCTGTACGCAGGGCCTCGGCAAAAGAGGGCGCATCCCGGCCCACTTCCCGCTGGCAGAACACCGATTTTTTGCGGGGGTGCACAAATTCAATGGGTTCTTCAATGGTCAGAATATACCGGGACTCATTGCTGTTGATATAATCGATAATGGCCGCCAGCGTGGTTGATTTGCCCGAACCTGTCGGGCCGGTGATCAGGACCAGGCCCGACCGCAGCTGGGCGAAATTTTTCAGAACATCCGGCAGCGCCAGATCTTTCAGGGTCATCACCCGGGCCGGAATGATCCTGAATACCGCGCCCATGCCGTGCACATGAAAATAATAATTGGTGCGGAACCGTGCTTCCTGTCCTTTTGCATAGGCGAAGTCGATGTCACGGGTTTCCAGAAACGTGTTCCAGCGGTCCACGGGCGCAATTTCCCGCAAATAGGAGACCATGGCATCCCGGTCCAGCACAGGTTCGCTGTCGATCTCTTTCAGACGGCCGTGAACGCGTATTTTCGGTTTCTGGCTCTCGAGCAAATGAAGATCGGATCCTTCCTCGGACAGAAGCACATCGAAAAGCCGGTCCAGTTTCGCCATAATCATGTTCCTCTCTCATCGCCTGACCGGGGATTGCTGTCACGGGGCTGGGAAATCAATTGATCATTCATCACATAATACGCTTCATTGCTGTCAATAAGCCCCTTTTCCAGCAACTCCCGGATATTGTCTTCCAGCAGCCGCATCCCGTGATTCTGATTGATTCGCATCATATTGGGAATCTGGAATATTTTATCTTCCCGGATCAAATTGGCCACTGCCGGAATATTGAACATGCTCTCAAGAGCCAGAATCCTTCCTTTGCCGTCCGCACGCGGAATCAGGCGCTGGCATACAATGCCCCGGACCGAGGCGCTCAGCATGATTTTCACCTGATGGCTCTGATTGGGGGGAAACATATCCAGCACGCGGTAAATGGTCTGAACCACGTTGGTGGTATGGAGCGTGGTCAGCACCAGATGTCCCGTTTCTGCCGCGGTCATGGCCAGCGAAGCCGTTTCATAATCCCGAAGTTCCCCGATGACAATGACATCCGGATCTTCACGCAAAGCCGCCTTGAGGGCCGCAGCAAAGGATCTGGTATGGGCGCCGATCTGACGCTGACTGATATGAGCCTTCCCGGGCTTGAAAACAAATTCCACCGGATCTTCCAGCGTAATGATATGATCACCCCGTGTCTGGTTGATCCGTTCGACCATGGCGGCAAGGGTCGTGGATTTGCCCATACCGGTCGGCCCGGTGACCAGAACCAGACCGTGGTGATACTCCGTCAACCGCTTCAGTCCGTCGGGAAGCCCGATACTGTCGAAATCCGGGGCACTGCCTGTGATAACGCGAAAAGCGCCTTCCCATCCGCACCGCTGCCGCGTAAAACAGCTCCGGTACCGTCCATGCCGCGGGATATCCAGACAGATATCCAGCGCCTGTTTCTCTTTCAGCACCTTCCGCTCTTCATCATTCAAAACGGCAAAAAGCAGTTTTTCCGTTTCTTCTTCCGTGAGCGGTTCACGGTCAAACACCCGTAACCGGCCGTGAATTCTCATCGCAGGAGGCGACCCGGCCACGATATGCAAATCGGACGCGTTTTTCTTGCGCGCCGCTTCCAGAAGAGGCAGCAGTTCACCGGCATCCCGGTTCAAGTCAGACCGGTTCGGTGACGCATGCGCAGCGACAGGCACCGTTTCACCAGGCGGTTTTTCCGGCGCTGCCCCGGCCGGCGGTTTTTCTGTATACGTATCCGCCTCCGGCTCCCTGCCGTTGCCGGAAACAGCCTCTGAAAACTGTTTTTTCTGTTGCTGTTCGTACTTGTTTTCAATCAGCGTTGCATGTTTGGGCGAAATCAGCGCCGCCTTCACCAGTATATCCAGCAACCGGAGATCGGGATTCTTTTCATGGTAGGCCTTGACCTGCTGGAATCTTGGTTCGGGAATCAGTTTGTTATGCAACACAACTTTTTCAACAAAAGCATTGAACAGTTCCGATTCATCAACTGCTTCAAAAAGAGGATTGCTGATCGCTTCCATATTCCCTTTTTCCGGAAATGAATTTTCAAGAGCGGGTTCTTCCCCTGGCACACATGCCGAAGGGATCAAGCAATAGTTGTACCATGCTTCCTGATATAAATTTAAGTATTTGAAAAATATGATAATATCATTTATCATGAGGATTCAAAGGAATGCCGGATGGTACCGGTACAAGGGAAAAATTACCTGGCAGTACCGTATTAAGGTATCGCCATCCGCCACCTTTGACGGGAGATGGTTGACTCCCTCCCGAAGCAGGGAGGTTTCAAAACCGCACGCCAATGCCGACTTGTCCGGACTGCATGTCCGCCATCTTCCGGGCGGTATCGTTAACCATCCTGGTCACAGGATACTCTGAAAACCGGTAAACATCCATCACCTCAGGCGGTGGTGCGCCTCAGGCGCACAGTCACGCATGTGCCGGTTCGTCCGGGCGGAAAGTCCGACATCTTTTTGGCGGTATCTTCAATACTCAAGTTATATGAGAGATTGATCCGACTCCGGCCGTACCGGAAAGCATTCCGATTCATCAGGATGCTTCGTAGTTCGATCAGCCGGCACCGCGGTGAAGAATGACGCTGAGGCAAATACGCGTTCAGGCTGATGATCCCGGGACCCGGTCATGATTGTATCCGGCTGTTTGAAACGGGATCGGAAAAGCGGCTTGCATCATGGAATGAGAATGTGTAAATTCCTCTGTTCAGGCAGGAACACGCTGCTGTCATTGACAAACCTCTCTGATTTTCGCCCGGACTGACATGAAATTCAGATATCTTATCACAGGCTTTCTTTTTCTGGAACTGGGTGGGCTTTCTCATGTATTTTCCTATCAAAAAGAGAGCTGCATGATCCCCATGCGGGATGGTATCCGGCTTGCTGTGGATATATACAGGCCCACGCTGCCGGCCGGTCCGCTTCCGGTCATTCTGATCCGCACTCCGTACGGCCGGTCCTCCGGCATGGATGACCTTCTGCTGATCACCATTGTGGATGGCATGCGGTACATCATGGCCATTCAGGATACAAGAGGACGGTATGATTCGGAAGGCGTGGATTCCCTCTTCTTTTCCGACGGCTGGGGGCGTGTTCAGGACGGTTATGATACTGTTGAATGGATCGCGGGGACACCGTGGTGCAACGGAAAAGTGGGGTTGTGGGGCGTGTCCGCCCTGGGTATCACCGGCTATCTGTCGGCCGGTGCCGCCCCGCCCCATCTGACCTGCTGCATGGCGGCGGTGGCCGCATCCAATCTGTATGCAGACGCCCTGTTCTATCACGGCGTGTTCCGTCAAAGCCTGGTGGATGGCTGGCTCGCCGGACGGGACTGCCAGTCCCTGGGGGATTTTTTTGTTGAAAATCCGCTGTATTCAGAGAAATATGACATCGTGAATCTTTTGACCCGCCTTGATCAGGTCACCGTGCCCATACTGCATATCGGGGGCTGGTATGACATATTCGTTCAGGGACAGATCAACGCGTTCACCGGTCTCCAGTCGGACGGTGGCCCCGGAGCCGCCGGACAGCAGCAAATGATTATCGGACCCTGGACGCACAACATACTGTCTTCCGCCTGCGGGGAACTCACCTTTCCGGGCAACAATTCCCTCGACCTGATCACACTGATGCTGGACTGGTACAATGACCGGATGAAAGGCAAACCGGGCGAATCCGGCAGCCGCCCGGCTGTCCGGTATTATCTGATGGGTGATCCGGAACAGGCCGACGCACGCTGGAACCGCTGGATTGAACGGGACGACTGGCCGCCACCATCAACAGACCTCCTCTTCTACATGCGGGAAGGCGGCCTGCTCAGTACAGCAGCGCCGGTCAGCGCGGACGCCTGTGACACATTTGATTTCGATCCTGAAAAACCGGTGCCGACCAGAGGCGGCCAGAATCTGAACACGGCGGCCGGGGCCTTTGATCAGCGTGAGCTTGAAAGCCGGCCGGATGTGCTGGTTTATACATCGGAAGTGCTGACCAGGCCGCTGATTATCACCGGGCCGGTCAAAGTCTCTCTCTGGGCAGCCACGGATGCCCCGGATACGGATTTTACGGCCAAACTGTGCGATGTGTATCCCGACGGACGCAGCATGCTCATCTGCGACGGCATAGTGCGCGCACGGCACAGAAACCACATCGACCGGGAAGAATTCATAGAGCCGGGCCGTATCATCCGTTATGAAATCGACCTGTGGTCAACCGCTCTGGCCTTCGCCCCGGGGCATCGGGTCCGGCTGGCCGTCTCCAGCTCCAACAGCCCACGCTTCAATGTCAACCCCAATACCAGTGAGCCGTTCCGGAAACACCCATTCATGCGGACGGCCCGCCAGACTGTCTGTCTCAGCACCGCATATCCATCGGCCCTGCATCTTCCGGTTGTCAATGATTTTACCGACATACCACCGGTTCCGGACAGCCGCGGACCCGGTGAATGGGCGCTGGGCCAGAATTTTCCCAATCCCTTCAATGATCATACCCTGATCCCCGTCCGTCCCGGGATCAATGATTCCGGCAGCCATCCCCTCATTCTGTCCATCATGAGTTCAACCGGTCAAACGGTTCGTGAATTTGTCCTTCCGACCGGCGGACCTCCGGGCCGCTGGATCCGGTGGGACGGCCGGCGAGAAAACGGATCTCCCCTCCCCTCCGGTGTCTATTTGTACAGACTGGAAGGCAGCGGCAGTCATAAGACCCTGAAAATGATTCTCCTTCAATAATTCCATCAACAGGAGTCATGCGATGAACATTGTGAAACTGACCGGAGAAAATATCCATTATCTGGAATATCCGGGTGTGATGAAACCTGCAGCGGCAGTCCGTAAGCCGGTTTTTCCGGACAGCACAGACATTGATTTTCTGACGCGGCACATTGAAAAGGACATACAGGGATTTATTGCCATCGATGCAGACAAACCGGCCGGCCATATTCTGGTCGCTCACCTGGACCGGGCCGCGGTGCCGCTCCGAAGCAGCCGGCCGGATATTCCCGTCATTCTGTCGCTCGTGACGGTGAAAAAATACCGCCGGCAGGGCATCGCCGAAGATCTGATCCGGCGGGTTATTGAAGACAATCAGGAAGCGCCGGGTATTCTGACACTTCCTGCGGACAGCCGGACAATGAAGGAACGCAGATCTTTCCGGCGAATGGGGTTTAAAACGATCGCCGAACACGGATTGTTGAAAGCGGAATACAGACCCGGAACGAAAAAAATGATCGATGCGGCGTTCTATACTCCCGGGCTGGAACGGGACTATGTGCGTCCATTTACTTTTGTGACCGATCCTTTCCGTCCCGGTATGAGGCAGGTTATGGAAAGACAGAAAAGGATACTCAACGCTTTTCCCGATATGCTGCCTCCGGATGAAATACCTTATGAAGAGGCCCGGGCAAGGAATCCGGAAATCACGCCGGGACTGTATCTGTTCGGGAAAATGCCGGAAACCGGCGGTTTTGTGACGGGCCTGCGGCTGAAGCGCATTATCAAAAAAACGATCCGGGAGGAAGCCCGCAAAACATTCGGCGCTGCCTCACCGACACGATATACAAAGCGAAAGTAAAAAGAACCGGGAGAGAATTCAAACCGGACAGCCCTGTCCGGGAGGGAATATTGATGGCAAACCGGGAGGAAAAGGCCATGAATTTTAAAAGATATGTTCTCGCAGTCCTGGCTGTATTTGCCGCGTTTCAGCTTTTTGATTACCTGGAACACACACTGCTTCTGGGAGCCGTCTATCAGGCCGCCGAAGGAATCTGGCGGGCCGATATGATGTCTCTGATGTGGGTAATGATTCTGACATCG
>Ga0272441_10008796_pt1 | contig 15851 bp, 13 predicted proteins | sample SSMProp6N_FD_193582 | JGI IMG/M metagenome (GOLD analysis project Ga0272441, IMG submission 193582) | Marine sediment archaeal communities from Little Sippewissett salt marsh, Falmouth, MA, United States - SSM-Prop-6N | ecosystem: Environmental > Aquatic > Marine > Wetlands > Sediment ... | reverse complement strand
GGTGCAAGATTCTCCAGATCGTTGAGGGTACTTCGGAAGTTCAGAGGATGGTCATCAGTCGCAGTTTGTAATACGGTGCAAGAACATTGCCGGAGTATAAACGTGACCTAGATGAAGACAAAACGCTGTGATTGATTGGATACAGTGAAACAGACCGTGGGAATACAAGACATAACCGGTTTAATGTCTTGTGATGTATTTTTATAATCGTTGAATGGTTCATTCAGGAATTTGATCTAAGTATCTTATCCTTGGATGAACCACGGGAGACTGTAAAAGATAATGCAGGAGGTCATCCAGGAAAAATGAATGTTTCCCATGGTTTTTCCAAGGAACGGTAGCTTGGAAATGTACAGCTCTCGTATAGTTTGATTGATGACATTGAAAGGTGAGAAAAATGAGCAGAGAGTTATTTCAGGAAGAACACGTTATTTTTCGTGATGCGTTTGGCAAATTTCTCGACAAAGAGATAACCCCATATTTCGAGCAGTGGGAAGAAGACAGCATTGTACCGAGAGAAGTCTGGAACAAAATGGGTGAAAACGGGTTTCTCTGCCCCTGGGTGGAGGAAGAATATGGTGGTTCAGGTGCCGGTTATGAGTATTCCGTAATTATTAATGAGGAAATTTTTTACAGGGGATTTACCGGTATTGTTACCCCGTTACACAGCGATATCATTGTTCCATATATCCACAGCTTTGGCAATGATGCTCAGAAAAAGAAATGGCTGCCCGGCTGTGTTAACGGCGAGATCGTCACCGCAGTTGCCATGACGGAACCTGGTGCAGGGTCTGATTTAGCTGCTCTGCGAACTACAGCTGTAAGGAATGGAGATGAATATATCATTAATGGCCAGAAGACATTCATTTCCAACGGAATTCACTCGGATCTGGTTATCGTAGCTGCTAAGACAGATCTGAATGCGGGCGTCAAGGGGATTAGCCTCATCTGTGTGGAAGATGGAACACCGGGTTATTCGAGAGGCAGAAATCTGAACAAGATGGGGTGGCACAGTCAGGATACGGCTGAACTTATCTTCGAAGATTGCAGGGTTTCTGCTGCCAATCTCCTGGGAGAAGAAGGCAAAGGATTTTATTATATGATGCAAAAACTCCAGGGAGAACGACTTGTTGCGGCGATTATGGCGCAGTCCATGGCGGAGGCTATGCTCGACATGACCGTTCAATACTGCAAGGAAAGAGAAATTTTCGGGAAACCGGTCGGTTCTTTTCAGCACAACACCTTCAAAATTGTCGAGATGGCAACGGAAATCGAGTTGGGACGAACATTTGTTGACTCTCTTATCAAGGATTTTATCACGGGAAAAGACATCGTCAAAAAAGTCTCCATGGCAAAGGCATGGGTATCCGAGATGGCCAATCGCGTGGCCTACGACTGTGTCCAACTTCACGGCGGGTATGGTTACATGGAGGAATATCCCATCTGCAGGTTTGCGAGGGACGTGAGGATAATTCCCATATTTGCGGGTACCACCGAGGTGATGAAGGTAATTGTGGGGAGGATGATGGGATTATAATCGAATCAATTTGAGCAAGATAGGGGGAAGCAATGATAGGGTATTATGACAGTCTTGGAGATGTACTGAGATTGATGGCCGGTAAGTATCCTGACAAAACGGCAATAGTCAATTATGGGGGAAACCGGTTAACGTATCGTGAGCTCAACGAAAGAGTAAACAAGCTGGCAAATGCTTTTAGAGGGATGGGGATCAGGAAAGGCGATAAGGTTGCATATCTATTTTTTAACTGCAGTCAGTTTTTAGAGGTGCATTATGCCGTGGCCAAGGCAGGAGCAGTCGGCGTGCCGTTGAATTTCAGGTTGATAGGGAAAGAACTTTCCTATCAACTTAACAATTCAGATGCCGTGTGTGTTGTCTACGGTCCGGAATTCGTCCAAACGATTAATTCAATACGCCGGGACATTCCAGATGTGAAACATTATATATGCGATGGTGATGGAGGTGACGGTACATTGACGTATGAGAAAGTAATCACTTCCGAAAGTTCTGATGAACCGAACGTAGATGTCACTCTTTATGATGAAAATGTAATAATATATACATCCGGGACAACGGGGCTACCAAAAGGGACGGTATTGACACATAAAAACAATATGTTAGGGGCCATGGAAATGGCTTTTGATTATGGATTCAGGCGTAATGATATTGTACAGATTATACCTCCCATGTATCATCTTGGTTCTCTGACGTTTTCAGTTATTGCTCTTATTGCGGGGGAAACTTTGATTGTCCATAAACAATTTGACCAACAGGAAGTATTAAGGGCAATCCAAGATGAAAAGATTACCTTTTCCTGGGGACCCGGTACGCTGTGGAATGTCCTTATTAATTTTCCTGATTTTGAAAATTATGATGTGTCAAGTGTGCGTTTGATCATTAATGCTGGAATGACAATGCCTACTGAGCTGCGCCAGAAGGTTTTGGATAAATTTGCGAATGCAGAGCTAGGCGACACATATGGATTGACAGAAACGTGTACTGGAGTATCCATTTTATATCCAAAGGACACCCTTCGTAAATCTGCCTCAGTCGGCGTGCCGCTGTCCTTTTCCGACGTGAGGATTTTTAACGATAGTGGGCAGGAGTTGCCGCCAAATGAAGTGGGAGAAATCGTTACGAGTGGAAATTTCATGAAGGGCTATTACAAAAACGAAGAGGCAACGGCGGAAGCAATCAGAAAAAGGTGGTTTTACACGGGCGATCTCGGCATGAAAGATGAAGAGGGTTTTATTTATCTCGTAGACAGAAAAAAAGATATGATTTCCTCGGGCGGCGAGAATGTGTATTCCAAAGAGGTAGAAGATGTAATTTACGGGTATCCGGATGTCATGGAAGTGGCAATTATCGGTACACTGGATGAGAAATGGGGTGAAGTCGTAACGGCTGTTGTTGTGCCAAAGGCCGGGAAAACGATTGTTGAAGAAGAATTTATAAAATATTGCCGGGAGAATATGGCTGCGTATAAGTGTCCCAGGATTGTCAAGTTTGCAGAATCAATCCCTAAAAATCCTTCGGGAAAGGTATTAAAGCGCGAGCTGAGAGAGATATATGCAAATTCATAATGCATAAAGGAGGGTTAATATGAGTAAGAAAAAAGAGTATAGGAGTAAAATTGTATCGTTTGAGGAAATGGCAAAACAGATCAAGTCAGGAGATTTTATTTTGACAGGGCTCGCGTTGGGGTGTTGCACCCCTATGGTTTCCCATGCAATTTTAGATCGTGCTGAAGAATTGCAAGATGTGAAGATATTGGATGCAGTACCTGTTTTTCCCTCTAAACTTCTCAATCCAGAATTTATGAGCACGATAGATGGCCATATTAATCATATGTCAGGCTTCTTCTCCCCGGGTGGTCGTGCCCAAGGGCAACCTGGAAGGTCTGATTTTTTACCAATTATGAGCTCAGATAGTGCTTTAAAATTAGGTTCATTAGCAGATGTTTTTATCTTCCAAGTAACTCCGCCCAATAAGCAGGGGTATGTAAATCTCGGTCTTACAAATTTTTACACCATGGATACGGTGCGAATAGGGAAGAGTACAGGAAAACAGCGCCTGACTATTGGTGAAGTAAACGATCAGATGCCCATTGTGCTCGGCAATAATTGGCTGCATGTATCCGAGTTTGATCACTTTGTCGAAAATTCAACGAAGGTGCCAGCGGTGACAAGGGCAGAACCGGGGGAGAAGGAGGCGAAAATCGGTCAATATGTTCTCGACTTGATAAACGACGGCGATACGATACAGATGGGGTTTGGCGGTATTCCGGAAGCTGTTGTTGCAGGGCTTGATGGAAAACATGATCTCGGAGTTCTTACTGAGATGTTCCCTGTGGGTTTGAATGATCTGGTGTCAAAAGGAATAGTAACTAATGAGCGAAAACCTTTTCACAAAGGTAAAACCATTGCCACATTCTGTATGGGTGATCAGGGATTATATGATTTTATCGAGGAAAATCCCGCTTGTGAGTTCTCCCCTGCTTCCTACACCAATGATCCGTCGTTTATTGCTCAACATCCTAATATGGTTGCTATTAACATGGCACTTCTTATCGATTTGAGCGGTCAGATATGTTCTGAGGGACTAGGTTTCAGACAAATTAGCGGAACAGGTGGACAACTTGATTTTATGATGGGTTCTTTTTATTCTAAAGGTGGAAAAGGAATTACTTTGCTTATGTCAGCAAGAGAGCTCAATGACGGTTCTCTTGTATCTGCCATTGTTCCGGAATTGCCTGCAGGAACGCCGGTCACAGTTCCCAGGGTATTTGCAGACTATGTTGTAACAGAATATGGTATTGCTCAACTAAAGAACAAAACAGTTAGACAGCGTGCAGAGGCGTTAATTGAAATTGCCCATCCCGACCTACGAGGAGAACTCCGGAACAGCATGCGAAAGAATTTCTATCCTGCCTGAAAAAAAGAAGGTGATCAGCCGGAGGAATTGACGATCTGACAGGTCTTTAATAAGAAGATCGGAAATTGGCTGAAGATTGATGAATATTAATCAATCAGCTGGAAAGTAAAGAAAAATCAAACTCTGGGGTGTTGCGCGGATTGCAGTCGTGCAACACTCCAGAATTTAATCTATGAAATCTTGGCATTTTATACATATTTGTTACTTATTGACATGAATAGACTTTTAACACATTTTTTAGTGATGTCTTAGCCAAGCCCCATGAATTTAAATATCACTGAAAGACAAATGTTAATAAAATATAGAGAGAAAACAAGTCATACTGTGATGGTGGGTGGTTTTTCCCTCTCTCCTTTCCGCCCACCATTTAAATACAATATTTCATTAATAAGAAAAGTGGTGCAAAAAATATTTCAACCTCCTTCTCTTCTCTTGGGGATCAACCATGGCGCTTATTCCCAAGAGAAGAACAATGTGGTTTGTATTGTCCCAAACAAAACTAACCACATTTTAACCCTATTGTCCGGAGATGAGATGTAATGTAATGTATATCTCATCTTCGAATATAAATAGCTGATATTATATTCTAATATTATGATAATAATGAGAATATTGGGAATGAACATGTTTGGAAAACACCGGGAAGAGACCATACGCACTATGGCGGAAAATGTTATTCGCCTGGCGATCAATTGCTAAAAAAGTCTCGAATAAAGAGACACATAAAGATTTAAAAGGAGAAAAAACATGGCATACAAAACTGTCATACTTGAGAAAAGAGATGGTGTTGCTCTCTTGACCTTAAACCGACCGGAAGAGCTCAATTCAGTTAATAGGGAGATGAGAACTGAAATTCTCGATGTTCTCAAAGATCTTGAAGACAACCCAAAAGTAAAAGTCATCATCGTTACTGGTGCTGGACGAGCCTTTTGTGCAGGTGCAGATATTAACGAATTAAAGGGAGTAAAAAAAGATCCAGACATACGAAATTTTATTAATAAAACATTATTTACGATGACAAAAGCATACTATGAGTTTGAAAAACCAATCATTGGAGCAATCAACGGGATTTCGTCTGGTGATGGGTCTCAGTGGGTTCTTGCATTTGATATCAATATCGCATCTGACAAAGCTAGATTTGGATGGCCTGCTACTTATCTAGGCCTTCTCTGACCATACGGATTAATCAGACTTCCGGTGGAAGTCAATCGCTATAGAGCAAAAGAAGTTCTTATGACGAGAAGGTATGTAAGTGCAGAGGAAGCTGTACAATGGGGATTCGTCTCGAAGGTAGTTCCCTCTGTCGATTTGCTGGATGCAGCATTCGAACTTGCTGATGAGATTAAGCAGATGCCCCCGTTGTCGCTAAGGGCAATTAAGAAAGCGGTTAATTGTGGAATGGGGGGATATGAGCTTGCGGAACATGCCATGAACAGCCTGCAATACAGCGATGATGCTGAAGAAGGTATCACAGCTTTTCTAGAGAAGAGAAAACCGATCTTCAAGGGGAGATGACTTACAACAGGGAGTATGCTTATTGTAAAAAACGGACAAATAGAAGGACAAGATCTGTTCATAGTATTAAAGCAATCGCTTTCAATAAGATAGTGATGTCAGAGATACTAAATAAACATCAGACGGGTGTTTTCTGAAGCTACCCTTCTTATGATTCGATGCATGTCTATGTATTTAGGGTCTAGACGAGAACAGCGGTTTATTTCTGAAGTTATTTAACAACAATTTATTGAAAACGGGTGGGTGTCGTGGGGATGGCCACTCCGCTGGTGGGGGAGTGTACTAGTAGTCGGGTCGGTGTAATGATAATTTAGCCCGGGTTCTTCACTATTCCCTGGTCTTCATGACCGTGCATCAAATGATACATATGTGACGCATATCCTACATTCTGCTAACTAGTTACATATCTTAGATATTTCAGCATTACCTCAAAAGAGAAAATCGTGAAAGCACCTATTATATAGGCCAAATGCTTGAACATCCTATATAAGCGACTTCAATCTAATGACAATATTCTTATATATATTAAGGGCTTATAAAATAGTTGGCGGATGGCACGCTGTTTGCTGATTAGAGGTCAAAGATGCAGAAAAGATCTTGAAAGGTGTGCGGCAGAATTCATAGGTGGAACGTTACCATATAGCTGTGCGGTAAACAGGGGGTAATCTGAAAAACATTAAAGAAAAAGGAGGTGATACGTGTTTATAGTAGTCAAAAAGTTATCGCTGTTGAGTACCGCACAGGAGGCCACTTGAAGTATTTCTCATTCGACGGAAAAAGATTGTAACGAATTGAATTTACCGTTTTCTCACTATTTTTCGACGAGTGAAACAACTACACCCCACGATCAACAAAATGTGGAACAGAGCATTACTTACTAAAGTAAAGAAAGGAAACAGACAATGGCAGGTAAAATACGTTTCTTCCCCGAAAAATTAAATGACATGAGTGCCGAGGAGAGAAAGGAACATAAAGAAAAGCTCCTGAGGGAACAGATCCAATATGCATACGATAGCTCACCGGAGTTCTACCAGTTGCGCTTCAAGGAATGCGGTGCGGAACCCGGCGATATCAAGACAATCGAGGATCTTCGCAAGTTGCCAATCATGATGGACAAGGATACAGAACGGCAGAGTGAGGAAGATTCTCTGGAAAAGTATGGCCATCCCTTTGGTCTCCATCTATGCTGCAGACCGGAAGAAGTCGTATCAACGGGAGGCACTTCCGGCACAACCGGCCATCCGACATATCCTTACACTCAGTCGCTGGAAGATACTCGCAAAACAGATGACATTGCTGCCTTCTTCTACAATGAATTGTGCGGCGTCGGTCCTGGTGATCGCTGTTTCTTTTTATTTCCTCTTGGCGTCTACGCAACATCTGTCCTTCTCCCGGGTCTCCAGAAGAGCGGAGTACTCCCCCTTCCCGTTGATATCAGGCTTGGCCCGAAAGTGGCTTTGGAGATGACAAAATGGACAAAGCCTAACTTCTGGTGCACAGGTTCTGCAATTGTCGAGTTTTATATTAATCTATACAAAAAAGAAGGGATTGATCCCAAAGACTTAGGGTATAAATGTCTGGTACTGACGGGTGAAATGGGATGTGGAATTCCGGAAATAAAGAAAAAAGTAGAGGATGCGTTTGGGTGCCGCTGGTATGACTTTTGGGCACCCTCGCTATTGAACTGGGCCATGTCATGCGATTCCGATGAGTATTATGGCCTTCATAAATTCGGTGAAGACTGGGACATCGGGTACGAGGATCTGGTCGATCCGGAAACCAAAGAGCCGATAGAGATCAAAGACGGTGCCGTGGGTGAAATCGTTGGTACTCACCTTACGAAAAAGGCAGCTCCCTATTTAAAATATGCTACCGGAGACATTGTTGAAATTTTTACCTCCGAATGCCCCGGCTGCGGGTTCAAAGGTATGAGGGCTATAGTAACCGGTCGCTCTGACGACATGCTGACCGTGAAAGGGGTAAACGTATTCGGCGGTGCAATACGCAGTCGTCTCCAGAAGTTTGTGCCCAGAGTAACGGGACATATGAGAATTATCAAGGAAGATCCGTCACACAGAGTTACACAGTTGAAGATCCGGGTTGAATATGCGTCCGGCATGGAGAACCAGCTCGATGGTCTGGCTAAAGAGATAAGAGACTATATGAGGGCTGAACTGCGGATCAGTCCCGAGGTAGAGTGGACGCCTCCAGAGTCTCTCGAGCGACCCGCGAGAAAACCGCCGCTCTTTGAAAAGAGATATTAATCGTACCGGACGGGTTCAATACTGATGTATTTCACAGGGAAGACCTGCGTTACCAAAGGCAACTAAAAACGGGGGGGGCAGGTCTTCACCCTCCACTAACCACAATATGACAAAGAGGAGTCTGATATGAGCTTTGAAGAGCTACTCCAACAATTGGAAATAAAAAAGAAAAAAGCGCTGGGGCAGGGTGGACCGAAAAAGATCCAGCGACAGCATGATCTTGGAAGACTAACGGCGCGGGAGCGCATAGATAAATTAGTGGACTCCGATTCTTTTCTCGAACTTGGTCTCCTTGCCCACTCTGATTGGCCGGGGATGGCAGAAAAGACACCGACTGATGGATTAATTATGGGTTTCGGTACAATAAATGGGAGACGAGTTGCGGTGTCAGCGAATGATTTCACCGTTATGGCATCGACGAATGCCAAGATAAATCTGAGAAAGTTGCTCCAGTTTAAAACTCAGGTTAACAAATTAAAAATTCCGTATGTGCATCTCGGTGAGGCAGGCGGTGCTCGAATGCCTGACTGTCAGGGATCGGATAAAATATTCGAACTCGGGGGAGGCGGCACTGATACTCTGGGACCTGAGTATGCCCACTTCCGGGAACATCCGTATATATTTGCAGCCATGGGTGAATGCTATGGTGTGGCAGATTTTCAGGCCTGTGTTGCCGACTTTGTCGTGCAGGTTAAGGGTAGTGCCATCGCAGTTTCAGGACCGAGAGCTCTCGGAAGAGCAATAGGCCAAACCTTTACAGGCGAGGAAATGGGGGGATGGGAACTTCATTCCACCGTGACGGGAATGACAGATCAGGTAGCGGAAAACGATGAAGAGAGTCTGGAAATCATAAAAAAATATCTTGATTATATGCCCAATCATAACAGAGAATTGCCGCCTATTCGCCCTGTCCCGGAGGGTTCGGACGAGAGGATGGCAAAAATTCTCGATGTTCTTCCCAAGAAAAATACGAGGACCTATGACATGCACAAAGTCATTGGGTGCCTCGTGGACGGAGGAGAATTCCTCGAATTAAAACCTCAATTTGGTCCGATGCTCATTACCTGTCTTGCGCGAATCAACGGAGAGGTTGTTGGAATCACTGCCAGCAATCCGATCGTGAACGGTGGTGCCACTGATACCGACGCGCTGGAAAAATCAACAAGTTTCTTATGCCTTTGCGACTCTTACAACATTCCTCTTATTTTCCTGGCTGATACGCCGGGACACCTCACGGGCAAGGAGGCCGAGCGGAAGAGGGTCGGCTCTCGCGTGGTAAATCAGATTCAGGCATTGTTTCAGGTGACTGTTCCAAAGATTACCATCAATATACGCAAAAATTACGGGCAGGCGATGATCAATATGTGCAGTCTGGGATCAGGGCATGATTTTCTCGTCGCGTGGCCTACCGCAGAGATCGGTTTTATGGACCCTGCAATTGGAGCCGATGTGGTCTATGGCAATCTGCCTGAGGATGAACGGCAAAAAATGGTGGAAAAGATGATGGCAGATACCTCACCCTATCCCGCGGCAGGATCGTACTGGATACAGGATATTATCAATCCATATGATACTCGCGACTATATCATCAATGTCTTACACATAGTTCGAGATTCGGAAAATCGGGGTATGAGCAAACATCTTCTGACAAATTGGCCAAAGAAATTTTAGGCCATAGAACGAGCTTGCGAAAACCTTCTTGTCTTTTCTGGGGATGGGTGAGCTGGCAAATCAGTCACCACGTCGAAACGAGGTATACGCATGGTAGGGAACTATTGCAAAATAGTTCCCTTTTCTATGTATTACCAAGAGGCCAAAAGCTAAAAGTGAGGTAAAACAGGACACATCCACAGACTACTGGCAGGATCTTTATCAGTACGGCCCGCGGCGAGCCTCGTTATTGCTCGAGGGATAGTATGACGGTGAGGAAATAGGTTTTTCACGTTGCCTGAAGAGTAAGACGTGTGCCGAGTTGATCGGGGAGGTCTTCTGCTGCATAATTGATGGTCGAACAGATTTCAAGGGTATTACGAGAGATGATAATATTATAAAGCATATCCGACACGGGCGCAACATGTTGATAATATACATTTAAATGTCGTATCATTGATATCTTCGGCCTGAAAAAGAAAAGTAATGAATCAAATGCTGCAATTCTCACCGCACACGCTTTTACCCTCCCCGAGCTACATAAACATAAAATCCAGCGACTTAAGACTATGAATCGCCTACGGCACGTTGTTTGCTTATTGGTGACATACGTAATACGCGCTATAAATTGTACGAGCGATAACGGCAGGTCGGTTTCATGTTCTGAGAAATATCAGGAATTGTGAAGAGCAGCGTTATCGTAGTTATGTGTTTCTGAGGATACGAGGTTAAAGGCGAGGGGCGGAGGTATCATACTTGATAGAGTGGGGAAGAGCATTGCAGGTTTTTGTCGTCGGATTCAGTGGTGTCTTCATCTGCCTGATCTTGTTGCAGATCGGTATAATTGTTTTTTCAAAGATTGTACAGAGGGTTGAGAGAATAAACAATAAGGGTGAGGGGTAAATCGTTCACTCTTTAGACGGTTGTTTGAATGTTGTTATTAAGAAATATTTGACAGTGAAGAGGTAACTGAGGGTGGACCTACACGTGTTTGCGAAAGTGTTTTCCGGGATGGGGTTTGCTAATTTGACAACCGGTAATATCGTTATGTGGGTTATTGCTCTCACATTTATCACGCTTGCGATAAAGAAGGAATATGAACCGTTACTGTTAGTGCCTATCGGGTTCGGCATGTTGATCGTCAATCTTCCTTTAACGGGCCTTATGGATAAAGATGGACTTTTTTGGGTATTCTATCATTTCAGCATTGACAAGTGGGATTTGATCCCTCCGATTATTTTTATGGGTATTGGGGCTATGACTGACTTTTCACCGGTCATTGCTAACCCGAAGACACTGCTCCTTGGGGCGGCTGCTCAATTCGGGGTATATATAACGTTTTTTGGTGCCCTTTTTCTCGGATTTACAGTCAATGAAGCTGCCTCTATCGGGGTTATTGGGGGAGCTGACGGCCCCACAACGATATTTTTGACCTCGCAACTCGCCCCGCATCTGCTCGGAGCGAACTCAGTAGCCGCCTATTCGTATATGGCCATGGTTCCGATCATTCAACCTCCTATTATGAAACTCCTTACTACCAGGGAAGAGCGTAAGATCAGAATGAAGCAGATGCGGAAGGTGAGTAAGTTGGAGATAATCGGATTCCCCATTTTAGGAACAATTATTATCTGTCTTCTCGTACCCGATGCCGCACCGTTGATGGGGATGCTCATGATTGGGAATCTCTTCAAGGAGTCCGGTGTTGTGGAGCGCCTTTCTAATACGGCCCAGAATGAATTGATCAATATAGTGACAATATTTCTGGGGCTGTGTGTCGGTGCCACTATGCCTGCCGAAATCTTTTTGAAACCGCAGTCATTATATATTTTCGTTCTCGGATTGATTGCGTTTTCCTTGAGCACGGCAGGGGGGCTTATGTTGGCAAAGTTTATGAATCTATTTTTAAAAGACAAGATCAATCCTCTGATCGGTTCAGCAGGTGTATCGGCAGTTCCCATGGCTGCGCGAGTTTCACAGATGGTCGCGCGGCAGGAAGACAAGCAAAACTTTATCCTCATGCAGGCAATGGGGCCGAATGTTGCCGGTACGATTGGCACGGCTACTGCTGCAGGGCTTTTCATTAGTCTGCTGCTGCGATAACGGTTCTTTTACGAGTGTTAAGAAATCATGCGTATTTTACCGCTGCGGTGGGTAGCGACTGCTCATACGATGGCGACAATTAAAGATGTTCGGAGGTGAATTAAATGAGCGTAGAAGTTCTGGCTCCAATGCCGGGAAAGATTCTGGAAGTATTGGTAACTGTCGGAGAGACAGTTTCTGCAGATGATGAACTCGTCATTCTTGAAGCAATGAAAATGGAAAATCCCGTGTTTGCCCCATCGGGTGGTGAAGTAAATGAAATAAGTGTGAAGGCGAGTGAAAACGTGGATACCGGTCAGGTAATGCTTGTTATCGGATAGAGAGAGATATGCAGCGCCTGATCATTGCGAGACAAATTCTGTGAAAATGAGGTGTCTGGAACAGCTTCCCGCCCTCTTCGCTGGGCGGAAAATATAAATTTACGTAAGGCTGGATACAGGGTGTTAATGAAGCGCGCATAATTGACATTTCGAAGGCGGGTGGTTTTATACTCCCTCCTTTCCATCCGCCTTTGCCAGTCTTATGTGAGGTTGTTGAGAAACAATCATCATCACACATACGGGACAGTTTTTAAACGGCTTCATTCCGTTTGACGGAACCTGTTATATGAAATTGCTTTCTCCACGGCGCTGAGTAGGTGGGGCTGCACTTGTTCAATATTTTAATGCTTGAGTATAAACGAAGCATACTTTGTGCTTCCATATTCCACTGGCGTATCGGGAAAGAACCGCGTAAGTGGTTCTTTCCCGATACGCACCTCCTATGTGAAATGTGGTCCGTCAAGTTGAGTATCTGTGTGGATGCTGTGTTACTCGAAATTGCGAATTACTTTTCAAGTGACTCGTGATTGCAGATTAAAAATTGTATGTTAATTTATGCGTAAATCTTTTTTATATTGTTTGAAACAGGGCATAAAGGGATGGCGAAACGATCGCAAATGAACAGGATTTGTCGTCTGTTTCTATTGCAAAAAAAGAGGGGAATTTATGGATTATAAAAAGACGATACAGACTTTGGCAGATTTAGTATCTGCGGCATTCGGTTTTGATGTTGGTGTTGTTGATAGAACCAGGGTAACTATTGCAGGAACTGGAACTTTTAAAAAAAATGTTGGGCTTGCCGTACCACGAAAGTGTATCGCTGCAAAAAGCATATTAAAGAACAAACCCTATGTTGTTGAAAATGCGTCGTATGAAGCTGATTGCTACAAGTGCAGACTTCGTAATATGTGTCCGTATAATATGGCCCTGCTGAACCCTATCGTTTCTAATGATTTAGTCGAAGCTTCCATAATACTCCTGTCAACAAATAAAAATCAGCGACACGCTATGGCGAAAGAGATTAACTATTTGAAAGAAAATCTTGAAATTATTTCAATTCTTATTGCTAATAATGTTCTACAAAGAGATTTTAGATGCCTGTTTAATGGTACCAATAGTAGTCTTGCTGCATTTATGAACTCTCTCGAAGAAGGGATTATGACGATTGGTGAAACAGGGAAGATTGACTATCTCAATCCTGCAGCGGAAAACATATTGGGATACAAAAAAATAGAAATTGTGGGCAGCGATAGTAATAAAATATTCGCTGATCTCGGCGTAAAGAAAATTTTGAACAAAAACAAATTTGTGGAAACTGGCAACAAGTCGAGCTTTTGTCTTGAGAAACACAGCGGCGACAAGAGTATTATTTATAGTGTGAACAAGATATTGGATAAAGATAAATTGACAGGATATGTTATTCGTTTGAAGAAAGACAGTACAAATAAATATTTTGGTCCATCCCTCACTAAAGAAAGAGACCCATTTGAAAAAATAATCGGTAACAGCATTTCAATAAAAACCCCCTTAAGAGAAGCAAAGAGAATAGCGAATTCAGAATCTGCGGTTTTGTTGTTGGGTGAAACGGGTACGGGTAAAGATTTATTCGCGAGAGCCATTCATGAGGCAAGTATACGGAGAAAAGGACCTTTTATCACATTGAACTGTAGTGCCTTGCCGGATAATCTATTAGAGAGCGAGATGTTCGGGTATGAGGAAGGAGCTTTTACGGGGGCCAAAAAAGGAGGGAAAGTCGGAAAATTTGAATTGGCGCATGAAGGGACATTGTTCCTCGATGAGATAGGTGATTTGCCGAAGATACTTCAGGCAAAATTACTAAGGGTTATTGAAGATGGAGTAGTGGAGAAGATCGGCAGTACAAATCCAGAGAAGGTCAATGTAAGGATAATATCTGCAACGAATCAAAAGTTGGATGAAATGATAACCCAAGGTACATTTCGGAAAGATCTCTATTATAGACTTAATGTAATTCCACTTAACATACCATCCTTGCGAGAACGAAAGGAAGATATTTTACTATTAACTGATCATTTTATGTCCCTATTTTCTGCAAAAGTGGGGATTTCTCCGAAGATATTAGGTCCAGAAGTTGAAAATCTTTTCTTAAATTATTCTTGGAGCGGTAATGTGCGAGAACTCAAAAATGTTATTGAGTACCTAGTTCAAATATCTCAAGACAATGTAATAACAGTTGATGCCCTTCCGCAGTCGATGAGAGACTTTTATTATTCAAAAAAGTATACTGAAAATAATCGTGAACCTTTACCGTTTGCAAGTGACCTTCAGCTTTTAGAAAGAAGTGCGATAGAGGAAGCAATAAAGAGATGTGGTTCTTCTACTGCGGGCAAAAAAAGGGTGGCTCAGAATTTAGGAATAAGTTTAACAACATTATATCGTCGTCTTAATTCTTACAACATTAACTGCAATAGTTAGAAACAGCTGCATAATATTTCTTTTCAGGTATATTAGTAACCTTATAGTGTTACTTTTCAAAGCGACAACACTCATGTGATGTCGTCTCTAATCAGTTTTTTCCAATCATTCTTTAAACGTTTCGATCCTCCGTCAAAAAATGACTGTCTCCATCTTTTCGTTAATGCCGCTATTTACAATAATAAATTATGGGGTGCGAAAAACTGAAAGGGTTTTTCGCACCCCTCTCGGGCGGAGGGTTTATGCCCGTCTCATACCAATGTACTAAATTCAAGTCTAATTCCACGTTATTGGAATCCCTGAGATCTCAGTGGGAGTTAATTCCTTCATTGTTTTGAATAAACTATTAGAAGAAACCAACACCCCACCTACCGGTTCTCTATATGCCAAATGCACTAATTTCGAGGAGGCATTTAATGCTACCCCTGTTTTCCAATTTTTCAAAGTATACCTCTGATTTTTTTGGCTCTTGACGCTTCATTTCGGTGTTCTTTTCGTTTTCTGTAATCATGACAAACCTCCTGTTTTAATCTCACACTTTTGTTTATGACACCTCATACTGATCTTTCTACCTGCCATATGTCGTGATCTCTATAAGGCGCTTAATACTGCCCATGCTTACCACTTGGTCACAATAATCATTCGATTCCTTGCTTATTAAGCGCTCAAAATAATCACCAAGTTCCTTTGGTTTTTGGCTCCTCATCCCCGTTTTTTTCTCTTGTACTCGTGCCATGGGACACCTCCTCATGGTTTTCGGGATATCCCGATACCGTTATCGCCGAAACTATTTGACAATACGGCAGATTTCTTTGTGTCAGTTCCTAAATTCGTGGATAGTATGACAGGAAACCAGAGGAATGCAATGCTTAAAGATTACATATATAATACGTATATTATATATGTAATCTATGTGCGGGACTTTTTACGCTTTACATTCGTAATCTGATCAGTCTTTATAGGAAACGGAGATATTGTCAAATCTTGTGGGTCGGGAAACGCCCCCTCCGGTCATTTCCTATGCCGCTTCCTGTAGTTCTCCGTCAATAAAAATTCTTTTTTCTAATACACGGGGAATCAAATTGTAACCCTTAA
>Ga0272441_10008795_pt1 | contig 15852 bp, 17 predicted proteins | sample SSMProp6N_FD_193582 | JGI IMG/M metagenome (GOLD analysis project Ga0272441, IMG submission 193582) | Marine sediment archaeal communities from Little Sippewissett salt marsh, Falmouth, MA, United States - SSM-Prop-6N | ecosystem: Environmental > Aquatic > Marine > Wetlands > Sediment ... | reverse complement strand
CTGTAGATTTATTTTTTTTCATCCCCTCAGGTTCATCTGTCATAACTATCTAGTCCTCACCCTAGATGTTATTTTATCTATAAGGCTGGGTTTTATATTCCTATCTAATAATAAGAATGTGTTCAAGGATTATTAATCTTTTTTTAATTTGACTAATAAAAATCCCGAAAATATTTTTTAAAAGCTTAGGAGAATAACTTTTTAGTTTCAGGAGGCGTAGTAAATAAACTAACAAATATTATACAAAAAAATGAGACAAAAAATGCAGGCAGCATACCTGGGACAACAAGTTCATCATGAACAGATAAAGATTCCATATAAGATGTTATACCAAATAAATCCCAAAGAATGACAGTAATCATACCAGATATCATACCAGATATAGCACCCCATTTAGTAGTACGCTTCCACCACAAAGACAAGATAATTAAAGGTCCAAAAGACGCTGCTAGCCCACCCCATGCAAATGCAACGAGGAAATAAATAGCACTATTTTCACCAGGTATAGCAAAAACAAGTGCAACCACTGATAACATAAAAACAGATATTCTACTATAAAACACAAGTCTTTTCTGTTTTGCCTTCGGGCTTACCAGCTTATGATATATATCTTCAACAAAAGCAGAGGTTGCTACTAACAACTGAGAATCAGCTGTTGACATAATAGCAGCTACAATTGCTGCTATAACGATACCTGCAACCCACTCTGGTAAAAGACTAGTAGCAAGCATAGGCATAATTTTCTCAGGATCAGGTATATCTTTGAACATAGCAAGACCAATCATACCAATGAGTACAGCCCCCCAGAGGCTAATTATGACCCAGATCATACCTATTAAAGTGCTATTCCATAGTTTTTTCTCGCTTTTAATGGACATATAACGAGTTAAAACATGTGGCTGACCGGGATAACCAAAAAACCATGCCATACTAGCAAAAGCAAAAAGTAAGAAAAACAAGCCACCATAGCCAAAACCTGGAGAAATAGTATTAACATCCACTCGCCCCATAGCAGAGAAAACTGATCCAAAGCCCCCCATTTTTATAATCCCAGCTATTGGTAGCCCAATCAGTATTATTACTATAAGCATCCCCTGAAATACATCTGTCCATGCTACAGCAAAAAAACCACCCATAAGAGTATAAAATGTTATAATTGTGAAACCAATGAGTAACGCAATATGATAGCTCCATCCAAAGGTTTCACTAAGTATTTTACCACTTGCCACCATTTGTGCAGATACATAAGCCACCATGAAAACCGCGATTATCACAGTAGCAATAGCACGTATTGTATGAGTATCATCCTTATACCTATCCTCTAAGAAATCAGGTATAGTGAGAGCTCTTAGTTTCTCTGTAAACCTCCTTAATCTCCTTGCGACAACACTCCAGTTAAATAGCGTCCCTAATGCACATGAAATCGCAGTCCATATAGCGCTTACCCCATAGAGAAAAGCTCTACCTGGTAAAGCCAGGACTAACCATCCACTCATATCTGATGCTTGAGCGCTTATTGCAACGGGCCATGTACCAAGTTTTCTACCGCCTATCAAAAAATCATCAAGTGTTTTGTTTAATTTTGAAGACCAAATACCAATTAAAACAAGAATTATAAGATAAACTATGAACGCTAAAATTAATGCACTCAAAGAGATTTCCTCCTACTAACAACAAGGTACAGCGCCGTGATTAATGTCACAATTATTAGTGATATTATCATAAAAACCCAAGTATCAGTTGGAACTCTTATCTCTTTTTCAACAGGTTCTTTTTCAAATGTCTGCGCATCAAAACAATAAACTTTCCCATCTGTAGATCCAAAAAATACTTTACCATCATATGCCACAGGTGATGAATCTATAGGTTTAGTAACATAATTATAAACTCCCTGAATATGATAATCCGGAGATACGCTCCATTCTAAATCCCCATCTTCCATATTCAACGCATAAAACCTGCCATCACTAGAGCCAAAGAATACAAAACCTCCATAAACCGTTGGGGATGATTTTATACCCGCATTTGTTGAAAAAAACCATTTCAACTTACCATCATTCGCATTTAATGCATACATATTATTATCTTCAGAACCAACAAAAACTGTGCCTTTGTATAAAGCCGGTGAGGAATCAACACCCCAACCCGTAGTAAACTCCCATTCCAACTCCCCTGTCTTAGCATTTAATGCATAAACATTATTGTCCCATGAACCAAAATAAACCATATTATTAAATACAATTGGTGATGAACAAACTGGGCCACCTGTTTCATATTTCCATTCTAAATCCCTGGTTTTTACATCAATGGCATAAAGATACCCATCATTTGAACCAATATACAAAACATTTCCACTTACCATAGGTGAAGAATATATCTCCTCATTTGTCCCAAATTTCCATTTTAAATCACCATTTTCTGAATCAAAAGCATAAACATTACCATCATGAGAACCACAATATACAAAGCCATTATGACTAATTGGCTTTGAAGAAATCCCTCCAATTTCTTTCATCCATATAATGTCACCTGTATCTTTATCAAAGGCATATATACCACCGTTTGATCCTAAATATAATATATCGCATTCTATAATTGGAGAGGATGAACTATTAAAACCAATATTATTTTCCCAATTTTTTGTACCAGAGTAAGCATCAATTGAATATACTCCACCATTCCATGAATTTATATAAAGTGAATCATCCTCTAAAGCGGGGGAGGAATATATCGGATCTCTTAACTCATACGATTTTGTTTCTAACTCCCACAAAGCTTTGACACCATCTTCTCCATTATATGAAGTAATTTCATCATAATATGTGTTCTTATTTGAAAGGGCATATATATTTACCCAACCACATGCTGGTAAATCAGTATAACCTGGTTTTTCTTTATCAAAGGGATAGTCGTTACTAATAAAATCTTCTCCATTTGGTTTTCCCATAAATGCCCATAATCCAAAATTATCTATTAAGCTAGAATCAGTTATTTTACAGTCGGTTGATCCCCCGCAAATTGGTTTAGTAGACATTATTTGTTTTGCAATATCAACATTAATTTCTCCGTAATGTTTCTCGAGTAACTCCTCAAATTTAATATCTCTGTTACTTGGCCGAAAATCCCGTAGAACTAGTCTTCCAATAACCCCAAATCCAAAAATTGAATATAACTCCCACCTGACCTTGTCATTTTTGGGGTTGTTACATGACCATATATAACCATTCTTAGTTCGAGTTAAACCATAATTCCGCAATGCCAGTTCTAACGATGCAATTTCACCTGTTTTTGTATCTGCCATCAACCAATCATTTGCAAATAAACCATTATTATTGGTTAAGAAATAATCCACCATCTCGTCTATACTATCTGAGTATTGTATTGCTTTTCGAGCTCTAACTACTACAGGATCACCTATAAATCTAGATTTACCAAGCATAAGTGTTGTTTCCATAAGAACCATACCCGCATCATTCTGATACCAGTCTTCATCACTCCAGATATAACCAGGAGAGGTAGCTATAAGCATCCGATGTCCTTGAGTTGGCTGTATGTCTAGTAGAACATTAAACCTCTCAGAGATATAATTATGCCACCAACTTTTACTACCCTTCCCACCAAATGTAGATTGAGTAGCCACAATTCTCCCATCAACTGTTGCATCACCCGTTGCTAAAAACGCACTACATTTACCTTTATGCTCTTCTTCTGCTGTTGATATCATATTGGAAACTAGAGAAGTTATACTCTGGATCATCCAGTTTGATGAAAATCTAAATGGGTAAACAGAATAAGTTCTAAAACGAGACATCATCTCGTACATTTCATTTATTGCAAGAATGTCTTTATAGTCGACTAACCGCCCATCAATCTTTCCATCTCTATCTTTAACTCCATCTGCAATACCTTGAATTTCTTGTTTATATTCTTCAGGATAGTTTCTCCAAAAAAACTTATCTGCATAAATTCTATGAAATTTCCAGGAATTTTTTTGTGGAAATATATTTTGCCATCTTTGGATTATATCAACAATTTCGTTAGCAAGTAAATAACCATGTTGGTATCCTCTATCATATGGTTCGCCCTCTATGTGAAGATATATCCAACCATGTGTATTGTATCTATATGCTTTATCATATTGTCCTGAGCTAATTGTTATCTGTTCGTCTTCATCTACTGCGACTGAGTTATAGCTGGTAAGAGAAAGCAAAAGCAATATAAATAATACTAAGACACATTTTAAATTGTTAATTCTCATTTACGTCAAAATTATATCTGCTTTTATTATATAAAAATTTATCTTTTAAATGGTACATAATAGTAACCCTTTGTTATATTAATAACAATTCCTGTTAAATAAAAAATTTCTAAGAAGCCTTTTTCTTCTTTAAATGAAAAACATATCTAGTGGGAATTCTTTTTTTCTTACCAGTCCAATAACCACAATTAGAACAACGAAACTCTAACGTTACTTTTCCACCCCAAATTGTTAGATTCTTCACCCTATTCAAAATACTTTCACATACCGGACATTTATTCATTATTTTCTTTGGGTCACCTTCACGAGAGTGAATCTCTAGTTTAACAAAATTACTATTTATAGCTATATTGCGAAGTCTAACTGCACTAACACTAAATTTTTTGTTTTTTTTACTTAGTTCTTTATCAACTATTTTTTTTAATTTATTCTGCGAATTAACACTATGATATTTCTTTAAAACATTATTAAGAGCTGTCTCGACTTGTTTATCAGATGGAAAATTTTGTTTCATTAATACTAGATATTAATTTGAATTACTTAAAATCTTTCAGGAAGATATAGTTTTAATAATATCTGTCCTTGTAACAATCCCGACTAATTTATTATTCTCTACCACTGGTAACGCTCCTATGTTATTTTTAAGCATTATTTTTGCCGCATCTGCAACAGTCATATTAGGCTCAGTCCATATAGCAGGCGTCTTCATAACATCTTTTACTAGAAGTTCCTCAAGACGATGTTTCTGTTTTCCTAGAGAAAAAGATCTTTTAATACTGGCAAGAGCAAAAGCTATCTCTGTGTCAGAAATCATACCTATAAGTCTTCCATCATCCACAACTGGTAAACGTGCGATATTCTCATCTATCATTATCCTACGAGCGTGAATTACTCTATCATCAGATGAAACCATGAACAGCTTCTTCCTCATTACTTCTCTAAGTTTTTTATCACTTTTAACAAGGGGGAGAAGATCTGCTTTTGTTAATATTCCTACGAGTTTATCTTTTTCCACAACGTTTAGCATTGTAGGACCGGGTTCACCGACTTTCCGAAGTATTTTTTTAATATCTGTATCAGGTGAAATAACTTCAATTTCTTTATCAGTTACAGATGAGGCATGTAATCTAGAAGCAGGTACACCACGTTTCCTTATTGAACCAAGTTTGTAAGATATAATATTATCAGTTATAACACCAATTAATTTTTTATTTTCAACGACAGGTATCTTAGTAATCTCATGTTTTTTCATAAGTTTCAAAACATGCATTAAATTCACATCTTTATCGACAGAAACAACATCTTTGGTCATTACATCTTCAACTTTCATATTTGCACCATAACCCACGGGTTCATAAGATAAAAATTTCATGTTTTGTCTCATTCATATTTTAAAGCATCTATACAATCATCACAAAGTAAACGCCCATCAATATTTTTAAGATTACTGGAAAGTGTACCACAATCTTCACATTTACCTGAAAAAACCTGTTTTTTAAGATGAGACTCATCTCTCATAGTTATATCATACCACTCACGTGAAATCTCGTGTAACACAGGTGATATCCTTGAAATATCCCTTTGGGTAATAATACCAATTAATTTATTATCCTCAATAACTGGTAAACGCCTAACATTACATTTCCCCATAGTTTTCATAGCTTCCTCAAGAGTAATATAAGGATCAACGACTATAATGGGCGTACTCCTAACATCTTTAACCATGGTTTTTTCTGGATTTTTGCCTTCAGCTACCACTTTTTTTAAAATATCGCTCTCAGTCAAAATACCAACTGGTTGGTCACCCTCAACAACAATAACGTTACCAATATTTCTTTTCTTCATAACCTTAGCTGCTTCAATAACAGAAAAATTAGGATTTATTACTGCAAGATTAGTTTTCATAGCCTCTTTGACTATAACTTCTTTACTCATCCTAACGCCCCCAGATAAAACGCGAATATAGATTAAAATAATTCAGCCCAAACATTAAAACCTTTCGCTGTGTTTTACATAATTAGTTTTTATGAGCGCTAGTCAATATGAACGAGAACTAAAAGCAATACTTGAAGGGGAGAAAAAAACCCTCTCAAAAATAACTAAAACCTGTTCTGCATTGGAGAAGGATAACTACCTTAAAATAACAGATAAACCTTTTGCAGTTATACGTGCAGCAGGTTCTTTGGGAGTGGATTTAGTAGCAGTACGCGGTGATATATCTTTTCTAACAGAAGTAAAAACAAGTGTGAGTAGCACACTTCATTTTAGTAGCGTAGGTGGTAAACTTCAGAAACAAGCTGAAATTATGCAGAATGTTTGTGAAAAAACTAGAACCTTACCAGTTTATGCTTTTCGTATAAAAGGGCAACGTGGTGACTCCTGGAGGTTTTTCACACTTGACATGAATGGGTTACAAGGCGCTGCAAGAATATTACATAGACGTCTTCCTAAAATTAATAAAAGTAAAACAGGAAATTTTGTTATGCGATGGCAGGAAGGCATGCCTCTTTCAGATTTAATTTCATATTTATGCAGGTAAATATGTAGGTTTTACGAAACGTTTTAAAACTATTTTGTATTAGGAACCTTTGATTAACTATGAAAAAAATGCTCGTAGCCTATGATGGCTCTGATGCTTCAAGAAAAGCTGTAGATTTAACTCTTAAATGTTCAAATAAAGATGATGAAGTAATACTTCTCACAGTTGTACCCGCTGAACTCTCCGAATCATCTTTTACAAAAATGCTTCTTCCAACTATAGACCTCAGCTCATTTGTAAAATCAGGTAGTTTTAAAGATAAAGCTATGGAATCACTTAATAAACTTACAAAAGAAATTGAGTTAAACGTTGAAAAAGTAAATATCGATGTTGAATCCGGTGATCCTGCAGATGAGATACTTATGGCAGCAAAAAAACATCAAGCAGATATCATAATTATCGGCTACAAAGGTTATGGAAAAGAGGGTAGATTTCTACTAGGTAGTGTAACCGACAAAGTAGTAAGACATGCTAGTGTATCTGTTTTAGTAGTAAGATAATTATATAGGATATTTTTTCTGGTTTTTATATGCATCCTGCTGATGAGATACGGGGGAGTAAAAGTAGCAGGCTTTCAAATAAAAGAATAGTCTTAGGAGTAACTGGTAGCATTGCTGCTGTTGAATGCGTTAAAATTTCTAGAGAGCTCATACGTCATGGAGCAGAAGTTATTCCTGTTATGACAAATTCTGCTAAAAAAATTATTCATCCTGACGCACTATGGTTTTCAACAGGAAACAAACCAATAATCGAACTATCAGGAGCAACCGAACACGTATCCTTGTGTGGTAGAGTAAAAAAACCAGCTGATCTACTACTAATCTGCCCTTGTACATCTAACACTATATCAAAAATAGCTCATGGCATTGATGATACATCGGTAACCACATTTGCTGCTACGGCCATAGGATCAAATGTACCAATAGCGATTGTCCCCGCTATGCACATATCTATGTATGACCATAAAATCATTGAAAGCAATATTAAGAAATGTAAAAAAGTTGGAATTAAATTCATTGAGCCTTCTCTAGTTGGAAATAAAGCAAAAATAGCAAACGAAGAAGAAATAATAGCAAAAACAATAAGACTACTAGGTAGACAAGATCTGGTAGATAAAAAGATACTTATCATTGGAGGCTCTACAGCCGAATCAATTGATGATGTTAGATTTGTCTCTAATCATAGTTCAGGTAAAACAGCAATTTGGCTTTCAAAAAATGCTTTCTACAGAGGCGCAGATGTCGAACTATTGTACGGGTATAGCCATGAAGTTATACCAAATTATATCAAAAACATAAGATACGAGTCCTTAAGTGATCTCTCTAAATTGTTAAAAAAATATGATCTTAAAAAATATGACATAATAATATTATGCGCAGCATTGCCCGACTACATTACTAAAAAACAAAAAGGAAAAATATCCTCAGATGAAAAAAAACTTATTTTAACCATGCAGAAAACACCCAAGATTATATCAAAACTAAGAAATCTTGCTCCAAAATCAAAAATAATAGGCTTTAAACTTGAAGAAAACAAGACTAAAATTCAAGAAAAAGCACATAATCTTCTAAAGAAAAACCATCTTGATTTCGTCGTAGCTAACACACTTACAGGATTAAACAAACAGGATAATGAAATATGGATAATAAATAGAAGAGGCAAAAGTCATCATAAAAAAGCAGATAAAGAAACATTAACAGATTTCATCTTAGATACTATCAAATAACACATGAGAGAAATATTATGAAAGCAATAGCATTTGCACCAGGACATATCTCAGGTTTTTTTGAACCAGTTTACAACCAAGACTTTATGCATACTGGCTCACGAGGAGCAGGCATAAATATTTCACTTGGAGCTAAATCTGAGGTAAAAGTTGAAAGCTCAACTAAACAAATTTTTGAAATTTATGTTAACGATAGAAGATATAACTCGCGTGTCATTAACCTAGCGTTAAAATACTTAGTTGGAAAAAACCCATTACATATAACTGTTAAAACAAATCTTGAACTGCCACCTAGCCAAGGCTTCGGAATGAGCGCCGCTAGTGCTCTAAGTGCAACTCTTGCTTTAACAAAAATTACAGATATTTCAAACACTGAAGCAATGAAAGCTTCTCATTTTGCAGAAGTCAATCTTAAAACGGGTTTAGGTGATGTAATGGCGAGCTGCTTTGGAGGCGTTGAAATACGAAAAACACCAGGCTTACCACCATGGGGAATTATAGAACATATTCCTGGCAAATTTGACATAGTCCTATGTGTTATTGGTAAAAAACTTGATACGAAAAGAATTTTACAAAACACCGAAATAGCAAATGAAATTGAAAACTATGGCAAATACTGTACAAAAAAAATACTTGAAAATCCATCTATTGAAAACTTTTTCTCGCTATCACAATTGTTCGCTAAAAAAACAAAACTTGTTGACAAACAGGTCCTTAAAGCCATTGAAACAGCAAATAATTATGGAATGGCTAGTATGTGTATGCTAGGAAACTCTGTATTTGCCACAGGTAAAACAAATGAACTCTGTAAAGCACTATCAACTTTTGGAAAAGTATTTATCTGTAGTGTTGACGAATATGGTGCTCGTATTTTAGATTAATAAAAATAGTAATCATTTTTAGATTTCCTTAATTTCACCATTTGCAAGGTCACTTAAGTGTTTTCCGCCATCCTCCGGTCCTTTAGCAAATAAAACATCATCAGAATCTATGCGAGTGTTTTTATTGGGCCCATAAAGCCATCTCTTTCCATGTCTCATCGCGATAACCATCATACCAGTTTCACTAGCAAGTTTAAGATCACCAAGTGTTTTACCACATAGTACTGAATTTGGTTTAACTTGTACTCTTGTAAATACAACATCTGATTCACGTATACTCATTTTCAATATTGGGTGTAACTCGACATCACGTAATTCAACATCAGCTATTTCTTGCGCTGCATCAGCAATTGTTTCTCCGCACTCAGCAAGTCTTAAGACTGTTAACGCATCATTTACGCTTAGTTCTTTCTTCTCGACTAGTTCAAGAGTTCTCCTCTGTAGATTTTGATATAAGTCATCAACTAAATCCTCAAGGTCATAAACTTCTTTTGATAAAGTCCTATTGTCATATATGAGTGAGGAATAGGCTAGATCTACCATCAACTCTGATTTGTCTTTTATTTCTAGTACAATGTCTTCAACTGTTTTTTTCTTCAATCCAGCACCTCCAGTTCTCCATGTAAAAACTTGCTTAATTCTTTATATCCCTCGTCAGTACCGCGTGTTATTAGCCAGTCATCAGCTTGTATATTTGTGTCTGACTGGGGATTATATATCCAACAATCACCTCTTCTTATCGCGATTATTCTCATACCTGTCTCAGATTCAACTCTTAAATCACCGATTTTTTGGTTACATGCTTTGGATGAAGATGAAACCTTAATTCTAAAGAGTTGTTCATCGGCTTGTTTCAAAATTTTAGGTAGAATCGGTCCAGTTTTCTCTCTAGATAAAAGTTTTACAATATCTCCTGCTGTATTTGAAATACTCTCCGCTGCTTCAGCAACTTGAAGAATGCCTGCTAATTGCTCCGCATCATCTTTTGTCCTAGCTGCCATCATTGCCATCATACGTATATCATAATTCAACTTGTCCATACGAACCTCTAAATATTTGACTTCTTCAGATATCTCCTGGTTGTCAAAGAGAACAGATGAATAAGCAAGATCTATTATAAGCTCAGAGATATCTTTCATTTCTGTTAGTAAATCTTTAACAGATTTTGGTTCATATTCAATCTCGCTGAATTCTTCTTTCTCCCATTTAGGTGTTCGCTGTAATCTACCAAACAATTTTCTCTTCTTTTTTTCGGTCATATTCCAACTCCAAAAACTCCAATTATTAAAAATAAAATTATAATGCCCATTGCATCTCCAACTGTTGTAACAACTGGTGCGACCATATCATCAGGATCAAGACCTCTTTTAAAAGACAAAAACGCAGTTAAAACACTTACAATTGAAACGATACAAACCAGTATAAATCCTGTTACCACTAGAATAGCTATAAACTCTACCAAGCTGATACCCATTCTTAAACCACCAAATAGGGCCATGTAATAAATAACTATCGCAAGAATGAGATAAGTAATAACACCAATTAGTAAAGCAGTGGAAAGATTATCCTTCATTTCTTTATCCCTTAAACTAAGACTTATATAACCAACATGAAGACCTGATGCTAGACGAGCACCGAGAACACTACCAATGTTACCACTGATGCTATTAACAACTGGAACAGAAATCAAAAAAATAGGTAAAATAATGAGTAACTCTTGTTTACCCTGTAATATTTGACCAGCAAATATCTCAATGACGACTGCTAAACTCAACAGAGGAATACCATGTTTGACAATTTTTTTCCAACTATAAATCAAATCATCACCTCCACTAAAATAGCGCTTCCAAATATACAAAATATCGTAATAACATCGCCAAAAGTAGCAAGAGCAGGACCGGTTATATTATCTGGGTCATAGCCGTGCTTAAACACCAAATATATAATCCCAATGGTTAACAAAGTAAGAATAACCGCGGAAATAAAACCTGCAATTAATACAATTGAAATGAGCTTAACAGGGTCAGGATAAACATTAATAGGTGGTAAAATAGAGGTGACATAGGCAAGAACTCCTATTATACTAGCAACAAGAAAACTCAAAACAAGAGAACCCAATATGTTCTGTTTAAGCTCCTCATTCCACAAGTTATCAGCATCAATAATACCAAGATGATACGCTGATCCAAGACGTGAACCTAAAGCAGTACTAATATTTCCACGAATCGCAATAATGCCAGGGATAACAACAATAAGACCCGGGATACTCTCAAAGAGATCTATCATTATGCCCAGGGTACTACCTGCAATTATAGCACCCAAACCGCAAAAAACGATTAGGGGGAGGCTCTGTTTCACCATTTCCTTTGCATACATTTACAGATACCTCCATAGTTTTATCACATCCCATTTTACAGATAGCAGGATCTATATCGCTCCCACATCTGATCTATATGTTCTTCAATAGCTTTAATCCTTTTAACATCTTTTTTTGGTTTAAAAAGATGCCTAAAACGACCTTGATATTTAATCCAATCCTCAACAGGTTTACGATCTATTTTGCCCTCAAGAATAAGTTTACTCTTTCCATTAAAAGTAACTTTGTCATTTTCAAATTCATAAAGAGCCCATGCACCTGTTTCAACAGCCATCGTCCCCATTTCAACAGTTTTCTCCATAGGAAAACGCCAACCAGGTGGACAGGGGGCCATTATCTCAATATATTTTGGACCTTTGATACTTTTTGCTTTAACCAGTTTTTTGTACATATCCTCAGGATAAGCGATACATGTCTGAGCAGCATATGGTATATGATGAGCCTGAATTATTTCACCCATCTCTTTTCTAAACTCATTTTTTCCACTAACTGTTGTAGTAGTCCATGCAGCATAAGGCGTTGCACCAGATCTCTGTATACCTGTATTAGAATATATCTCATTATTGTAACAAATATAGATAAAATTAGTACCACGCTCAAGTGCACCTGATAATGCTTGGATACCTATATCATAGGTTCCTCCATCGCCAGCCCATGCAACAACGTTGATATCTGTTTTTCCCTGCATTCGTAGCCCTGCTTCGACACCACTAGCACCAGCAGCAGCAGCTTCAAAAGCAATGTTCATAGTAGGAACATCAAACGAAGTATAAGGATGAAGGCTCTCAATTACAGCTGTACAACAAGCAGGAACAATCTTAATTGTTTTTTTACCAAGCGCTTTATAAACAATTCTTAAAGCCATTGTCGCTGGGCAACCAGGACAAGCAGCACTGCCAGGTATATAACATTCCTCAATTGGTAGATCTTTAATTGCCAAAATTTACACCCCCTCAAGGCCAAACCATTCAAGATGTTTTGCTTTACCACTTACTACTTTTTTACACATTTTTTCAATATCAGCAAATGTCACATCTTTACCTCCAAGCCCAGCAATAAAACCATTAACTTTTGCATCCGATTTACCATATAATGCTGCTTTAATCTCGGTAAACACAGCACCTTCCATACCAACAGAAATATTTCTGTCAATAACTATCAAATCTGCTTTTTTACTAAGTTTCAAAATTTCTTCTTGTGGAAATGGTCTAAAACATCTAACACGTGCTAAACCAATTTTAACTCCTTCTTTTCTAAGATTATCAATTGCTACTTTGCTCTCAGCACCAATTGCCCCCATTGAAAGAAGAATATATTCTGCATCATCACATCTATAGTACTCTAATAAATCTCCGTGATATCTACCAAAACTTTTTTTCCATTCTTTTGATATATTTGGGATAAGTTTTTTAGCGAACTCTTGTGACTCTTGCATGTCTTTTCTAACTTTTTCATATGCCGGGGGTAATATTATGTTTCCAAAAGTAATCGGATTATCTACATCAAGTTTCCATTTTGGTTTTCTCTTTGGTAGAAAAGAATCAATTTCTTTTTGATCAGGAATATAAACAGGCATTGAGGTATGTGATAAAATAAACGCATTGTAACTAATCATAACAGGTAGCTGCACTTTTTCATGCTCAGCAATTTTGAAGGATTGAATAGTTGTATCAAAGATTTCTTGGTTACTGCTACAATAAAACTGTATCCAACCAGTATCTCTTTGAGAAATAGAATCATTCTCGTCACTCCAAATGTTCCAGCCGGGGCCTATTACTCTATTTATGTTACACATAACAATAGGTAATCTAGCTAGCGCGGCCCAATGAAGCATTTCATGCATCAATAAAAGACCATGTGAAGAAGTACCTGTGAATGTTCTTACACCTGTTGAACTAGCACCGATACATGCAGCCATAGCAGAATGTTCACTTTCTACACAGATATACTCTCCTTTGAATTCACCAGAAGCTAAATAGTTAGCGATTCCTTCAACTAGGGTTGTCTGTGGAGTGATTGGGTAAGCAGCAACTACCTCTGGTTTGCACATAACTGCTGCTTTTGCAGCGATGTAATTACCAGTATCAATCATAACTGAAGTCATTTTATTTCTCCCTCCCTTTCAAGAGTAATTGCTTTCACTTTGCATACGTTAGCACAAATCCCGCATCCTTTACAATATTCGTAATCAATATCAACAGAGTCATCCTTATTTCTAATAACAGTTGCCTCTGGGCAATAAATCCAACAACGAAGGCATTTAACACATTTTTTTTTGTCAAGGATTGGTTTGAAAACTCGCCATGTACCTGTTTTTCCCATCGCACCTTTTTTAGGATAAGAAATAGTTGTTTCAACGTCGTATTTCTTCAAAAAATTACACCTCCACTTCATCATAGGCATCTTGAGTTGCTTTCACGTTTTTATTAGCAAGATCGCCCTTCCATTTAACTCTCACTGTATCCTGTATTGATTTTAAAGTTACTCTATCTAATATCTTTGGCACAGCACCAAGAATTGGAGTATTTACAACAGGTATTCCACCAACAAGAATCTCATTGTTTAGTGCTATACCAGTTGCATCAACGGTAGCAACATGATATTTTTTTGAAAAATCAAAATCACCAGGTTTTTTTCTTGTGTTAATTAGTATTTTACCATTTTTTTTCAAACCCTTGAGAACATTTGCAATGTCCATAATGCTCTCATCAAGAACTATAACTATATCAGGAGTGTAAATTTCACTTCTTAGATGAATTTCATCTTCAGATATCCTAGCAAAAGCTCTGACAGGTGCACCTCTTCTTTCCGCTCCAAAAAATGGAAACGCCTGAACACCTTTATTACCATCTTTTAATGCCGCCGCTACTAATAGATTCGCTGCAGTTACAGAACCTTGCCCGCCGCGTCCATGAAAAACTATTTCAACTAAATCTTTTGATGACACAACACTACACTCCCGAATCTCGGAATGAAAATGTTACATATAACTGTTTTGAATAGTAAACAATATTTTATTTAAATCTAAAAAACCAAACATTATTAAGACAAATATTTATTTGACTTGCACACCTTAGTTATTAGTTAAATGGGAGAGGGTTTGTAAATGTCTGTTGATATGCGAGATGAACTACCTATAAGTGAGAAGAGGCTAAAGGAAATAAATTCTTTTCTAATGGATCCAAGCAATAGATTGATTAATGATTTTCTAGCTGTTGTTAAAAAATATGGTGGACCTGAAGAAATAAATCGTAAAGCGAAAGAAGCGGGTAAAGTTGAAAATTTAATGTCAAGACTTCGAAAGAAAAATCCGTCTTATGTTAAAGATTTAGAATGGCTCATTAAGCAACGTGATGAAGGAGCTTTTATCACAGTTGATGAATATCGGAAAAAAATATTGGGTGATAAAGCAGAAGATATGAAATTTAATGAAGATTTCGCAATCACATTAGAAATCAGCGCTTGCCAATATTTCTCTTTTTTTATGTCTCAGGCACGCCGAGCAATAGAAAAAAAAGAATTAATGCCCGGTCGTTTTATCAGGGTTCGTTGTATGAAAGAGCAAGAAGAAGACGGTGATTTATTGGCGATGGTGGCAGCTATGAAAATCCTGGGTGCAAGTTGGTGTGAAACACTTGATACAAAAGGAACTGATGGTTCAAATATTCATCTTGGCGGACCGGAAACAATTACAGGCTATTTTGGGGGGGTAGGGCAACCTAATACCCATGCAATAAAATGGGTGGATGAATTTCTTTATTATTATACTAATTATGGAGTAAAACAAGTTCTTAATATTAACCCTGGAACTATACTTTTAGGATATATGATGCATAAGCTAGGTATAGATGTGGAATTCAAGATATCAGTATACTTAGGCAACGATAACCCCTATGCTGTATTTTGGACACTTATGACAGCAAGATTATTTTCACGTGAGGATGGATCTACTTCTCTTATTGGTTTTAATTTTTCTAATTCAGTGAATAATACAACGATAGAACTAAGTAGCAGAATAAGGAAGGCTTTGGGTTTGGAGGATTTTGTACGTTTTGAACATCATATTTTTGA
>Ga0272441_10008794_pt1 | contig 15853 bp, 14 predicted proteins | sample SSMProp6N_FD_193582 | JGI IMG/M metagenome (GOLD analysis project Ga0272441, IMG submission 193582) | Marine sediment archaeal communities from Little Sippewissett salt marsh, Falmouth, MA, United States - SSM-Prop-6N | ecosystem: Environmental > Aquatic > Marine > Wetlands > Sediment ... | reverse complement strand
GTCAGTCAGGTAGAGATCCTCCAAAGCCTCTTGAGCTTGAGCGGTCTGCTCTTCCAGAACAGTACTGGCTGATTCATAATCCCTCTGCAGGGAACTCTCAACATAGCTCTGGATCCAAGCACGCTTACTACTTTCTGCCTGCGCTTTTGTCCCGAGGTCAAAAGCAGCTTGCACTAGGCTGGGGGTATTCTCCTGCAGGTCGAAGCGCTCCAGGTCCGCCAGAAGTCTATCCGCCACATCCACCGCACGATTGTAGTCTTTCTGGGTGATGTTGGCCGCGTTCTCTTTGATGATACCAGTGGGCATAGCCTCACGAATCTGGTAAACGATCCCATCTTCAGAGAGGGGGAAGGCTTCATCTGCATCACGGTAGTACGGTGCAGCATCCTTGCGGCTGCGAGTCACCGCTTTATCGTTGCGCTTCTCTAAGTCCTGCGCAGCCTTCTCCAGGTGCGCCACATACGCCTGCAGCAGACTCTCATCCCCCGAAGCCAAAACCTCTTGGTGAGGCATCGCGGGGTCATATGCTACTTTCCTTGGTCGCCTGCGTGCGAAGACATCCTTCCCGTGCGCAGCTAGGATAGTCCTCAAGGTCTTCTCATCAAAACGGTAGAGGATGTCCCTTGCGTCTAAGCCACCCCGCGCCTTTACAGCTGCCAAGGTCTTGTAGATCGTGAGAGCTGCGACCTCGGCGCTAACTTCGCGACGAACTTCAGCGCGGCCACCCTTGATGTCCTTGAGCCAAACGCGCAGACGCTTCTCCACTTCCTTGTCAATGGTATCCTGGGCTTCCTTCTTTACACGGTTGCGAGCCTTCTCCAGCCGCTCCTGCCTCGCTGCCTCATCCGCCTCCAGAGAATCGCTCATTGCCTGGGCAGTGCCATAGAAGGCTTCCGCTTCCTGCATGTCTTGCTCAGTGGCGATCCAGGTGTTAAACGCAGATACCAGGTCGGGATCCAGATCCTCTTTGCCAATCAGCTTCTCGGCTGTCCGGTAGATGTCCGTGAACCAGCGGCGGAAGGTGCGGAAGGCAGGGGCCATGTCCACCGAGGGCGCAACCCCGCGCAGGAAGTAGGCTTCCCATGCGGTCATGGCTTTCTCAATACCTTCTTCATCTATCGCCCCACCCTTGCCGAATTGCTTGAGCATAGCATTGTACGATGCGATCAGGGTGGGGTTGGCTTGCCCGGTCTCGATGAGCTGCTGCATCTCACGGAAGAAGATGTGGCCAAGTTCATGGATGACGGTGCTCTTGTCACCATTGGGGAAGATCGAAATCAGAGTCTTAGTGTCAGTGAATTCGATAGCGCCACGGGCACCCTGTCCCTGCCTCTGGTAAAGGACATGCTGCTCGATCTCCACAGCTGCGTCATCAAATACAACATAGTTCCAACCCTTGCTACCATCGCCTCTACCCCCAGACTGGGCAGGGAACCGAATGCCGTCTATGCCAGCATCACGCAGGAAAAGGGACGCGGCCTTGTCGCCTCCAAGGATAGACGATAGTGTGCCATAAAGACTATCTCCACTCTCAGCGACAGTTACATCGCCCCACCCTTCAGAAGATTTTGTAATGGCGTTGATGAACATCTGTTTACGGTCTGAACCCGGTGCCTCATCAATGCCTAAATCAACGAGAAGGCGGTCAGCTTCTGGGTGCCGGGCAAGACCCTCTGCGATAGCATCAACCTGCTCTGCAGTTACCGCGCCGCTCCAATCCAACAGGTTCTCGTCCTTACCCTTCCAGAGTGTCACTTTGTAGAGGTTGCGTCCACCAACAACCTGGGGGTCTATGTCCCTGCCGGACAACACCTCCGCATAGTACTCCGCGATTCCCTTTTCGCTGGTGAAGTACAGACCCCAGCCGAACGCTTGAGCCCCTTCACCCGTGCCCATGTACTTCAGGTTAAATCGCTGATCCTCAGGGTTCATGTTGGCCATGATATTGTGAGGGCTTCCGTGGTACGCTTCGGACTGGTAGAAAGAGGTGCGTCCTTCGTGGATAGCCACAGACTTTTCTTGTGCGCTGTAACCTGACTCGGTTACCACATCTAGAAGCCGAGTGCCTAGTGAAGCGTTAGAGAAGCGCTTCAGGTTTTGAGTAACGACCTCCGGGTTCACATCGCTGGTAACATACCCAGCGATAGAGGATGCGTTGGTTGCGTGGATCTCTGTAAGTAGTGTCTTCAGGTTATCCTCGGTGCGCAGCCCCCCGCCCATTTCTTGCGCGGTCATTGGCACAAACCCTACCGGGACATTCTTCTGGTCCAGGAGAACAATACCCTCTCCTTCACCGATAGCCTCCCCTACAGCGCGAAGGGTTTGCTGACTGGATACCACAACCGGGGTAAGCGGGGTCACCCCCCTCACCCCTGTGCGATCTAGAATTTTAATCGTAGCCTTTGACTGCTTCGGGTTCAGCTTCACGCGGCGACCATCGGCCATCTCAGCTTCTTCCGCTCCGATAGACATGAACCCGTCCAACGTAACACCCGTGCCCCGGAGTAAATTCTGGAAAGTCTCAAGGATCTTTTTATCTGAGTCTGACTGAGTAGGGTCCCCGCTCGGGTGGTTATGCGCTACATAAATCTTCTCCACACCCTCCAAGGAGAGAATGGATCCCGTAGCGATTGCGCCTTGAACAAGTGAAGCGTTTGTGGTGCCCGTGCTGTGCTGCACCACACCGAGGATCTTCCCTCTCTTAGTGGCACCAACCACCATCAACCGTTCCTGGCCAAAGTCGTTGATCGCAGCCAAGAGGTTGGCAGCGTCTTCTGCGGTTTTAACCGAAGTAGCACCTTTAGGAAGGGATGATACAGGGGTCAACTGAACCTCCCCGTTTCTCACCACCTTCCGAATGTCTTGAGGCAGCTCTTCGGTGGTAGTCTCGTACCCCGCCACCTGCTCAGGACTCTGGCTCATTACCGACTGCATGAAGATATTCGGGTTATCTGGGTCAAAGGTGCCCTGGTTGTTGACCGACTTAATCTGAGTGGAGTCAAGCGCAACATATGATGTTCCTGCGGCTTCATCCCCGCCTTCATTCTCATAGATAAGACCGTCATATCCCGCTTCTTTAAGAGCATCTTTAAGCTCCGCGGAGGACATACTGGGGTCAACAGGTATACCTGCGGCCCTTAGTTGGTTGGCAAAGTCTTCATCCTGCGCAGAGAAGTAGCCTGGGTCAGAGACACGAAGCGGATTCTTGATGTTAAGATACGCGCCAATGACACGCTCCCCTTGCTCATCCGCAACACCCTTACCCGCTACATGGCGGAACCCCCGCGTACCCTTTAGCCGACCAGTGGCCTGCTCTTTGGAACCAAAGTGAAAACCAAAGTCAGACCCCGGTTGTTGCTCAAAAGCATTAAACCCTGCTCGTGTCCCGTGGTACACCCTCAAGGGCGCACCCTCTTCATCCAATACCTTGGACTCGCCAAACCACCTGCGGAAATTCTCATCCGCAACAATCTGGCCATCCTGGTACAGCACGCCATCGCTATCCTGGAACTGCGCAGCATCCAGACCAGCGCGGAACTGTGCGTAGTCCACACCGAAACGGATCTCCGGATTGATGCGTGCGAACCACTGGTCCAGGCTCTCCCCCCGCTGTGGCGCAAACGTCTGGCCACCTGCGCGGAAGAGGTCCGCTACACTATCTGCATCCGCTGCAGAGAATCCGCCATCTTCCATCAGAGTGGTACGGAAAGCCTGCAGCTGCTCCGGGGTAGGCTTCTCTGTGTTCTGCAGGTCCGAGATAGCTGAGTGCAGCTTCAGTGCCATGTTGGCCAGCTGCGCCTTTACCTGCTCAGCTTCTTCCTGCGTATCAGAGTCTGGGTTGATGCGCAGGAACTGGAAGAGATCCGTGCCTGCTTCCGAAGGCGCAACCTTAGTCTGCCAATCACCGAGGCTGAACTGGATCTCGCTACCCTGCGCCACAGCTTCCTGGAAAGCTTCCTTGTCTACCCCGAGGGTAGTCAGCATGGAGTCCAGCAGGTTCTCATTGCCTTGGAAGTAGCGATCCACGGCTTCTGCTGAGATAGACGCAGGTTGGTTACCGACCATGTGGTCAATGGCTTCCTTCTGAGTCTCAGGATCCCGGCCCTTAAACTGAGTCCTCAGGATCTCATTCACCACCTCCATCCGCGCAAACTGCTCCCGGTTCTGCAGGTACTTCGCAGTCAAGGAGGTCATGCGCGGGGTGGCCATGAAGAGCGTTGCCACGCCTGCGGTCAAACCTTCGTACAAGCCCTCCTTCAGGGATCCCGCTAGTCTCGACCCCACCTGGCTTAGCGTTATATCGCGGACCTCAGACTCGCCAGCCATCCGGCCTATGTCGTTGACCACGTTCTGCATTGCTTCCTGGCCGATGTTCTCCAGGACGTTGCCAAACACTTCCCGGAGCGCACCCCTGCCAAGAGACTCCAGGCCCGAAGCCTCCAGGGCTTTGCCTACCTGCAGGCTTTCAATGTAGCCGTTGACCACACCCACTGAGCCAGATACCAGCAGCGCACGCAACTGCGAGACATCCTGTTCCCGCAAGTCTTGGTAGAGGTTGCCGCCTTCACTCGCACCCATCATCATCATGACAGGCGCAGGGCTCTTAGTCAGGGCACTAAGCACCGCGCCCACGCCGATCTGCACAGTAGCAGGCACCGTATCCAAAGCGAACCTGCGGAAGCCTTTAACGTCACTTGTGAAGGGTCGCGCCAGGTCACCCTGCGCACGCGCAGCTTCATCCCAAAACTTGATAGCAGGCGCAACCAACGCATGGTCATCCGGTAGAACTTCTGCAAAAGCTCGCATCGTGCCTGCAAAGCCGCGCAAAGTTGAGCTCTTCAGGTTGCCAGCGGCATTGGCTACTTGGCCAGGGAGCCCTCCGTGACGAGATACCATCGCACCTGCGAGCACGCTGAAGGCAGGAATGTCATTCTTCGCTCGTGCCATTACCTGTGGATCTGCGAGCCACGCAGCAAGTTTGTGCTGATTCTCCAGTAGCTCCCTGTGCTTCTGGTAGATACCGATCTCTTCAAACTCTTTCAGATTCGTGCGTATTGCGTCAGGACTCATACCGGGGAACATCGTGGTATAAATCCGCACCTTCTCTTCGACCTCTGGCACCCGACCAAGATTCAGGTGAAAGGCTTGATCCACCCCACCCAGTACCCGCGCAGTTGGCAGGAACGCACGAAACCCCTGCGACTGCAGCTCCTCAATCACTGTGCCTTGCCCATACTCGTTTACTAGCTCAGACCTGATATCTTGCGCTGCATCGGTAAGATCGCTTTCTGCGAGCTTATACTGGGATAAGTCCGTGACTGGCGGGGTGCGCAACCCTCGGCTCCAGGGTACGAATTGATCAGGCATTATCGAACCTTTTTGAGGGCAAACTTCAGTTGCTTAGGCGATACCACAAAGGTGTTATCATCCACGGTCACATAAGCCAGGTGCTTCGGTGTCCGCGCCCTGGTCGGATTCACGTCCTTTATCTCGTCTATCGTGGCATCCTTCATAAACTCATCAACAGTGTAGCGCTTCCGTACTAGACCGGCCAAGGGGTCTCCCGCCATAATCGTATTCCTACGGGCATCCTCCTCTGAGGGAAGCATAACCTCAACTCGCGCTCGCCCATCATTGAGCGCATTCGCCAGAAATTCTGGGTCGGTCGTATCCCCGTGAAGGGTTTTAAGAACTTCGTAATTGACCGCCCCTTGCTTCGGCCTATCTACAGAGATGGACCCAGTGAAGAACCAGGGCAGATCATACTTAGCTACAGTACCGACATTGACATTTACAACCGCACGGCCTGACGCTATGTCCACCGTTGCTGACGTAATGTTGTCGAAATCGCGAGGATCCATCTCAGCATACGCAGTGGGGTTATGCTCCGCAAACAGATTCCGGGCTTGTTCAGGATCCTTGACTTTATAGAGCAAGGGCTTTCCAGAAATTGGCGTAAGCATAACTTCCTCTGAGATACCTTCTCTCGTCCGGATATCTTCCGGGAACTCGAAACCGCCCTCTGACATCCATTCCTGCTCCACCTGTAGCATGGTCTTTTTCGCACCAGTATTAGTGCCAACCGCAGTAAAGAATAAGGCGTTAAAACTCTTCTGCTTATCTATAGGCGAAAGCTTTTGGAACTCGGGGTCACGAACCATATCCTTGGCTTTGGCGAGGAATGTCAGCCGCTGGCGTTCCTGCTCCTTACGCGCATCCCCAAAAGCCACTGCGTCACTGTAATCAGATCGAACAGGCGCAGCTGTATTGGCCTTGAAGTACTTTGTCGCCTGAGCAAAGAAGTTATTCTCCTCACTGATATTACCCGTGCGCAGCTGAGCTTGCCGTTTCTTAATGTCTTCCGCAGCGTCTCTGCCGATGATAGGCGCTAGCTTATTCTCATCTATGGACAGGTAGGCTTCCGCTTTTTGCGGATCCACAATAGCTTGCTCAAAAAGATCCTCAAACCTTAGCAGCGCCTGATCCTTCTCCTGCTTTAGTGCTTCCCGTTTGGCGCTATCCAAGCGAGCGTCAATGACCTTCCGCCAGGGAGCCATGATCGTGAGCTGCTCCGCAACTGGGAGACCTGAATCCTCTACTGCAGCTTCCATCTCCTCTACGGTAAGCGCCTCACCCCGATCATAGAATTGCTTGGATAGGTTAGCAGTGAGCTCTCTATTCTTCTGAGTCTCTACCGCTTCCTTCTGCTTGTTCCAGCGCAGCACCTTTGACTCCACAGCGTCCGCCACATCTGAGCCATAATCCCCCGCCAGATCCCGCGCCCATGACAGCTGCTCCTCCAAGGGCTTCCCTGAATGCAAAGCCTCCTGGGCCAGCGTATGTACCCTGCCCTTCAGGTTCTTGGCTTCGACCTTTGCCTTCAGCTCATCGCGCAGCTTGCCTGCTACACGGGGATCGAACTTTCCCATCTCCGTAAACTCATCCAGCTTCCGAAGCGCAACATCCGGCCCCTGGTTCTGCGCCACAGACATCACCACTTGCTGAGTGTAGTTATACGCAGCTTCCTTGACCAGGCGCTTCATTACATCAGGGCTCTGACCTTCGTTGTTCCGGCGGGTATTGGCTTCGATCCCTGACAGGTTCTGGCTATGCAAGTCGGAGTCATCCCAGTTCATCACCCCTTGCTCAATAGCTTCCAGATTCCAGGCGTCGCGTACAGCGTTCTCCTGTACCGCAGTAGCTTTAATCTGTAACTCACTGAGCCTACCAAGATGACGGTTCATGAAGCCATCGTAAGCCTGGGAGAAGACTGCACGAGCTTTCTCATCCTCCAGCTCAGCCATGTACTTCCTGCGGACATCTCCGTATGCTTTGGTGCCATCCTCCAGCACCTTCAGCGCAGCTTCTCCCTTGCGGCCATAGTAGTCTTGATTCAGCGTGCGAATCTCACTCATCGCCTTGTTGAGCTTATCCATGGCCTGCGCACGCTTCTCGCGCTCCTTGGCTGCACGCACCTCTGGCCGATTCGCCCAGTCCATGATGGACTGCCCCACGCCTTGCACGCTTCTGCCGAGTCGGCCCATCTGCTCTGCCTGCACGCCCCCGAAGGATGCCGCATTCGCGTTGGCAGAGTACCGTGCGCCTGGGAGTGCTTGGGGGTTGACCTGTTGCTGATATGTAGGTACACGAGGCATAGTGGCTCCTAACTATTCATGAAGTAACGCGACCCGAGCTGACTAGCCCCGGTCAGCAAGGTCGTGCCTGCCGCCAATCCTGGACTACCCTTGCTTGAACGCGACAAGCCTGCCTGCCCCGTGTAGTTGCCTGCTTGAACCTGGTGACCCCAGGCTTCCTTGTTGGCGTTGTGCATGATGGTCAGACTGTCCATCTCTGCTTGCTCTGTGGTATCCTGAAGAACATCATACGCCGAGCCTTGGTCAACCAAGACGCCCGAGCCAGCGAACGCTGTGCGCTGCGTGCCCTTCAGCTGGCGCACCCTGCGCTGCAGGTTTGCCTTCTCAGTCTCTCCTCGGTCTACCGCATCCTTGGCCTGGACTTCAGCGATCTGCGCGTTGCGCTCCTGCAGCTGAGCGTTGTACTCCGCTGCGTCATTCTGCGCTTCCACCTGCCGCTTTGCGGCATACGCCTGCATGCCGACTCCAAGGGCACCAATAGCTAGACCTGCGATCATCGGTATGCACATGAGTCTTTCCTCATCCAGAACAAGTGAAAAGGCATACCCTCCGGTCCGTAGGGCTCAGGCTTCTCAATCGTGTACCCGAGCCAACCCAGCCAACGAATCGAAAGAGTATTCCTCGCGTCAACGTAATTCATCAGCACTTCAAAGTCTTCGATCATGTACCGCGTGTACTCGATACTCGCTTCCAGGAATGAGATCCGAACATCCTTGATCTCTTCCGTACCCAGTAACCAGGGCGATCCTATGTGGCTCGCCATGGTGTTAGGTGCCACCCCGAAGGCTGCAATGGCTCTGCCGCCATGAACGATGTTCCAGCACTTGGTAGAGGCTTCAAAAGACTTCTGCAGCGCATCATCCACATCCTTGTTGCTTGAAGCCCAGACCTCTTGTCTGTCGGACTTTCGTAGCCTGCCAAACAAACTGGAAACCAGCTCTTGCGTGGCAAGTACGATTTCCATTCTACAGCTCCCCGTACTCAATTCTAGGTATCACTGAAAGAATTGTCACAGGCACAGGATCCAAGTTGCGCATGAATACCCGGCCCTGCCTTGGCTCGTCGCTTGACTCCAGGAAGACGTCTTTGTCACCTGTAAACAGGTCCACGGGTGTGCCCAGCAGCTCTGTCTCACGAAAGGGGATTTCATCAAGATTGTCAGCATCTGGACCCACCCATAGCGCCTGCGTATTCTCAAGCCGGATTGTAGCCTCCGGGATATTTCTTGCACTATCTTGCAGCGTGTTACCCTCGCCGCCCACCTCCATCTCCAGTGTCTCCAGGTCGGAGGTGTACCCCAGACCAATGGTCACTCTGCTAACTGGGTTAGTGAGGCTGATAGCCCCGCTGCTCACGGTCTTGCCATCAACCACAGCGCCATCGGCCAGGACTGCGACCTCTTCGCCTTCCAGGTGATCCAGACCCGACAAGCTGCTGACCATGAGCGCCCAGTCGTAGGTGGCTGTGTCCTGCAGGGAGTCAGGCACCGTGCGGTTTACCGCTTGCACGCTGACTACGGTGCTGGATGTGTACGCTGTGATAATCACCTGCACGGAGTCATCCCCCGAGCGCAGCGTATAATACTTGCCAACATCACCCCCGCTGAATGGCGTATGCCCAGCTGCAGTCAGCGTCAGGGTCTCACCAATCAACCAATCGCTGCCCCCGGACAACTCCAGGGTATCATCGGTTGTGGTATTCCACCCATCATACTGCAGGCCCGAATCTACGAACCATGCCTGGGTGACATCCTCTTCTGGCAAGCGATCTGCGAATAGCTCAACATACCGCTTGGTGGAACCATCGATGGTCCGCCGCACTACCGTGTAGACTTCCACATCTCCTGCTGTAGTGGTGATGGAGGAGATCGCTTCAAAGTAGCCTTCAGTCTCGTGCTGATGCCAGCCCCAGACTTCATGCTCCCGGGCATAGGTCAACCCCAGCAGCTTGCCGTCACTGCGCACAGCCCAGACAATCGAGTCGGGGAACTGCTGGAAGCACCAATCCGTGATGGTCTTGTCCCGAAGCAGGTGCCGCGCCAGTAGCGTCAGGTCGTTGCCCTTGTAACCATCTTCTTCCAGGCTATAGAGCAGATCCCGGACTACCGCGCCCGAGCCGTCCACGAAAAGCACGGTGTTGCCAATCACCAATGGCCGCACATGGGATGATCCCCATCTGCTCTGTGGCTTCAGGTCCACGCTTGTGGGAGTGACCGCATCGCTGTTGCTACCTGCCGTCATCTTCCACTCACCCCCACTGGTCAGGACAATCAGGTCATCCAACGATACCAGGGCGCGGACCTCATTCACCTGCAGAGCGGATAGCGTGAAGTTAAAGGAGTCATCATCCTGCAGGGGTGAGGAGATGTTGAAGTTGCGGAAGTTGCCAGTCTGCGAGCCCCAGATAGTCTGTGGCTTGCTGTTGGTACGCCCGAAGAGCAAGCGCTGCTCAAAGAACTCGCACACACCGGGGTAGTTGCTGGATGAGCCAAAGGGGGTCTTCACCTTTGGCGCAGTGAAGTCCATGTCCGGGACATAGTTGGAATCCGTGAAGGAGGTGCTACCCGCTTCGCCCACCCAACCATAGATGCCGTTCTGAATCTTGTAGACGTTGTAGTGGTCCGCGCCTGTGACTGCCGACCAGGTTAGCGTGTCGGTAGGACCAATTGCCTTCGCAGAAGATGGTGCAGACTCCTCGCCTTCTTCTGTCACTGCAGTCACCTTGAAGTTAGTGGTTGGTGTCGAAGATCCGGTGCGGCTAAGTCCTGTTGGCGCAGCGATACTGGACCCAAAGCTGATCTGCGTCAACGTCCACTCGTCATGATCCGTGCGCGACAGCTCGTAGGGTGGATAGCTGGGATGCGTCAGGAAGAGCACATCATAGCTCTGCGTAAACTTCAGCGTAGCCAGGTCTGCTTCCGCGTAAGGCGTCTTCACCTCTACGATGTCATCTGTCAGCGTGTACCACCATGACGGACTGGAACTAGGGGTATTGCCTGTGTTGGACCCAGCCAAGCTGTAATAGTTGGCACCACCATAGCTAACGTGGTCCCCTTGGTCATAGGTCGTGCCAGCGTTGTATGCAGCAGGCGGGGAGTCCAGCAGTACCTGGCCCCCATCCTTGTAGACTCGCATGTAGGTGTCACCGAATTCAAGAACATACCCCTGCGTCACAGAGAACTGAAAAGGGATCAGGCGCACAGTCTTGGAAGAATCCTTGACCTCCGCAATAAACTGAGTGCCTGCCCGATTACTCACCCCGCCATGGGGGTGCACTACGAAGTTCTTGCAGGTGCGAACCGCTGATGCGTACTTAGCCAGGTCCACCCGCGCATGCAACGAAGGTGACCACTCCCCGCCTGTGAATGATACCTGCATTGCGCTGATGGTCATCTACATTCTCTCCGTTACATAGGGGCTGGGGGGAGTCGGAACGTCAAACGCCTCATTGGCATTGCCTTCTTCCGCTGCAGCCACTGTGCGGAAGTAATCCCCCGTCAGCTGCTCCTTGAGCTTGGGCTGACTCTTCAGCGCCACTGCCAGCTCTGCAGCCAAAGCGTAGGCTAGTGCCCGGGTGAAGATGGGATCATACAGGTTGGAGTCTTCCACCCGAGCGGTGTAGATCAGCTCTGCAGATTCCTGGTTGGTGAGAATCACGCGCCGGTCCAGCGCTGCATTGGTGGCGATCTGGAACTTGATGCGCTCCGCCTTCACCTTGACCGCGTTGCTCAGGTACTGGTTGTTGTAGTAGTACCCATCTGCGTAGGTCACTGTGGTCAGCGGGTTGTAGATCTCCAGCGCACGAACGCAGTCGGAGGGGTACGCATACGCGTAGGTCCACCCCGAGTAGCTGGCATCCAGCAGCGCAAGGTTGACCCGCTTCTCCGCAAAGTTCCATGGGAATGCTGCGAGTACTGCATCCCGTGTAGGCACATAGAGCGTGTTGCACATCTGCGCGGATTTGGTCCGCTCAGTGATGGACTGGATCCGCGCAGCGTTCACATGCACAAGCGCCAGATTGCAAATATCAATGACAGAGGACATACCTATTCTCCTTCTGCGAGGAGATCCGGTTTCGTTGATGCAGGCTCTACGGTTGGCTCCTCCACTCCGAAGTTATCATCCACGCGGGGGCGGACAACATACCAACCTGGCCAAGCCTCTACTTTCCGCTTCTCCATCTTCCCTGTCTCTGCGTTACGCACGAAGCAGATGACATCCACGGGCTCAGCAATCTCAGCCAAAGTGCCCTCAGGAACGTAGACAGGCTTCTCCCCAATGTCCAGGAGCCGGTGAACGCTACATCCGCTTGTAGCGAGAAAGGCGCTCATAACGAGCATCATCACGCTTGACTTCAATAGCTTCACGGTTCTTCTCCTTGATCTCCCAGAGAGCCGGGAGCAGGGCTTTCACGATTGCACCGATGATCGGTGCTAGGGTTGACAAGAGCGCAGCCATTAGATGTCGCTCTTGTCAGAGGCTTCCAGATCGCGATGGACCAGGTTGATGCCTTCCTTCAACTCGTGGACCACCTTGTCACTGGGAGCTCTGCCATTGGCGTTCTCGTAGACCTTGATTACATACTGGAGTGCCATGTCCAAACGAGCCAGAGCTGCATTGGGCGTATCATTGGGAATCGCCTTCTCAGCAGTCTTGACTGCGTGAACGATGTGCCCCTCGTACTTGGCCCAGGTTGGCTTCTTCTGGGCAATCAGGTTGAGGGCTGCCAGCGCGAGGGTTGCCATCAGCGTGATACCCGCAGGGCTGTTTATGAATACCCAGATCGCTGCGAGGATAGGTTGCAGGGCTTCCATGATAGCTCCTTAAAAATGAGGGACCGAGAACGCCGCCCCGGTCCCTCCGGTCATCCTAGCTGAGCACATCCACTTCCTGCCCATCAACCACGGGCTTCGGCGCTTCAGCTTCGTCCATGATGGACTTCGCGTGCTCGGAGGTCCGCACCCCCGCTTTCGCCAATTCACTGAAAGCGAGAGGTCGAACAGGCTCCTGCCCCTCCAGCTTGGGAAGCACCTCATCCCCTCCAAGGGGCCGGAAGTGCTTCTCCGGTGGCTGCAGGTCGCCCTGGTACACCCGATCCTTTTCACGAGGACTCTCGGGATTCCAGTGGCGTCTGTTCCAGTAGCACTCAGTGGTGCAGAGGTACTTACCCATGATGCCTCCTTAGGCTCCAAAGCCCTGCTGGAAGTCGCGAACGATACCTGCGGTGACCGCGCCTGCCGTCACAGCATCATCAGCTTGGTAGCTGATGCGCAGGTAGCGCTGCAATCCCTTACCCGGGAGGTTGAGGTGGAGCGCCGACCCTGCGGTGATACCGATAGAGGTAGCCGGAATCACAGTCGTGGGACTGGAGAACGTGGACTCCGTGTCAGTCTGCACGGTCACCGTGCACGCTGTCACATCACCCGTGAGCGCGGTGGTGATCAGCACCAAGAGCTTGAGCACCTGGCCCGGGCCCATGTCCTCAGCCGCGCCTGCGAGGTCGATGACGTTTGTGCTGATGTCAGCAGCGGCTTCGTCCCAGCCATTCATGCCCTGATCGTCACTGAGAAGGTTTTCAGCATCGAGAATCATTGTTCATTCCTTTCGGAAAAAGTAGTTACTTGAAGCACGGTTGAGTGGGGGCTACGCAACCCCCACTCCCCATCTCCCACATTTAGGAAATGGCCGACTCCGTGCTCACGATCTTGTCAACGCGGCGGACAGGGATCTCATCGAAGGTCATGACCTTCTTGCCAGCCACTTCGCTCATGTTCAGATGCACGTTGCTATGGTTCGTGATCTGGCGGCGAAGGAACGAACGCACGGTCTTGTTGCAGTACCATGCGCACTTGCCCATGAGACTCGGGGGAATCTCAACTGCCTGGACCATCAGGTCAATCAGGTCAGCACCCGATGCCGCGTTCTTGGTCAGCTCGTTCACATCGATGTTGCAGATGCGAACGATGTAACGCCAGTCGCGAACACAAACGCCGGTTTTCCACTGGTAGTGGGTGCGGTAACCTTCGTACTGGTTGCCGTCACTGTCTTCCAGTGTCTGCTGGCCCTTGTTCTCCATCTTGAAGCCAGCCTTCGACCCCTTCGGGTAGATACCGTGAACAGTGTCCTCACCCCAGCACACCAACCAGATCGAGGTGTTGTCCGAGCCCGTGCCACCTGCGTTGATGATGTTGTCCGCACACTCTGCAGACAGATCGTCAAAGCGGGGACCGAGACCCATGATCTGCTCAGGGTCAGTCTCGGTGTTGCCATAGATGACTGCAGTAGCCATCTGCTGACTCATGCCCTCAAGGAAGGCACGGTCCTCAGATGCACGCAGCGCACCGGCTTGACCGGACAGATCCGCAAGCTCCTTGTCCACCTCGCTGTAGACCTCCAGCATGCCGCAGGCATCGGTGATCTGCTTGGTGCGGGACTTGGCCTTTGGCACGCCCTGGTTCAGCATGCGCCAGTAGGCTGTGGGCAGACCAGTCCGAACCGTAGTCCGGTGACCAGTCGGCAGGTTACCCTCCATGAACACCATGTCATCGAGGATCTCATTGGTCTGATTCAGGATCTCCACGATCTTCTGAACCACACCACTCTCGTCGGTACGCTTTGCATGATCCGCAAGAGTCAGGTCATTGTCGCCAATCGTAGCCATAACTCACTCCTATTCGTTGGGGTAGAGGACTTCAGCCATTGACTTCTCGGATACATCCTTTGCACCCGCTGCGGCCTTGCCGTCCACCGATTCGTCTTCACCCAGAGCCTTGCCGAGCTTCGCAAGCATCTTGATCAACGCGGGGTGATCCCCGTAGCCAGACTCTTCCAGCACAGTGACAAGATCTTCGTTGCCGTAGGTCTTGAGGACTCTGCGAGCCTCATCCACTGTGGCACCGAACTTCTCACCACCGAACTCCTTGTCTGACTTCAGAGCACTCACCCACTGCTCGCGCTGCTCTGCGAGCATAGACGCTTGCTGCTCCAGGACTGCTTGACCGGTCTTGCCAGCCAGCTTCAGCCCCATGTCAACAAACTTCTGGGCATCCTCCTGCTTCAGCCCCATGGCTGCAGCAGACTCCTTGAACTCGCCCAAGACTTCCTCATCAAAGCTCTGACCCTCAGGTACAGCGAAGTCGGTATACTCCACGACTTCCGTATCTGTGCCAGTGCCTTCATCAGTGGTCCCGGACTCATCCTGGATTGTCTCATCAACGACATCGGTGTTACCCTGTTCGTCATCGAGCAGTTCAGGATCAGGCATTTCATTCCTCCTTCATGATCATAAGTTCCGCAACCTTCTCCGGTGCGGCGATTCGTATATCATCCAGGAACATCAGCACCAGGTTCCTGTGACCTTCCAAGAACATCCCCTGGCTGTTGCCAGTGAACGTGGTCTGGAAGATCCGGCCCTTGTCCATCAGGCGCTTGAAGAACCTCAACCCTGCGGGGAGATTCAGAATGACCTTGATATCCTCCAGCTCCTGCATGCGCTCACGCTTGAGCTGATCTTCCATGTCCTTCACATGATCTTCGCTCGCGGCGTTATGCATTTACGCTTCCTCGTCAAGGAACCACTCGTCAATGGGATCCTCAAGGGTGTACGAACTGTGATCACTCACCGCCGGGCAAACAGGTGCGATCCATTTGCCGTCTGTCAGACGTTGCCGCTCCTTGCTCCAGGCGGTTGTCTGCTGCACATAATTGCTTGGCGCGGGATGCGCCTCAATCCAAGCAGCGTAGGCTATCCCCTCATACGCTTCCCACTCTGAGCGGGTATCGAATACAACGTACTGCATCTGCGCCCCTTATGGTGCTGAAGACTCGTATGGGTGACCGGAGGGTAAACTTGCCTCAAGGCCCCACTTCCAAGCAAGATAGCCCTCAATAAGCTGGCGATCCGCCGAAGCCATAGCAGTATTATAGACTAACACCTCCGCAACGACACCATCGATTAAAAAACTATCAAAAGACCCATCACTCTTGATAAGAGAACCAATAGACGTATGCTCATCCGCAAGATTCGGAGTACTTGTGGGATTGCTCTCGGAAGTCTCCGATTGGCTAGTACCCTCAACGAATAACGCGCCAGCTCCGTACTGAGCGCCAGAAGCGCGGCAGTAGTTCAGGAGCTTTGCCGACCCGAGTACAGTGGCGTTAAAAACCTGATTGCCATCAAGATACCGATAAGAGTACCCA
>Ga0272441_10008793_pt1 | contig 15853 bp, 11 predicted proteins | sample SSMProp6N_FD_193582 | JGI IMG/M metagenome (GOLD analysis project Ga0272441, IMG submission 193582) | Marine sediment archaeal communities from Little Sippewissett salt marsh, Falmouth, MA, United States - SSM-Prop-6N | ecosystem: Environmental > Aquatic > Marine > Wetlands > Sediment ... | reverse complement strand
TGTGCGGGTGAGTGAGTTTGTAAAACAACAACTGTATGAGCGCAGCGACGAAGGTTAAGGTTTGTTATGGACTCTTCTCTTCTTTCTTAATTGCTGCTGTATATACGTTTTACCAATAAGGGGGGGGACGTATATGCACAAACTTAAGGCCGTGAGAGTTGCAACTCTCACGGCCGCTCCTCTTTTAAAAGACCACTTCTATAGTCTTAGTTTCCTGAGAGTCTATTGACCGAACGTTGCGCAAAATCTTCATTTGAGCGGTGTCCGGCTCGCTGACCTTTACCGTGTATGTTCCGGCTTTGAATACTTTCGGCCGGTAAGATGTGCCTTCAATACGCAAGGTATAAACGATTTGACCGTCCGATTCATCGATGACCTGCACGACGGGGTCTTTCATACCATTTACCTTTATTGTCGGCAGATATGCCGCAGGTTTTCTTGAATAATTGTCCTGCTGATTTATTGTGATTGGCCAGCCGGGATACTGTCCGCCGGTTTTTGGGTCGGCGGGGTCCGAGTACCTTGGCCAGCACTCAATTGTAATAGTGCGATTAGCTTTGTTGAATTTTGCGATGCCGTAGCCGGTGGCGCGGTCGTGAAGGTCGGCGGGTTTTTGTCCTGAAACAACAGGATTTGAGACGGCGTGAACAGTCATCAAATTACCAAAACCATCTTTGAAATCACCGGTGTATTTCGGGGAGCCGGGTTTTCGGTTTTTTCCAGGTTCGGAGGGGAACCATCTTCGCGGCCAGATATTTGAAACGGCAGGAACGCACAATGCAAAGCCGGCATCGTTCCATTCGTCGACGCCGTAGTGTATAGTGCTGCCGAGATGCTGGTCCCCGCAGAGGTGGAATGCAAAGGCGCGACGCATTTCGCTCACCGCTTTGTTTCTTCCTTTCTGGGGCCAGCCGTCAGAATCCATATCCGCGACGCGCATGTCCCCTTCAGGATATTGTCCGGGTGCTGTTATTCTAAGGGTCGGGACTATATCATCACCGAAAGCTCTGCCGGGCAGTGTTGCTACGTTGGCAAAAAGGGTCTGTGACAATACGACTTTCATCCATGCACCGCATCTGTAATCATCTGCCCAGTCGCGAAGGAACTTAAGCTGCCTTTCGCCGAGGAGCACGGCGCCGGGGACATCGGCATCTTTTTGTGCATTGAATTCGGGATTTTTTGCCCAGCCGTTAACGACATTGGCCTGTGGAAGCATAACAGTGGGGGATGACTTGAACTTACGGTCCTCTATTATTGCAAAGCTGATGCCGCCGTAATTCATCGGGCAGTAATAGACACCTATTCCCTGCTCGATTGGCGTTGGGTCGTAGGGGTCAGGCAGGTGGCTTGTCTGTGTACGTTCGACCATTTTGACCCATTCAGCGGGCATAGTGTATCCGCCGCTATCCTGGCCTTTTTGTCCCTGTCCTTTTGCGGGCCTGCCACCTGCCCCCCAAATGTTTCCGTGGTAAACATCGTGGTCATCGGGCAGACAGATACATGGTCGGTACCGCAGAAGGTCGGCGTAAGACCATCCCCAGATGTACCACTTTCGCAGGTAATCGAGACAGGCAGCATCTAAAGGGGTTCGCTGGACGCCGTAACCAGCTACTCTCTCATAAATCTGGTCACCGGTAAAGACAAGCAGGTCTGGATTGTGGGTCCTTACGTGTTTTACAACATCGTTGTTTGGAAATCCGGTGTCGTTATTTCCTGTGAAGCCGGCAACGACGATAGTTTCCTTGTCGATGGGCTGGCGGCGGATAGTGCCTTGCCAGTAGTAATCTTTTGGTTTGCCGTCTGCTTCGGTGAGGGCATAAGCCAAGCGATAGGGTGTGTTACGGGAGGAATCCCAGTTTTCGATTCGGAAGGTCGCAGTGCGGGCGAGCTTGTGGATTTTTGCTTCGGCGACGTTTTTCCAGTCGGAGCTGTTTTTTTCCTTAACCTGCAGGCGAACGGATTGAGAGTCAGCTTTACCTACAGGGGCCATTTGCGCGGTCATTTTCAAAATGTCCCTGCTGAGTGTATGCTGAGCGAAAAGGATAGGGCCAAAGGTCTGGTCTTTGTTGACTTTTACTTTGCTGCCGGAGACCTTCCAATCGGAGAACCAGAACCGGCCGTTTTCACAGACCAATGCGAGATTGCCGATGAGTTCGGAGACACGTATTTGCTCTCTGGTGAGAATGTCGTACTTTTTTCCGGTTTTGGGGTTGCAGACTGCCAGGGCGAGCTTGTACCTATCGCCGTTCATCCTTGTTGAGATTCGAAGCTCAATGTCATCGAGAGAAGATACGTCGGCATCGAGGACCGTGTCGTTTATGAACAGCTTGCTATCAGCAGTAATTCCGGCGTCGATTCCTTTTCCATATATGGCACTTTCACGATAGTCGTCGAATCGTCCCTTTGCGCCGATGCGAAAACCGACCCAGCAGTTTTCGGCCTTTTGGTCAGTATCTATACGGCCGAGGCGAACACTCATTTCGAAGCTGCCTTTTTGCTTTATTAATTGGTGTGTCAAGAGGTGTATATTTCTGTCGGCGTCGCTGGTGATACATTCCAATCGGCCGTTAGAGATTCTCCAGTCCTGCAGGCGGTTTGCCCAATATTCGGGGCCCGCCCATACGCGCTGGATATCTTTGGGCCAGGCACTGTGGAACTGTTGGGCCGGCAGCGCCGGCGAAGTCAAGAGAGAGACCAATATACAAATTGCAAACATAACCTTTCGTAACTGCAGTTGTGACATAATGAAACTCCTATTTTTTTGGTTTTGTGAGTTTATTATTGAATATTCCTTGCGTTAATATGCCGTAATTTGGAAAAAATTTCAAGGTTTAATTTTGAGCGGTTATTTTGCCCAACTGTGCTGTTACACTCTTTTGGGCTGGGCGGTAAGGTCTACATTTAGATCACAATTCAGCACCTAAAATGGAAAATTTTTAGGGGGCCGCTAAGAACTTACTTCTGGCGGTGTAAGGTCTATCAAGCGGGTTTGGGGGAGTTTGGTTTCGATGAGCTCGCGGGCGAGATTAATCCAGCTTTTGCATTCATCGAGGACGACGCCGTCGCTGGTGGCGACAATTAAATCGGTTTTTTTCAGTTCTGCGTCGGGACTTATCGTCAGTTTGACCCGCCAGTTCCAGCTGTTTTCAGCGGCAAGCTCTTCGATGAGGGTTTTTAATCGGCCGCTATTTGAGACGGGACTATCGAGCAACCATAAACAATCGTCTATGTGAGTATCTTTTAAGAAGCGGCCTATGAGCTGGACGGCGGGAATAGTCTCTGTAACTTTGCGGTATGTTCCATGTATGCTTGCCAGGTCCTTTAAGCAGCCGTCCCTGCCTTTGAAGATACAAGCGGCGCTGATAGCGGCCTCGATGGTTATCAGGATATTATATCCGTCGATGGCAACAGGCCTGGCGGCAAGGTCGGTGATTTTGATGCAGCCGGCTGTTCTAAGAGCGAGTTGTTGGTCAGAGCAGGCTGTCCGCATAACGGCCAGTCTTTGACGCTGGGTAAGCGAGAACCTGTCGCCGACCAATTTTAGAGCACTTTTTTCGGCATAGCCTTTTGTCAATAAAAGGGAGAAGTCGGCGATGGCTTTGCGTAAATCAGGGATTTTATCGTCTGCAAATAATTTTGCATCGGACGGATGCGGGCCTCTATGAGTTCGCTTGTCAGGCATTTTAATTGACTATTTCGTATTTACTATTTACTATTTACTCAGTTTTGCGGTTTGTTTTTGAAGAGTTAATTGTCAATAATCAATACTCAGTTGTCAATAAGTAAATGGCCAGTCATAATTTAGCACATATTAAGATAGACGAGCTTGAAGTTGTGGGTTACTCAGTGGCGGGGGAAGAGACCGTTGTGGCAATTCCACAGTTAGATGTGTGCTTTGACATCGGCAAGGCTCCCGACCAGATTATTTCCATAAAAAATATTCTTCTGACACACGGGCATATGGACCATGCCGCAGGTATTGCATATTACCTTTCACACAGGAACTTCTGCGGTCAATCGGCAGGGACAATTCTTGCACCGGAAAATTTATTGGGCCCGATGCGGCAAATAATTGATGGCTGGGGCATGCTGGACGGGAACAAAGTTCCGGCGAACCTTGTCGGGGTAAAAGCCGGGGACGAATATCAGATAAAGCCTAATTTATTTGCGAGGGCGTTTCCGACGAAGCACAGCAAAGGCTCGGTCGGGTACAGTGTAATCGAGAAGCGAAAAAAAATTAAGCCTGAGTATGCCAAGCTAAAGGGACCGCAAATCGTAGAGTTGAAAAGACAGGGGATTGAAATCGACTATTCGCTGGAGATTCCGATTGTTACGTACCTGGGGGATACGCAGTATGTTGATTTTTCACAGCTGGAGTACATTGCCAAAAGCAAGATTCTGATTGGCGAATGTACGTTCTATGAAGTCGAACATGCTCGGAGGGCGGAGGCGGGTAAGCATATGCATATCGACGAATTTGCAGGTCTGCTGGAAAAGCTGGAAAACGAACATATTATTATTACCCATACAACCCAGCGGACGGCAATGCGGGAGGTGCGCAAGATACTGAAAGGAGCGCTGTCGACGGAAAAGTATAAAAAGGTGATTTTGCTTATGGACCAGAAGCTTCGATGAAGAGAGGCTGAGAGCGATGTTATTTTTCGTAGTAAGGGCGGGCGGCCTTATATAAATTGAGGCGATTTTGAATTTCAGCGGCAAGGTTTTCTTCGTTGGCGGAACGGCCCAACTCGATGGCTCTTTGAGCGAAATTAACGGCCTGGTCGAATTTACCGGTTGCGGCGTAAGCCACCGCTAATGTATCCAAGAAGCGGGGGATTCGGTATCCTGTAAACTGGCAGAGACGTTCAGCGAGGCGTGTAGCTTTTTCAGGGTCACGGGAGGCAAGGCCGGGGTGTGTAGCTATGACCCATGCCAGATTATTCATAAGCTCAAGGTTGTCAGGAGCAAGACGCAGGGCCTGTTCAAAATATGCGACGGCCTGGTCAATTTCGCCCAGCTCAAGTAGTGCAAAGGCGAGGCGACTGCAGAGGTCGGAACTGTTCGGCGCGATTCGAATTAGCAATCGGTACTGTTCGACGGCCTGGCGGAAGCGTCCCTGAAGGAAGAAGGCATTTGCGAGCCCTTTTCTGGCTTCTGCAAGGCCGGGATTTAGGCGCAGGGCGTGTGTGAAACTTTCAACAGCCTCGTCGATTTTCTGCTGCTTAGTCAGGGCTACGCCCATATTGTAATATACATCGGGGCGGTTGGGATTGACTTTCAGGGCATTTTTCCAAGAGATAACGGCTGGGTCAATTTTGCCTACGCGATAATACGCAGCGGCCAAGTTGTTGAGGGTGTCAAAATGGTTGGGGCGGAGCCTGAGCGTTTGTTCGTAATGATAGATTGCATCATCAAACTTTTTTTGTTTAAAAAGCTCTTTACCCAGCATGTGATGCACGACAAAATTATCGTTACCGGTTGCCGCCAGAGTGTGGGTGAACAGGGAAAAGCTATTTTGCCAATGAGCGACCTGGTGGAAGGTGGATATCATCATAGCCGAGGTCAATATAAGGGCAGCAACGGTCAGGGAAACGACCTTATAGCGCCATCGAGCAAGAAGGTCGGGCAGGCCCCAGGCAATGATAATAAACAAGCCTGTAGCCGGTATATAAGTGTAGCGGTCGGCAATTGCCTGCCCGCCGACCTGAATCAGGCCAATCATAGGGACGAGAGTTCCAAGAAACCAAAACCATCCGACCGGAAGGTATTTACGGCTGCGGGCAAAATAAAGGACGCAAACGGATATAACGATGAGAATCAAGACTGCGAGAACGACCGGCCATACAGACATCCGGCCCAAAGCGGAATGGGGATAGAACACCGCCAAGCGGGTGGGCCAAATGAGGTTTCCGATGTATTTTACATAAGAAAGAAAAGTGTTTGCAATTCTTGACATTAAAGGAAGGTCTGCGAATTCTGCCACCATCTTACCGGCCCGCTGAACAAAAAAGGTAATAATACATGAGATAAATGAAAGTGTGAAGAAGGGGATTTTTTCCAAAAGCAGGCGATAAAATACCGGCCAATGGAAAAAAGAGGCGGAGATTCGGCTGTTCGGTTCTTCAGGACTTTGTAGAGTTTTAGGATTGTTAAGACGACCGAGAGGCCAATAGTCCAGCAAAAGTAATACAAAGGGCAAGGTGACAACGGTCGGCTTGGACATAAGGCCCATTGCGAAAGCGAGCACTGTTAAGAGATACCAGGTTTTTGCCGGCTGCCTGACATAACGGCTATATGCGGCAATAGTCAGTATCCAGAAGAACATGCTCAAAACATCTTTTCTCTCGGCTATCCAGGCAACGGACTCGACGTGCATAGGGTGCAGAGCAAAAGCGGCCGCTACAAAAGCACTTTGCCAGAGGGCAGCGGTGATTTGCTTTAGTACGATAAAAAGCAAGAGGGTATTTGCTATATGCAGAAGCAGATTAGTTAAGTGGTGGCGGCCCGGGTTGACGCCGAATAATGTGCAGTCGAGCATATGGCTAAGCCAGGTCAACGGAAACCAGTTTGCGGCATAGCCCGTGGTAAAGGCCCAGATAACACCCGGGGTGGTCAGTCCTGCTTTAACGTTCGGATTTAAGGTAATATATTCATAATCGTCGTAATCGACGAAATCAAAGCTGTGTACCTGCCAATAGACTGCAATGGTGGACAGCGCCAGAACCAAACAAATGGCCAAAGTCAGTTTTTTTTCCCGCGTTTTATTCATCCGCTCAAGATATGGCTGAGATTCGGTAAGATTCATTTAGGATAATTTCACTTCTCATAATATGGCTGACCGGCTTCATACAGAACGAGGCGCTGTTTGATGTCCTCTTCGAACTGCTGGTCATTGACGGCCTGTGCCAAATCCAAAGCCTTTTGAGCGGTAGTTACAGCATCAGAGAACCTTCCAGCAGCGGCATAGGCCGCAGATAAAGTATCCAGAGAGCCGGGGAGTTGATAGTTGCTAAGCTCGCAGGCTTTTTCTGCAAGGGTAACTGCCTTTTGGGGTTCTCGGAAATTTGGATTGGGGCACGTGGCCAATACCCAGGCCAGATTATTCATAAGCTCGATACTCTGGGGCTGAAGTTCCAGTGCCTTTTGCCAGTGAAAGATGACCCTTTCAAAATCTTTTTGTTGGTGAAAAATCATTCCGAGTTCCTTATGTACATCAGGCTGGTCGGGGGCAAGTTCGAGCGAATACTCATAATGAGTTGCGGCGGCGTCTAATCTTTTGAGTTTTAGTAAGATAGCGGCGAGTTTATTATGTGTCTGCGGCAAATCGGGCTTTAGCCGCAAAGCCTCCTGAAACTGTTCTGCGGCCAGTTCGAATTTTCCCTGTGCGACATACGCAGTGCCTAAATTCTGGCGGGCATCATGATGGTCGGGCTTGAGGCGGAGCGCCTCATTGAAATGTGCGGCAGCTTCACCGTATCGAGTTTGTTCGAAGAGTATTAACCCGAGATTGTTATGGGCATCGTAAAGGCGGGGATTTATTCTCAAGGCATGTCTAAATTGTATAGCGGCTTCTTCAAGACGTCCCTGTTCGATGAGTATTACACCAAGATTATGGTGCATAACGAAATTATTTTCCGTAACTTCCAATGTGCGTTCGTATAAAGTAATATCGTTTCGCCAGTAGGCCACCTGAAACCACGTACATATAGTCCAGGCCGAGAGAATTACAACAAACGAGGCAGTAAGGAGGAATTTGGCATAACGCCGGCGGTTGAAGAGTTCTTGCGCCACCCAGGCAATAATGATAAATAAACCGATTGAGGGCAGGTATGTATAGCGGTCGGCTATAGCCTGCCCGCCTACCTTAACCAGACCAATAACCGGTACCAGTGTACCCAAATACCACAACCAGCCCATCAACAACCAAGGCCAGCGCCGTCGGTGGTAAAGGGCTATCGCAGTAATGGCAATCAGGACAATAATACTGACAGCCAGTAAACCTTTGGCCACGACAACCTGCGTCGGATACAAAACGGCAAGTTTGGACGGCCAAACCAATTTTAGTATATACTGGTAATAAGAAATAACTGCGTTTGCCGTGCGCAGAAGCAAGGGCATCGATTTTGTTGCCCCGGCACTGGTCTGCACCCGAAGAGTTATTACGGATGAAATGATTACAAGAATAATAAACGGGAGCTTTTCTGCTATTAAACGGGAAGTTGGTATTGTTGCTTTTATTGCACTTGGCTTATCTTCGGCTCGGCCTTTATTTGTTTTGAAGCGTCGCAAGGGCCAGTAGTCCAGAAGGAGCAATACAAACGGCAAAGTCACCACCATTGGCTTTGCCATAAGGGCCAGAGCAAAGGTCAAGAGTGTTAATAGATAACGACTTATATTAGGCGCTTTGACATAATATAAATATGCTGCCATAGTCAGAAGCCAAAACAAGGCACTTAAAACATCCTTACGCGAAGAGGCCCAGACGACGGGCTCGACGTGAAGAGGGTGAAGAGCAAAAGCCGCAGCAACAAAAGCACTCGGCCAGAGTGCCCCGGTCATTGCCTTTAATACTGCAAAGAGCAGTAAAGTATTTATGATATGAAAAAATAAATTTGTCAGGTGGTGCCAAGCAGGCCTTAAGCCGAATAACTGGCAGTCCAACATGTGCGAGAGAGAAGTCAAAGGATGCCAGTTGCTGCCGTGACCTTCTTCTGTAATAGTAAAAGCCCAGCGGATATTTTCCTTTGTCAGGCCTGTATAGACGTGCGGATTTTCGGTGATATAAGTATCATCATCATAATCAATAAAATCATTGTGCCGGACCCTTTCAAAAGCAAAAAAAGTGAGAAGAGTCAGAACAATGCAAATCAATGGAACATAATCTTTTTCGAGTATTTGCTTCATTAAAAGGTAAATAATCTTAATAGTTTTCTTTTCCGACGAGCTTTTTATACAGCCGGTCGGGAATCGGTCAGGCACAGTTCTACAAGTTCGTCAATTACAGCGGTTCCGGCACACATAACTTTATCTGCGCCACCCCAATAAAGTTTCAAAGTTCCATCTTCCTCCGGCACAGCCCCACAGGTAAAGACAACATTGTGTACATACCCGACAATTTCCCAGGGGTCTTCGGGCTGGAGAATCCAGCGGTCTGCGACGCCGAGGACTTTTTCCGGTTCGTCGAGTTTGTGCAGGGCAACACCGAGTCGATAGACACAGCCATCCATTGTAGGAAAAGCGCCGTGATAAATATTCAACCACCCTTTATCGGTACGAATCGGCGGTGCGCCGGGTCCGATTTTCATTTCGTCCCAATGGTACTGAACGGGCTTGATAATAAGTTTCGAGTCGCCCCAGTGCCGAAGGTCCGGCGAAAAACTTATCCAAATCGCCCAGGGGCAAATTTGCGAATGCGGTCTGTCCAGCCTGACGTATCTGCCATTGATTTTTTCGGGAAAAATAACAGTATTTCGGTAATCAGCCTGTGTAATAAAAACAAGTCTCTCGACCGATTTGAAATCGGTGGTTTTAGCCAATCCAATTCTGACGCCGTGTTTTGAATATGCACTGTATGTTATATAGTAAGCATCTTCCAGGCAGGTAATACGCGGGTCTTCGACACCGAATTCCTCATAGTCGGAAAAAACCGGCTCTTTAGCAGGAACTATAAAAGGTTTTGGGGCAGCTTTGAAATTGAATCCATCCTCACTTTCTGCCAGACCGATTATTGAACGACCGGTATCGAGGTGCGAGCGAAACAGCATTATATATCTGCGGTCGAATTTTGTAACACCGGCATTATGAACCGTCTGGACGGAGTAAGGAATATCATCCTTTGTCAGGATAGGATTATTTTTATAGCGTGTTACTAAATTTTTCACCATTTTTTAGCTGATTCCAAGAGCTTATTTGTTTTTAGCTTCCCGGTGAAAGATCTGTTCATAAACTTTTTCGTAGCCTGCGACCATACAATCGATAGTAAAGTTTTGTTCAACTCTCTGACGGCACTTGCTGCGTTCAATTCTGTCAATTTTTCCGACAGCCTCCACGGCCTGGTCAACGTTATCTACCAGATAGCCGGTTACTTTATCTTCTATTACCTCTCTGCAGGAGCCTAAGTCCATCGCAATTACGGGAACACCTGCCGCCATTGATTCGGCCATAACCAGTCCGAATCTTTCGGGGATGGTATTTAGGTGAATGACAGCATAAGCTTCTTTAAGCAGAGCGTCCCTCTGAACAGGATTAACCGGCCCGATAAACTGGATTGAAGTATCGTTGATGTGTGGCCTGACGAGTGTGTCGAAATAATCCTGATCCTGAATTATACCAGCTATTATAAGGTCCATTTGTGATTTTTTTGCGACTTCAACAGCTAAATGTGTTCCCTTGTCGGGGTGTATGCGTCCATAATGGACAAGTTTTTTGCCGGGCGTTTGCTTGAAGGTTAGATTCGAAAGGTCGATACCATTGTAAACGGTTGCAAGGTAAGGCAAGCCCGGGTCCCTGTCGGAATCGCTGATTGAAACGTAGTAGCTGTCTTTGTGGTCGTGATAAACGCGGAGTATATCGGGGTCGGAAAAGCCGTGGATTGTAGTCAGCACAGGTGTTTTTATAAAGGGCAGATAAGTCAGGGGCAGGTAATCGAAGTTATTATGGATAAGGTCAAATTCGTCAGCTAACTGCATAACCTTTGAAATGTGCAAACAGGTCGAGACCAGCGGTATTGTTGCTTTGTCCTCTTCATATCCTTTTTCGACCCATCCTTTGAGTTTGGCTTTTGTTATGGAATCTTTTGTGGCGAAAAGAGTAATGTTTTTCCAGCCGCGAGCAACCAGGCCTTCCGTAATGTTACTTGCGACAGTCTCCCAGGCACCATAAGCCCGCGGCGGTGTCCGCCAGGCAACCGGTGCCAAAACAGCTATTCGCTTACTCTTAATATCCATATACAAATCTCGAATTTCAGATTATGCATCAGTCTTTGTGACTTTTCTGACTTCTTCTTTTATCCTCTGAATATGGCCTCTGCCCAGGGCTTTTACCTCACAGCCGAGTTCGAAATACCGGCGTATCTTATTGTCGTCTAATATGCCGAAGCAGTCAATCACCGCCAGAGGCGCGCCGGCCCATTCGACTATTTTATCGGGTTCAAGCTCTAAATAAGGTGCGTGCGGCACAGCTAATATGATTGCCTGAACTCCTTTTAGAGCATCAGCCAGATTATTTTGAACGCGGATATTTTTCAAATCGTCCTGATTTCGGAAAAACCTCGCCCAGGAATGCCCCGGAGCGGGGTATGTATCCTGTTTTTCCAACTCAAACCAGTGTTCGAGGTATGGGTCGTGCACGCGCATTTCGGCCCCCATTTCAGTTAATTTTCGAATCACTATTTCCGAACCGCTGTATCTGGTGTCTGCAACATCCTGCCGATAGCTTGCGCCGCAAAGCAAGAGAGGTGCACCAACTAACTGCCGTCCCATATTTCTAAGGGCATCTCTTGTCAATGCGGCAACATGAAGACCCCTTGTATCGTTGATGTTAATTGCCATAGTTGTCATCCTGAATATATCGTCGTTGAAACCGAGAATGTGCTTGTATGCCCATCGCCCGAGTCCGCCGTCCTTTGGCAGGCAGTACCCGCCGATACCCGGGCCGGGAAAGATGATATTGCTGTGAGTGGGTCTGATTTTTATCGCCTTGATAACCTTAATCAGGTCCACGCCATTGCGTTCGGCAAAGAGGCTCCACTCGTCAAGAAATGCCAGTATGGCAGCCCGATAAGAATTCTCAACGATTTTGGTAGTTTCGGATTCGATGGGTCTGTCCATGACAGTCAGCGGAAACTCTTCCGTATTTAGGACTTCTCGAAGAAACTTTTCAACACGCTCTCTCGCCTTAGCATTACAACCCGAGCAGACACGCCAAAAATCCCGAATCGACGATACATATTCCCTGCCGGGCATAACGCGTTCAAAACTATGTGAGAGTAAAGGTTCCGAATCAATGCCGCGTGCAGCGAACGCTTTTTTCATAATAGGCCATGCCACAAACTCTGTTGTTCCAGGCGCTACGGTTGTTTCGATTAATGTAAGGCATTCGGGTGATACTTTTTCACCGATAGTTTTTATCGTCGCCTCCAGGGCCTTCATCTCAGCTTTGCCTGTACGCATATTGCCAAGGTCCTGTTTGGTGTAATCGCATTGTACGTCCACAACCACGCAGTCGGCCAGTTTGAGACAGTCGCTATTATATGTAGCAACAAGGGTCTTTTTTTCGAGTACGCATCTTTTAATCATGGGCTCGACTTCGGGGTCTTCGGCCTTTACCGGTGAGATACCCTGATTAAGCAAAGGAATCTTCCAGTAACTTCGTATGCTTGGGCGCTGGCAGCCAATTACGAATTTATTAGAGCCGCCGGTCTTCTTATCAATGGTATCTGCAACGATAGCAGCCATAACAGCTCCGACAAAACCAACCCCCATAACAACGACGATTTCCTTACCTTCTGCGCGGGCTTTTTGGGCCAGAAGCTCAACGCGTTTAAATTCCGTATCATACTCGTCCTGTTGGGGTACAGGAAATTTCCGGCCATCCGGACTTACTGAATATTCTGCCATTTTTCGAGCCTTTCGTGATATTTTCGTTCTTATAGTCACTCAGTCTCGTATCGTCCAGCTTCTGTTGCAAGTTTACCAACAAAATACCGTATATCAAGCCTTTTTCAATAGTTATGAACCTGTAAGGACGAATCTGTTCCCGATTTGTTTTTTTTGATTTGACCCGTTTTTTTTATACTACATTGCCCCCTCAATGCATATTTGTGTGCAATGTGGAAAGAAAAGGTTACGTTACTTTGCGACGTGGCTTTTTTCTTTCTCTTTTTTAAATGGTGCCAGTGGCTCGGGCTCAGCTACTTTGCGATAGCCAAGGGCCTTTATCACCTCAAGAACTTCTGTCCAGGTGGGAAAGTGCTTTGCATTTGTTCTTTTATACTCATCGATGGCCATGAGAAATTCAAACTGCTCGTCCGAAAGGTGTCCTTCCTCGGCATCCTTTCGCTCAACACTCCTCCGCCTTCCGGGTCCCCGCCTTCGGTCTAATCCCAAACGCCTGTCAACAACATTTCTTCTGTGTTCTTTTCCCGTCCATTGTTCTGTGCTGTTTTTTTCTTCCATTTGTTTTTTCAACTCCGAACAACCAACCTTTGGACTGTTTAACAGTTAGAATTGCGGTGGTAAAACCTTGTACTTAACTTACCAGAAATTAAAAGTCGTCATCGAAAAAGTCGCTGTCGAACTCGGTTTCGTCCTGGTCTTCCAATGCAAAGTCATAAAAATCATCGTATGCGTTCTGTGACTCGATTATAACGTGCGCTTCATCCAGATAATCTTCCGGAACCATTACAGCAAAACCCCTGTCAGCCACTGATTCCTGTTGCTCTTTTATCATCGCCGGAATATCATTGTTTTTAAGCAGAGTTTCATATTCCCTGGCCTGTTCAATATCCTCGGCAACAGCAACGACACCAAGGTCCTGCAGATTTGTCTGCGATTGGGCAGTTTTTTTGGGAGGTTTTGCCATTTCATTTCTCCGTAAACGACTCTATCAATCAAAAATATACTTGTACTACACCATGCGTGCAGCTATTTTCGTCAAAAAAGTGGCTGGGAATTACTTAAATTACTAAAAATCAGTATCTGAGGTAAAAATATTAGCATCCAGCAGGATAATTTTGAATATTTTGGCCTGAGAGAGCTATAAATGCAAAAAATTGGGGCCTGTGCTGATTTTTTTGTTGCAAATTGTACAGTTTGTATGTAATTACAGCACATCGTTAATGTGCCGGCTTCAATGGTTTGTAGCTGGAGAAGTAGAATTTTATTTTTTAGCATGGAGGATTTCTACCAATGGCAAAGGAAAAAGAGTCTTTAATTGTAGCAAGCAAAGTAAAAGCCTACATTAAGAGCAAGAAGATGATGACTTCATCTGACGCACTTGGGGCAATCAGTGATAAGGTCTACAGTATGCTTGATGCCGCCATTGCCCGAACAAAGGCTAATCGTCGCAGCACGGTAAAAGCACAGGATTTGTAAGCATTGTTTGTGTTAATTTATTTTGATTAAATAAGTTAAGTTTGCGACAGTAAAATTCGCTGAAAGCCGTTCCACATCTCATCTGTGGGACGGCTTCTCCATATTCTTAGTCGGAACGGATTTCGATTACCGTTTTTCTTAATTACCATCCCTCAATTATATGCGCTAAGGTTAATTTTTTTTCAAGGTTTACCTTTCATAAAATATTCATTTTTAGTCCTATAAAAAAACCCCTATTAGCGTCAAGTTCTTATTTTGAAGAAATTTATTGAACTAATTTCGCCGAAAAAACCGATTTTATAATAGTGTTTAAGGCGAATGAGGTATTTTTTTTGCCTGTTCGAAATTAAGATAGAGCAGTTTCCTGCCGACAAAGTGCTTGATGCCAGGTGCTTGCATAAAAAGATGTAATTCGATTAAGCAAGCAGACCAAAAGAGCATCGGTAAGAAATTTTTTGTAATATTATATTTTAAATAACAGCAGTGTAAGCTCTTATGTATAAAGCAATTAAATCATGTAACCAAGGGAGGGTGATATGAAAGTATTTATGTTAGGCTGGGAATTTCCCCCGTTTATCAGCGGTGGGCTTGGTACGGCTTGCTATGGCCTTACCAAAGCGATGGACCAGCTTGGCATCAAGATCACATTCGTTCTGCCTAAAATGGTCGACAGCAGATATGCAACCCATGTAAAACTTCTAAGCCCCCACTGCCTGGCATCGGCGGCCTCTTTTAAGACCAGAAACCTGACAAATGTTACCTTTCGTGCAATAAATTCACCTTTACAGCCGTATTCAACACCTGAGGTTTACCAGCAGCAAATCGAAGAGACTTTGAGGCAAAAACAAATACAAAGCGGCAAAACCGGCCTAAGCGACCAAGTCATTAGCGGGACGGACTATAGCGGCAATATGTATACCGAAGTCCACCGTTACGCTGCAATCGCAACCGAATTAGCGGCTGATGAAGAATTTGAGGTCGTGCACGCACATGACTGGATGACCTATCCAGCCGGAATTGCAGTTGCGGCCATGAGCAGAAAACCCTTAATCGTACACGTTCATTCGACAGAATTCGACCGCAGCGGGGAGCACGTAAACCAGATGATTTACGACATTGAGCGACAGGGTATGCACGCAGCAGACAAAATAATCGCTGTGAGCTACCTAACTCGGAACATCATAATCAGCCGATACGGCGTAAGCGGCGATAAGGTAGAAGTGGTGCATAACGGAGTTGAGCGCAACGGAAGTGGTAACTGGCCTTTCGAGCAAAATGTAATTGACAACGATGAGAAGATTGTGCTGTTTTTAGGACGAATTACAATGCAAAAAGGGCCGGAGTATTTTCTTAAGGCTGCTAAAAAAGTCCTTGAGGTAATAGATAACGTAAAATTTGTTATGGCAGGATCCGGCGATATGATGCATAGAGCTGTTGAAATGGCCGCAGAACTCGGTATCGGAAGCAAAGTGCTCTTTACAGGCTTTTTGCGGGGCGAAGATGTCCGGAAGATATATCAAATGGCGGACCTTTTTGTGATGCCTTCGGTCTCTGAGCCTTTCGGGCTCGTTCCGTTGGAAGCTTTGGAAAACGATGTACCTGTAATAATAAGCAAACAAAGCGGCGTTTCAGAAGTCTTGAGGCATGCTCTGAAGGTTGACTTCTGGGACGTAAATGAAATTGCCAATAAGGTTATAGCGGTACTGAGATACCCCCCGTTGAAAATAACACTTCAAAGCCACGGTAATTTTGAAGTAAGG
>Ga0272441_10008792_pt1 | contig 15855 bp, 11 predicted proteins | sample SSMProp6N_FD_193582 | JGI IMG/M metagenome (GOLD analysis project Ga0272441, IMG submission 193582) | Marine sediment archaeal communities from Little Sippewissett salt marsh, Falmouth, MA, United States - SSM-Prop-6N | ecosystem: Environmental > Aquatic > Marine > Wetlands > Sediment ... | reverse complement strand
AGGTTCAAAGCAGCAGATACGTCAGCTTGCCGGCATGAGAGGATTGATGGCGAAGCCATCAGGAGAGATTATAGAGACGCCGATTACCGCGAACTTTAGAGAAGGATTGACTGTATTGGAATACTTCATATCAACCCATGGAGCAAGGAAAGGACTGGCGGATACAGCTCTTAAAACCGCTGATTCCGGATATCTGACCAGGAGGCTAATTGATGTTGCCCAGGACGTTATTATATCCGAACCGGATTGCGGGACATTGAACGGGATATTCATCAGCGCGATAATAGAGGGCGATGAGGTAGTGATCTCATTATCCGAACGTATTGTCGGCAGGGTCGCTTTGGATAATATAACAGATGTTATCTCTGATAAGGAAATAGTAAAAGCGGGTGATGAAATCACCGAAGAAAAGGCAAAGCAGATCGAAACCCTGGGGATGGAGAGGATAAGGATACGCAGTGTGCTTACATGTGAATCTAAGAAGGGTGTATGCGCGAAGTGTTACGGACGAAACCTTGCTACAGGCAAGATCGCTGAACTTGGTGAGGCCGTTGGTATTATAGCCGCGCAGTCGATAGGCGAGCCGGGTACTCAGCTTACTATGAGAACGTTTCATATAGGCGGTACTGCCAGCCGTGTTGTTGAACAGTCGATCATCGAAACAAAACATAAGGGTGTCCTGAATTTCCACAATATAAAGGCCGTAAAATCGGGAAAAAAAGGAGAGCTTACGGTTCTTAACAGGAATGGTCAAGTTAGTATCAATAGCCTTGATGGACGTGAACTTGAGAAACATACAATACCCCATGGATCGACGCTTTTCTATGCCGAGGGCGAGAGTGTGCCGAAAGATACACTTATTGTTAAGTGGGATCCATACACATCGTCCATACTTACGGAAGTAAATGGAAAAGTAAAGTACGAGGATATTATAGAAGGCACTACGGTACACGAGGAAATGGATCCGGTAACGAAACTCAAGAACCGTGTTATCGCTGAGCACAGGGGCGATTATCACCCACAGATCATCATAGTAGATAAAAATAATGATGTTGCCGCAATATATTCTGTGCCTACAGGAGCCCATATACTTGTGAAGGATGGCAAAAGTGTATCAGCGGGAGATGTGCTGGCTAAGACTCCGAGGGTAGTTACAAAGACAAAGGATATCACAGGAGGTCTGCCTCGTGTGGCGGAGCTCTTTGAGGCGAGAAGGCCCAAGGACCCCGCTATCATAAGTGAGATAGATGGTGTGGTTGAATTCGGGGAAACAAAAAAAGGCCAGAAGAGGGTAATTATAAAGAGCGCAACGGGTATGAAAAAGGAATATATCATACCTCACGGAAAGCACTTGAACGTGTACAAGGGAGATAGGGTATATGCCGGCCAGCAGTTGATAGACGGGCCCGTTGTTCCACAGGATATATTGAGGGTATCCGGTGAAAAATCCTTGCAGGAATACCTTGTCAATGAGGTGCAGGAGGTTTACAGGCTGCAGGGTGTTAAGATCAATGATAAACACATTGAGATCATAGTCCGGCAAATGCTCAAGAAGGTAAAGATAGATGAGCCGGGTGACACATCGTTCCTTATAGGCGAGCAGGTTGACAGGATAATTTTTCAGGAAGAGAATAGAAAGGCGATGAAGAAGAAGCACAAACCGGCCAGCGCGAGGCCAATTCTTCTAGGCATAACTAAAGCCTCTCTGACAACCGAAAGCTTTATTTCGGCCGCTAGTTTTCAGGAGACGACAAAGGTGCTGACCGATGCCGCGGCTAGCGGGAAGACCGATAATCTTATGGGATTAAAGGAAAATATCATAATGGGGCACTTGATTCCGGCGGGCACCGGCTTTAAAGCGCACTGTAATATTGATGTAGTTAAACACGTCTTGAGTGAAAAGTCCGATGATGACTCATCGGATGAGGAGTAGTAAAAAGGGATAAAGGAAGTATATGCCAACAATAAATCAGCTAATTAGATTGGGCAGATCGCAGTTTAACAAGAAAAGCAAATCTCCGGCATTGCAGGAATGCCCGCAGAGACGCGGCGTATGCCTGCAGGTTAAGACCCAGACACCCAAGAAGCCTAATTCGGCTCTTAGAAAGGTGGCAAGGGTACGATTGACCAATGGTATCGAAGTGACAGGTTATATCCCCGGTGAAGGCCATAATCTTCAGGAACACTCTATCGTGACCATCAGAGGCGGAAGGGTAAAGGATTTACCGGGAGTAAGGTATCACATAGTAAGGGGGACTCTTGATACGGCCGGGGTGCAGGACAGGAGAAGATCTCGATCGAAATATGGGGCCAAGAGGCCGAAAAAGTAAATATAGTGTGTAGAAGTTCGATTATCGAATTATTCGGCAAGCTCAGGATTCGACCCCGAGTAAGGCGAAAAAGCGAAATACGAAACAAATTCAAAAAAAGAATGATTGAAACAAAGGTGAGGATATGAGGAGAAGACGCGCGGAAAAAAGGGAAGTTAAAAGGGACCCAAAGTATAATAGTCAGACTATTGGGAAATTTATGAGTATGATCATGAGAAGGGGTAAGAAGTCAAAGGCGGAGAAGATAGTATACAGGTGCCTGGATATTTTAAGCGAGAAAAGCGGCAACAAGAATCCACTGGATGTGTTTAACAAGGCTATTGATAACGTAAGACCACTTTTGGAAGTTAAGTCAAGGAGGATAGGCGGGGCTACATATCAGGTCCCTGTTGAAGTCAAACCTCACAGGGGACAGTTCCTGGCCTTCATGTGGATCAGGAATTTCGCGCGATCGAGAAAAGGCAGGCCTATGGAAGAGCGTTTGGCGCAGGAGATACTTGAGGCATATAATAAAGAAGGCGCCGCTATCAAGAAGAGAGAAGACACTCACAAAATGGCTGAGGCGAACAAGGCGTTCAGCCATTACCGTTGGTAGACCGGTTGATCCTTTTATTTGTTGATTCGTTTATTCGTTGATCAGGTGACAGGGGATGTGAAGGTTAGACATGAGTATGTTATTGATTGAGGAAAGAGATGAAACGGTTATGGTAAATATGGAAGAGCTGAAGCAGACTAGAAATATCGGTATTATTGCGCATATAGACGCGGGTAAAACCACTGTTACTGAGAGGATACTGTATTATACGGGCCGGTCATATAAGATCGGTGAGGTCCATGAAGGGACCGCGGTAATGGATTGGATGGAGCAGGAACAGGAAAGGGGCATCACCATAACGAGCGCAGCGACTACGTGTTTTTGGAAAGATAAGCGCATAAATATTATCGACACCCCCGGACACGTTGATTTTACAATAGAGGTAGAAAGATCTTTAAAAGTACTTGACGGTGCATGTGTTGTATTTTGCGGGGTTGGAGGTGTCCAGCCGCAGTCTGAGACTGTTTGGAGACAAGCGAATAAGTATGATGTGCCGCGAATTGCATTTATAAATAAGCTGGACAGGGTTGGGGCTGATTTTTACAGGGTCGTTGACGAGATAAGGGACAGATTAAAAGCCAATGCCCATCCCTTACAGATACCAATTGGGTCTGAGGACAATTTTAAAGGTGTGGTGGATCTTATTGAGATGAAGGCCTATATTTATGAAGGTGATGAGAAGGATTCAAAAATAAAACAGGTCCCTATACCCGAAGAGGTTAAGGAACAGGCAAGCATATATAGGCATGACCTTATAGAAAGATTGGCTGAGGCGTGTGAGAAAACAATGCACAGGTACATAAATGATGAGGGCATATATCCCCATGAGCTGAGGGATTATATCCGCAACGCGACAATTAACGGAGAATTTATACCCGTATTTTGCGGCGCGGCTTTTAAGAACAAAGGCGTGCAGTTTTTGCTTGATGGTATTGTCGAATACCTGCCTTCACCGCTGGATGTGCCGCCTGTAAAGGGTGTTAATCCGGAGACAGAGGAAGAGATCGTAAAAAAAGCGGATGTGAATGAATCATTCTGCGCGTTAGCCTTTAAGGTTATGAGTGACCCTTATGTGGGGACTTTGACCTATTTAAGGATCTATTCGGGCAAATTGGAAAAGGGTACCTATATATATAATGTAACTAAGGCATCAAAGGTAAGGGTAGGTAAGGTAATACGGATGCATGCAAGTAAACAGGAGATCATTGAGGAGGCAAAGGCCGGTGATATAGTGGCATTGGTGGGATTAAAGAATACGGTGACAGGCGATACGCTTACGGATATGGATGCTCCCGTTGTTCTTGAGAGGATGCATTTTCCCGATCCGGTAATCTCAATGGCTATCGAGCCCAGCACAAAAGCCGATCAGGATAAATTGGGCCAGGCGTTAAGAAAATTAGAAATGGAAGACCCGACATTCAAGAGATCCTACAATCAAGATACCGGGCAGACGATAATAAGCGGAATGGGTGAATTACACCTGGATGTGTTGGTCGAAAGGATGAAGAGAGAATTCAACGTAGTAGCGCATGTAGGCAAACCGCATGTGGCATATAAAGAGACCGTAAGAAAATCCGTAAAGCAAACAGGAAAGTTCATTCAGCAGTCCGGAGGAAGGGGTCAATATGGCCATGTTGAGATAGAAATGGAACCGGCTGAAAAAGGCGCTGGTATTGTATTTGAAAACAAGATTAAGGGTGGCAACATACCTAAGGAATACATACCGTCCGTTGAGGAAGGTGTGCATGATGCGGCTAAAAGCGGCACAATCGCGGGATATCCTGTGACGGATGTAAAGGTTACGCTATATGATGGGTCTTTTCACGAAGTTGATTCATCCGATCTGGCCTTCACAATGGCCGGATCGATAGCATTCACAAATGCTATGAAAAAGGCGTCGCCGGTTTTGCTCGAGCCCATAATGGATGTCGAAGTAACTACGCCTGATCAGTATTTGGGCGATGTCATAGGGGATCTGAATTCCAGGCGCGTAAAGATCGAGCAAATAGAGCAGAGGCATGAACTTAAAGTAGTAAGGGGATTGGCGCCATTGTCGGAAATGTTTGGTTACGCTACCGCAATTAGAAGCTTGACTCAGGGCCGGGCTTCATATACAATGGAGCCTTCATTTTATCAAGAGGTTCCCAAACTAATAGCGGAAAAGATTATAGACGGAGATATTAAAAAGTAAGACATGTATTATAAGTCACAAAAGGGAATAATTATCTGTTTATGGTATAAATGATTTCATCGATTGAATATGATTACGCAGATTGATAATGCATCTGTGTAATCATCAAGGAATCTGTGAAATCAACTCTAACAAAGGGGGCAATTATGGCAAAGGAAAAATTTGAACGCACTAAGCCGCATGTGAATGTAGGCACGATAGGGCATATTGACCACGGTAAGACAACGCTGACAGCAGCGATAGTTAAGACATTAGCCCTGAAGGGCCAGGCAACGGCGAAGGAATACGCGGAGATAGCCAAAGGCGGGACAGTGCGGGATGATTCTAAGGTAGTGACGATATCAGTAGCGCATGTTGAGTATGAGTCAGAGTCAAGGCATTATGCGCATATAGACTGCCCCGGGCACGCTGATTATATAAAGAACATGATTACGGGAGCGGCGCAGATGGACGGAGCGATATTGGTGGTATCGGCGGCGGATGGCCCTATGCCGCAGACCAGGGAGCACATACTGTTAGCCAGGCAGGTTAACGTGCCTTCGATAGTGGTATTTTTGAATAAGGTAGACCTGGTGGATGATAAGGAGCTGTTGGACCTGGTGGAGTTAGAGGTGAGGGAATTGCTTACGAAGTATAAGTTTCCCGGTGAAAAGACCCCGATAGTCAGAGGCAGCGCGATAAAGGCTATGCAGGAACCGAATAATGATGAGTCAACGAAGTGTATATTTGACCTGTTGAAGGCGGTAGATGATTTTATTCCCACGCCAAAGAGGGATATAGACAAGCCGTTTTTGATGCCTGTAGAGGATGTATTTTCGATAACGGGCAGGGGGACTGTAGGAACCGGCAGGGTAGAGAGAGGCCAGATAAAGGTTGGGGAGAATATCGAGATAGTGGGGTTGAGGGATACGAAGAAGAGTGTGGTGACGGGAGTAGAGATGTTCAGGAAGCTTTTGGACAGCGGGCAGGCAGGAGATAATATAGGGGTGCTGTTGAGAGGCGTGGAGAAGAAGGACCTGGAGAGGGGCCAGGTGCTGGCGGCGCCCGGCAGTATAAAGCCTCATACGAAGTTCAAGGCAGAGGTATATATATTGAATAAGGAAGAAGGCGGAAGGCATACGCCTTTTTTTAATGGGTACCGGCCGCAGTTTTATTTCAGGACAACGGATGTGACCGGAAGCGTAAAGCTGCCTAAGGATGTAGAGATGGTAATGCCCGGGGATAATGTAACGGTAGAGGTAGAGTTGATAACGCCGATAGCGATGGAGAAGGAATTAAGGTTCGCGATACGCGAAGGCGGGCACACGGTAGGCGCAGGCGTGATCAGCGAAGTAATAGAATAACAATAAGCCTCATATTATAATGTGGGGCTTAATATTTATTGAGGTGTTGGTATGCAGGATATAATAACGTTCGAATGCACAGTTTGCAGAAATAGAAATTATACTTCCACTAAGAATAAGAAAAACACAACGGGAAGAATAGAATTATCGAAATTCTGCAGATTCTGTAAAAAGCATACCAAACACCGCGAAACGAAATAATGATAGATAGGAGCGTCGGTTAATTGGCAAACCAACGGTCTCCAAAACCGTGATTGCAGGTTCGAGTCCTGCCGCTCCTGCCAGTTTTAAGTAATTGTTGGCAGGAGTAAGGAATCCAGGAGAGAAAGATGCCTAATATTAAAAAATTCTTTATTGAGGTCAAGACGGAGCTGAAAAAGGTCTCTTGGTCAACCAGGCAGGACCTCATAGCCTCCACTGTAGTGGTCCTGGTATCAGTTGCAATCATGGCGGCATATATATTTGTATGCGATACTGTGATCTCGGGAGTGATAAACGTAATAATCAGGTAGGGTGCGCTGATGGCCAAAAAATGGTATGTGATTCATACTCAGACGGGTTATGAAGAGAGGGTTAGAACGAACCTTAACAAGCAGCTTGAAGAGCATCCGGAATTCAAGGAATTCGTCTCAAATATAATGATACCTACGGAACAGATAGCAGAGATCAAAGGCGGCAGAAAAAAGATAAGCCAGAGAAAATTTTTCCCTGGATATATACTGGTAGAGATGGATCTGAATGATAAGACATGGTATTTCATAAAGAACACAACGGGCATAACAGGTTTTGTGGGCTCCAGGTCCAGGCCCATACCGCTTAAGGAAGAGGAAGTAAAGTCGATTTTGAAGCAATCAGAATCGACAAAAGAAAAGCCTATACCAAAGGTGATGTTTGAAAAGGGTGAGGCCGTAAGGGTCAAAGAAGGCCCCTTTACGAATTTTAACGGTACTATAGAAGAGACGAATTTGGCCAAAGGTAAAGTAAAAGTCACCCTGTCGATATTCGGGCGTTCGACTCCGGTTGAGCTGGAAACATGGCAGATCGAAAAGGTATAAAGTAAAAGAAGGATAAATGTATGGCAAAGAGGATCAAGGCGATAATAAAGCTGTATTGTCCGGCAGGACAGGCAAATCCCGCGCCTCCCGTAGGCCCGGCTCTCGGTCAGCATGGTTTGAATATCATGCAGTTCTGTAAATCATTCAACGACAAGACAAAAGGCCAGGCGGGATTGATCCTTCCGGTTGTTATCTCGGCGTATGAAGACAGATCTTTTTCGTTCATTATTAAAAGTCCTCCGGCAAGTGTCTTGTTGAAGCGCGCATGCGGCGTGGCAAAGGCTAGCGGAGTGCCGAACAAAGATAAGGTTGGGAAAGTTACGCGTCAACAGGTCGAAGAGATAGTCAAATCAAAGATGAAGGATCTGAACACAGAGAATGTTAAGGCGGCGATGAAAATGGTAGAGGGGACCGCCCGCAGCATGGGAATAGAAGTTGAGTAGACAGTACATATATATAGGAATAGGCCGTTAATAATTACAAATTACAAATTGCAAATGACAAATGAATTACAAATATCAAATGACAAATGGGGGAAACATGATGAGCTGTCCTTGGAAATCAGTCATTCATTTGTTATTGATAATTAGTCATTTGTAATTGGGGCTTTAGACAGGGAAGAAAGGTCATGGTAAGGATATCAAAGAAAAAAAAGAAAATAAGGGAAATGGTGGATAGGGATAAGAGGTTCAGCCTTAAAGATGCCGTAGGCTTGCTTAAACAGGCGCCAAAGGCAAAGTTTGATGAGAGTGTTGATGTGGCAATGAACCTAAACATTGATCCTAAAACAGTTACTCAGCCCATAAGGGGCACAGTGAGCCTCCCTCATGGGACTGGTAAGAAAGTGCGCGTGCTGTGTATCTGTAAGGGTGAACACGAAAAAAAGGCAAAAGAGTCCGGAGCGGATTTTGTCGGGTCAACCGAAATAATCGCCAAGATACAGGGGGGATGGACAGATTTTGATGTGGCCGTAGCAACTCCGGATATGATGAAAGATATTGCGAGACTGGGTAAAGTCCTTGGCCCGAAGGGATTGATGCCAAATCCTAAGTCAGGCACCGTGACAACGGACATTGCCGGGACATTGAAAGAGATAAAGGCCGGGAAGATAGAGTATAAGATGGACAAACAGGCGGGTATACATGCCTCTATTGGAAAAGTTTCTTTTGACAGCGATAAAATATCCGATAATGCTAAGGGGTTCATATTAACGATAATTCAATCAAATTCGCAGGTGGCTAAACCGCAGGCGATACATAGCATAACAATTTCAAAGACTATGGGGCCGGGGCTTAAACTTGATATAAGCGAGTTCAAGGATTAAAGTAACGAGGGGTATCATGGAAGATAACGTTAAGTTTTCTCTGTTGTGTAAAAAGCTCATGATGAGTGAACTTGAGGAGTGTTTCAAGAAGTATCCGAATTTCATCATAACAAATTATCTGGGGGTGTCGTCAAATGACCTTAATCGTTTCAGGCAGGAAGTTGAGAAGGCCGACAGCAAGTACCTTGTAGTAAAAAACAGGTTTTTTAAACGCGTATTGGACCAGATGGGCCTGAATGAATACACGGATATAGTTGACGGTGGATGCGGCGTGACATTTGTCGGCGAAGAATTTGTCGATCCGGCAAAATTGACGATCGATTATACAAAGAGGCATGAGGGATTTACGATAAAGGGCGCGAGAATCGATGGGCAGAGGGTAGACGCCAAGAGATTGAAAGAGATAGCCGCGCTGCCTTCGCGGGAAGTTTTGTTGAGCATGGTCGTTTCCGCCATACAGTCCCCACTGTCGGGTTTGGTCGGGGTATTAGGCGGTGTGACCAGAAAGTTCGTATATACGTTACAGGCTATCAAGAAAAAAAAGGGTGAAAATAAGTAAATCATAGGAGGAAATGAAAATGGCTGACGAACAAAAAAACGCTGTGCAGGAAGAAATAAAGTTATCAGAGAGCATGAAGGCCGTTATTGATAACGTGGAAAAAATGACGGTTATGGAACTGGCTGATCTGGTTAAGGCACTTGAGCAGAAATTCGGCGTTACAGCATCTATGCCTGTCGCTATGGCTGGGATGGGCATGGCTGCCGGAGCGGGCGCGGGCGCCGCGCAGGAAGAGGAAAAGACTTCCTTTACCGTTGTACTGGCTGAGGTCGGCGCTAACAAGATACAGGTTATCAAAGAGATACGGGCCTTAACATCATTGGGTCTGAAGGAAGCTAAGGATCTTGTTGAGGCAGCGCCAAAGCCCGTAAAAGAGGGCGCGACGAAAGAAGATGCCGAGAAGATGAAGGCCCAGCTAGAAAAGACGGGCGCAAAAGTAGAATTAAAGTAATTTATTGACTGCTTTACGTGAGTCCCTGATGAAGGGATCAGGCATTTTACAGGGAAAACCTTTAAAAGGAAGACTTATGATAAAAAGAAAGAATTATGCCAAGATAAAAGAATGTTATGACCTCCCGAGGCTTGTGGAGATACAGCTTGCTTCTTATGAAAAGTTTCTACAGCTGCATGTAGCCAAGAACAAAAGGAAGATAGACGGGTTGGAGGCACTATTCAGAGAGACTTTCCCTATAGAGTCGCTTGATGGGAAATATAAGCTGGAGTATGTCAGCTACAACATTGGGAAATCAAAGTATGACGTCATGGAATGTCAGAGAAGGGATATGAGTTATGCGGGTCCCCTAAGGGTAAAGATGAGATTGCGTACTCCGCAGGAGACCAAAGAGCAGGAAGTATACCTTGGAGATATACCTTTGATGACAGATTCCGGCACGTTCATTGTTAATGGCGATGAGAGGGTGGTTGTCAGTCAGTTGCATAGGTCACCCGGCATATCATTTGAGGAGAATACACATCCTAGCGGCAAAAAGTTATTCTCAGCGAGGGTGATTCCTTACAGGGGCGCGTGGATAGAGTTTGTGTATGACATTAATGATTCTATACTGGTGATCATTGACAGAAAGAGAAAATTTATATCCAGCCAGTTCCTAAGGGTGTTTGGCTTCTCGAAAGACGAAGAGATAATAAAGGCGTTTAGCGGCATAGAAGAGATCAGACTGACTACGAGCGCAAAACTCGAGAATTACATCGGATCTCAGCTCGCGCAGGATCTCATAGATGAAAAGACAAACTCAATACTCGCTCAGACAAAAGATACTATAACAAAGGATATGGCAAAGAGGATATGGGAGGCAGGGATAAGGGAAATAAAAATATTGAAGAATGTTTATAGCGAGATAACTAACACGCTCGACAGAGACCACACTAAATCAAGAGAAGAGGCTATGCTGGATATATACAGGAAATTAAGGCCGAGCGATCCCCCGACAATAGAGAGCGCCAATTCTCTTTTGGACCGAATGTTTTTTGATCCCAAAAGGTATGACTTAGGCATGGTAGGCAGGCATATGCTCAACCGAAAACTGGGTATGGAGTCTTCTTTAGATAAGAGGATATTGGACGGGGAAACTCTGCTGAATATACTTCAGGCGCTCATCTCGCTCAAAGCCGGCACAAGGTCTATAGATGATATCGACCATTTAGGGAACAGAAGGGTAAGAAGCGTCGGTGAGCTGCTTCAAAACCAGATCAGGATAGGTTTTGTGAGGGTAGAAAGGGCAATAAGAGAGAGGATGAATATTTATGACCTGGATAATGTAATGCCCCACAATTTGATAAACGCCAAGCTTGTTTCGAGTGTGATCAAGGATTTCTTTGGCAGAAGCCAATTGTCACAATTCATGGACCAGACGAACCCGCTTGCGGAGTTGACACATAAGAGAAGGCTGAGCGCCTTGGGTCCGGGAGGATTGAACAGGGAAAGAGCGGGGTTTGAGGTCAGGGATGTTCATTACTCGCATTATGGCCGCATGTGCCCTATTGAGACACCTGAAGGCCCGAACATAGGTCTAATAGCGTCTCTCAGTACATATGCCCGCGTAAATGAATTCGGATTCATCGAAACCCCCTATAGAAAAGTTGATAATGGAAAGGTCTCAAACAAGATAGAGTACCTCTCCGCGGATATCGAGGATAATTATGTTATAGCGCAGGCTAACGCTAAACTGGATTCCCGAAACCACTTTGTCGATGACAGGATATTTTGCAGGTATAAAAATGATTTTCTCAAGGCGGAGAATAAAGACGTTCAGTATATGGATGTCTCACCAAGACAGCTTGTGAGTATAGCCGCAAGTTTGATACCGTTCTTGGAACATGATGACGCCAACAGGGCTCTTATGGGGTCGAATATGCAAAGGCAGGCAGTGCCGTTACTGCATACAGAAGAACCTTTGGTGGGTACGGGAATGGAATTCAGGGCGGCCAAAGACTCTGGAACTGTTGTGCTTTCAGAAACCGATGGCAGGGTAACTTACGCCGACGGGCAAAGGATCCAGGTTGGCAATAAAACCTACCCGTTAAAAAAATTCGTCAGATCAAACGCAAACACGAGCATTAACCAAAGACCGATCGTTATCCCGGGCAAGTCTGTCAAGAAAGGTGAGATAATCGCTGATGGGGCAGGCACATCACAAGGGGAAATAGCCCTGGGAAGGAATGTCCTGGTGGCCTTCATGCCGTGGAGGGGATATAACTTTGAGGATGCTATATTGATAAGCCAAAAACTATTAAAGGAAGACGCGTACACGTCAGTCCATATCGAGGAGTTTGAGATAGACGCGCGTGACACAAGACTTGGCAACGAGGAAATAACCAGGGATATACCGAATGTTGGAGAGGATGCCTTAAAGAACCTGGATAACGAAGGTATTATAAGGGTCGGAGCTGAGGTTAAGCCGGGCGATATACTTGTCGGAAAGGTCACCCCTAAGTCAGAGACTGAATTGTCGCCTGAGGAAAAATTGCTAAGGGCGATATTCGGTGAAAAGGCAGGAGACGTAAGGGACGCCTCATTAACTGTACCGCCTGGCATTGAAGGTATAATCGTTGATGTTCATGTTTTTTCACGTAAAGAGGCAAGGTCCCGCACCAAAGAACAGAGGACGAAAGAGCAGAAGGAAATATCAAAGGTAGAGGTTGAATATGAAGGGCAGATAAAAAAGCTTATACAGGAAAAGGTCAAAAAGCTTGAAAAGGTGTTGCTCGGCCAGAAACTAGCTGCAAGCCTGTTGGACAACTATACGGGCAAGGTGATGATAAACTATGGCAAGACAATAAAGAGGGATGATCTGAAAAAGATCGAAAATGCGGACATGGAAAATCTAAAGTTAGTCGATAGCCCGGCTCTTGAAAGTGAGGTCAGGAGATTCACTAAATTGCTGGACAGTCAGATCGAAGAGTTGATCTTTGAGAAGGATAGAGAAATAGATAAGATCAAGAGAGGCGATGAATTGCCGGCCGGAGTGCTTAAGAAAGTAAAGGTTTATGTTGCCAGCAAAAAGAAACTGTCTGTCGGTGATAAGATGGCCGGTAGGCACGGGAACAAGGGGGTAATCGCTAAGATCCTGCCGGAAGAAGATATGCCTTTCTTGGATGATGGCACGCCTGTTGAGATAGTGTTAAATCCATTGGGTGTTCCCAGCCGTATGAATGTTGGCCAGATCTTAGAGACACACCTTGGATGGGCGGCAAAGATACTTGGTTTTAAAGTGGCGAGCCACGTTTTTGACGGTGCCTCGGAAGCGGAGATAAAGTCCGAGATGAAGAAGGCAGGCATCCCGGAAAATGGAAAAGTGCTTGTCCGCGATGGATTATCGGGTAAACCTTTTGATCAGAAGGTTACTGTCGGATATATTTACATGATGAAGCTTTCACATCTGGTAGATGACAAGATACACGCCAGATCGATCGGTCCTTACTCACTTGTTACACAACAGCCCCTGGGAGGAAAGGCGCAGTTTGGCGGCCAGAGATTCGGAGAAATGGAAGTCTGGGCGTTAGAGGCATACGGCGCGGCGTATACGCTGCAGGAGTTATTAACCGTGAAAAGCGATGATATTGTCGGAAGAACAAAGATCTATGAATCTATCGTTAAAGGGGATTCAAGTTTCCAGCCGGGGACACCTGAATCTTTTAATGTATTGGTCAAGGAATTGCAGAGTTTAGCTATAGATATAAGGATGGAGAAAAAGGAAAAGCTCTAAGCCTATAAGGGGTAAATACTTATGCAAAATATGCAAGAAGAAACGAACAGATTTGACGCGATATCCATAAGGCTCGCTTCAAGCGAAGTCATAAGAGGTATGTCGCGAGGAGAGGTCAAGAAACCCGAGACTATCAATTATCGGACTCTCAAACCTGAGAAGGATGGGCTTTTCTGTGAGAGGATATTTGGTCCCACTCGAGATTACGAGTGTAATTGTGGAAAATACAAAAGGATCAAACATAAGGGAATAGTCTGCGACAGGTGTGGTGTTGAGGTTACAAGGTCCAGCGTAAGACGCGAGCGTATGGGCCATATTGAATTGGCCGTGCCGGTATCGCATGTGTGGTTTTTCAAGGCAGTGCCCTCAAAAATAGGCAATCTCCTTCAAATGAACACCAGGGACCTTGAAAGGGTGCTGTATTATGAAGAGTATATCGTGGTTGATCCAGGGAAGACTTCATTGAGGAAAATGGAATTGTTAAATGACGATAAATATAATGAGTATCGAAAGAAATTCGGCGCGTCGTCGTTTACGGCCAGAATGGGCGCGGGCGCGATAAGGGACCTGTTAAATGAGCTTACGCTTGATAAATTGGCGGTTAGGCTAAAAAAAGAAATCCGTGAGACTAAGGCAGGGCATTCTCAGAAAAAGAACATGAAAATACTTAAAATTGTCGAGAGCTTCAAGAAATCGGATAATGAGCCTGGTTGGATGATATTAGATGTGGTCCCTGTAATACCCCCTGATCTAAGGCCACTGGTGCCTCTGGATGGAGGCAGGTTTGCCACAAGTGACCTGAACGATCTGTATAGAAGGGTCATTAACAGGAATAACAGGCTAAAAAAGTTGTTGGAGTTGAACGCGCCGGATGTCATCATACGAAATGAAAAAAGAATGTTGCAGGAGGCTGTTGACGCGTTGTTTGACAATGGAAGGCACGGAAGGCCGGTATTGGGGCCTGGAAACAGGCCGCTTAAGTCCCTGAGCGACATGCTGAAAGGCAAACAGGGCAGGTTCAGGCAGAATCTTTTAGGTAAACGTGTTGATTATTCCGGAAGAAGTGTTATTGTCATCGGCCCTGAACTCGATCTGCACCAATGTGGATTGCCGAAAAAAATGGCGCTGGAGTTGTTCGAACCTTTTATTATAAGGAAACTAAAGGATAAGGGTTTTGTTCATACGATAAAAAGCGCAAAAAAGATGGTAGAAAAGACTAAATTAGAGGTGTGGGATATCCTGGATGATGTTATTAAAGACCATCCTGTCTTACTTAACAGGGCGCCGACCCTGCATAGGCTCGGTATACAGGCATTCCAGCCGATACTTGTGGAAGGCAATGCGATAAAGGTTCACCCGCTGGTATGCGCGGCATTTAACGCTGACTTTGACGGCGACCAGATGGCGGTACACATCCCTCTTTCACTGGAGGCACAGGTTGAGTCCAGGGTGATAATGATGGCCAGTAATAATATATTCTCTCCGGCCAATGGCAGGCCTATCGCGGTGCCGTCACAGGATATCGTGTTAGGTTGTTTTTATCTCACACAAGAAAAACCCGGCGCGCGCGGTGAAAATATGATGTTCGCTAATGTTGATGAAGTCATAGTTGCTTTTCAAGATGATGAGGTTGATGTACATGCCAGGATTAAACTTAAGCAGGCGGATAAAATGTTAACCACTACGGTTGGCAGGGTATTATTTAACAACCTTCTGCCTGAAGGTATACCTTTTGTCAATAGATCAATGGAAAAAGGCGCTCTGAGCGCTGTGATCACTGATTGTTACAGAATTAAGGGGCATCAGGAGTGCGTGAGGCTTTTGGATAAACTAAAAAAGGTTGGTTTTGAAGAGGCAACCCTTGCCGGTATCTCAATATCAATAGACGATCTTAAGGTGCCGTCAAAGAAAGCACAGCATCTGACAAAGACAATGGATGAAGTCAGGCGCGTGGAGGATCAGTACAAAAAGGGTTTCATAACAGACGGTGAGCGTTACAATAAGATCATTGATCTATGGACGCACACAACGGATAACATATCAGACCTGATTTTTGAGGAATTAGACCCGTTCAATCCGATATTTATGATGGCGAATTCAGGCGCGCGAGGTTCAAAGCAGCAGATACGTCAGCTTGCCGGCATGAGAGGATTGATGGCGAAGCCATCAGGAGAGATTATAGAGACGCCGATTACCGCGAACTTTAGAGAAGGATTGACTGTATTGGAATACTTA